>WNFJ01642938.1_pt1 | contig 13444 bp, 14 predicted proteins | sample 5400461 | NCBI WGS metagenome assembly WNFJ01 (sample SAMN13153349, study PRJNA577476) | soil metagenome | isolation source: 115 cm saprolite on Douglas fir-dominated hillslope | place: USA:California | collected 2013-09-17 | reverse complement strand
ATCTGACGCGCGGCGAGATCGAGGGCCGCCGCCAGGCGCTCAACGCCTTCAATTTCCTGCGCACGGTGCCGGGTTTCGAGAAATCCTACATCGTCGATCTGCCGCCGCAGCTCGGCATCCGCGAAACCCGGCGCGTCGTCGGCGGCTATATGCTTGATGGCGATGACGTGCTCGGCTGCGCCTCGTTCGACGATACGATCGGCGTCAACGGCTGGCCGATGGAATCCCATGTCGCGGGCGACGTGATCTTCAAGTTTCCGCCGATCCCGGAATCGCGCGGCTTCAACGAACTGCCGTATCGCATGCTTGTTCCCGAAAGCATCGACAATCTGCTGGTGGCCGGGCGCTGCGCCTCGATGACGCATGACGGCCAGTCGGCCGCGCGGGTTTCGGGCGCCTGCTTTGCGATGGGCGAGGCCGCAGGCACAGCCGCGGCATTGGCGCTGGGAGGCAATACAATCCCCCGTGATATCGCCGTGGACAAACTGCAGATACAATTGAAACAACAAGGGGCCTTTCTCGGGCAGGATCAGACGATCCCTGCGGGCCTTTAGAATCTCGCTTACGAATGTAAAGTCGTTCCGCATGCTCGGTGCCACCTCTCCCACAGGGGGAGAGGTCGGATCGCGCAGCGATCCGGGTGAGCGGCCTAACGATAGACCGCAACCCCGACCCTCTCCCACAAGGGGAGAGGGAGCGCACTGCCGTTGCCGAGATACTGAGCCAATGCTTCCATCAACATGGATCAGGCTCTAGAAGAATAGAAGGCGGAGGAAACTTGATGATGCAGCGATATCGCGCCCTTAAGGTGCGGCCCGGATATTTGCGGTTGGCGCTCGCGGGCCTGCTGGCGATGACAGCGGCCGTGGCCGCGTCATCCGATGGCCGTTGCGAAGAGTTATTGAAGGCAAAAGTCGGCGTACTCCGGCTGTCCTCGTCGGCGCCGGTGTTCATTGCGCAGGACAAGGGCTATTTCCGCGACGCCGGCCTCGATATCGAGCTGAAATTCTTCGATGCCGCGCAGCCGATCGCGGTCGCGACCACGTCGGGTGATATCGATTTCGGGATCACGGCGTTCACCGCGGGGCTCTACAATCTCGCGGGCAAGGGCACGCTGAAGGTGATCGGCGGCATGAGCCGGGAGAAGGCGGGCTATCCGCTGATCGGCTATTTCGCCAGCAATAATGCCTATGCCGCGGGCCTCAAAACGCCGAAGGATCTCGCCGGCAAGCGCATCGCAGTGACGCAGGTAGGCTCAAGCTTTCACTATTCGCTCGGGTTGCTCGCTGACAAATACGGATTCAAGCTCGGCGATGTGAAAGTGCTGCCGCTGCAGTCGCTGTCGAATGCCGCGGCTGCCCTGAAAGGCGAAACCGTCGACGCTGCCTTGTTGCCGGTCTCGACCGCGCGCACGCTGATGACGCAAATGGCGCGAAGCTATTGGGCTGGGTCGGCGACGAGACGCCGTGGCAGTTAGGTGCGGTATTCGCCTCGACCAAGATCCTCGCCGACAAGCCGCTGGTGACCAAACTTCTCAGCGCGCTGATCCGCGCCGACCGCGAATATCACGATGTAATTCTGGCCGCCGTCGCCGACGGCAAGGCGCCGATCAATGACAAAACCAAACCGCTGCTGGAGATGATCGCGAAATACACCAATTTGCCGGTCGAGCAGGTGGTCGGCAATTGCGCCTATATCGATCCCGACGGCAAGCTCGACGTCAGGAATGTCGGGAATCAAATCAGCTGGTTGCAGGAGCAGGGTTTCGTCGACAAGGGATTCAATGCCGACGCGATCATTGCAAAAGACTATGTGAAGCCGGATTGATGCGAGTGCCGTCAAACTTCGTCCCTGCGCAACGGCTTCGGCGTTATCGCTGGGGGCACGAGCGCGCAGCGAGCCTCTTTCGTCATGGCCGGGCTTGACCCGGCCATCCACGTCTTTCTTGCTGCTATACCGTTGAGACGTAGATGCCCGGGACAAGCCCGGGCATGACGAACTAAAACGAACTTCGGAAAACAGGACGCTAGATGGATCTGATCGCCGACCATATAAGCCACCGGTTCGCCGCGCTCGACGTGCTCGACGATGTGTCGTTCACGGTGCGCGCGGGCGAGGTGGTCGCGATCGTCGGTCCGTCCGGCTGCGGCAAGAGCACGCTATTGTCGATACTGGGGGGTCTGCTGCAGCCGAGCGCAGGAGCCGCAGAATTGCGCGGCGCTCCGCCGCCTGATAGCCGCAACCCGCTGACATTTGTGTTTCAGGATTTCGCGCGGCTGCCATGGTGCACGGTCGAGGAAAATGTCGAATTCCCGCTGCTGCACACGGGTCTGAGTGTCCCCGAGCGCCGCGCGATCGTCGATGACGCGTTGCGCCGTACCAGTCTTTCGGATTTCCGCAGCACCTATCCCAAGCAATTGTCAGGCGGCATGCGCCAGCGCGTCGGCATCGCACGAGCGCTGGCGGTGCGGCCCGCCATCCTGCTGATGGACGAGCCGCTGTCGGCGCTGGACTCGCAAACCCGCGAATTGCTGATGGAGGATTTTATCAGTTTGCTCGCCGACGGCTCCATGGGTGCGGTCTATGTGACGCATAATCTTGAGGAGGCCGTCCGGCTCGCCGACCGCATTGTCGTATTGTCGCGGCGCCCCGGCCGTATCCGCGAGGTCGTGCCCATCCCTCTCACGCGTGGCGAACGCGGCGACATCAATGCCCGCGGCCAATTGCTCGCGCTGCAGAGCGAGCTGTGGTCCCTGATCCGCGAGCAGGCGATCGACGCCGAGCGGGAGGTCCAACATGCTTGACCGCTCGAAAACGTCAGAAGGTTCGCCGCAAGCCGATCCCGAGACCGCGCCGCGGCCGGTGGCGTTTCGCGGCGCAGGCTTTACGCCGAAAGCGGGCCGCTATTCGGGCTGGATTGCGCTGTTGCTGGTGATCGGGCTTTGGCAACTGGCCGGCAGCGCTGGTTGGGTCAATCCCTTGTTCCTGCCGGCGCCGTGGGCAATCGCAGTGGCGATCTACAAGCTCGCACTGAGCGGCGCGCTTTGGCACCATGTGTCCTATTCGATCATGAGAATAGGCACTGGCTGGATCATCGGCACGGTTGCCGGCGTCATCGTCGGCTTTGCGATCGGGCTCTCAAGCCTGGCGCGCGGCGTCGGCATCACCGTCATCTCGGCGCTGTTTCCGATTCCGAAAATCGCGCTGCTGCCGCTCCTCATCCTGTGGCTCGGAATCGGCGAGGAGCCGAAGATCGCCACCATCGCGTTAGGGGTGTTCTTCTCCACCGCGATTTCGGTCTATAGCGGCGTCGATAATGTGCCGCGCAATCTGATCCGGATGGCGCAGAGTTTTAATGTGCCGTTTCACTCAATCGTGCGCCGGGTGATCTGGCCCGGCGCGCTGCCGTCTATCCTCGCCGGCTTCCGCATCACCGCCTCGGTTGCTTTGTTGCTGGTGGTGAGCGCCGAGATGATCGGAGCTGAGTTTGGCATCGGCGCCTTCGTGCTGCAGGCCGGCAATCTGATGCAGACCGATCAGCTGCTGGCAGGCGTCGTCATCCTGTCGCTGTTCGGTCTCGCGGTCGGACGGCTGATCAATTGGCTGGAGACGCGGCTCTTGCACTGGCGGTGAGCCTTACCGTCATTGCGAGGAGCGAAGCGACCGAAGCAATCCAGTTCTTCGTCGTCCCGGCCTTGAACCGGGACCCATACCGCGCGATCTATCGATTAGGCGATGCGGCAGATACCTTCCGCAAAACGAGGGCCGGTGGTTATGGGTCCCGGCGTTCGCCGGGACGACGAGAAATTAGGGTCGTTAGCTCACGCATTCCCGCGATCTTCGCGGAAAAGGTCAAGCTTCTGCTGCACCGGACGATCCGAGAAACTGAACAGCACGGAGTCTTCGTCGGCCTCGTGGGTGACCCACTGCCAACTCGGCACAACGAACAGGTCGCGCGGACCCCATTCGAAAGTCTGCTCGCCGATCCGTGAACGCCCGCGGCCCTCGATTGCGGCGAATACCGTGGCGTCGGTGGAACGATAGCGCGCGGTCTTGAAGCCCTTCGGCAGCAACTGGATGAAGGTGCCGATGGTCGGCATCGCGAAGTCGCCGGTTTCAGGGTTGGAGAATTTCAGTTTCAATCCGTGGCAGGCGTCCCACTCGTCGCTCACCTTGGCCTGCTCCAGCGCTTCGCGGGTGTAGCGATAGGGATAGTTGAAAATCGGCGAGGTTTTTGAAGCGCGCTTCTGGTCGACCGGCAGCAGGTTATGGCCATAACGCGCAAAACTGTCGCCGGCGGGACGGGTGATTTTTTGCTGATCCTCGGTCGATCCCTCCGCGAACGACGCATCGAGGAACTGCACCAGGGGAATATCGAGCCCGTCGAGCCAGAACATCGGCTCGGAAGTCTCGTTGGAGTGGTCGTGCCAGGTCATCGACGGCGTAATGACAAAATCGCCGGGCTCCATCGCGGTCCGCTCGCCATCGACAGCGGTATAAGCGCCCTTGCCCTCGAGCACGAAACGCAGCGCCGACTGGCTGTGCCGGTGTGCGGGCGCGACATCGCCCGGGATCACCATTTGAACGCCGGCAAACAGCGAGGTGGTGATTTTTGACTGCCCGCGAAGCCCGGGATTTTCCAAGACCAGCACCCGCCGCTCGGCTTCCTTGGCGGTGATCAGCTTGCCCGCTTCCGTCATGTAGTCGCGGATGGCATCGAATTTCCACAAATGCGGCCGGCAGGCGCTCTTCGGCTCCGGCGTGATCAGATCGCCCATCACGTTCCACAGTGCGGAGAGATTTTCGCCGTCGATCTTGCGGTAGAACGCCTCGCGTTCCGGCGTCTTCTGTACGGCTTCCATGGCGAGCCTCCCGTGGTTCTTGTTGCTGGATTGATTGACAGCATACTTACAATATGGCTAGCGTCAATGAAGCAAACGAGAAAATTCAGTGGAGGTCCCGATGAAGCTGCACGGCTATTTCCGCAGCAGCGCGTCCTACCGGGTCAGAATCGCGTTGAACCTGAAGGGGTTGAGCGCGGACCACCTGCCGCACCATCTTCGCAAGGGCGAGCAGCGCGATCCGGCCTATCTCGCGATCAATCCGCAGGGGCTGGTCCCGACGCTGCAGGACGATCAGGGCGCGATCATCACCCAATCGCTGGCCATCATCGAATGGCTGGAGGAAACCCATCCCGAACCGCCGCTGCTTCCGAAAGACCCGCTGCGCCGTGCAAAAGTCCGCGCGTTCGCGATGGCGCTCGCCTGCGATACCCACCCCGTGCAGAATCTGAAAGTTCTGGCGAGGCTGCGGCAACTCGGACTGCCCGAGGAACAGGTGACCGGTTGGGCGGCATGGGCCAACCGCGAGGGTCTTTCCGCATGCGAAACGTTGATCGCTAATGAGCCCGGCCCATTCTGCTTCGGCGCCGCGCCGACCATCGCCGATCTTTGTCTTGTGCCGCAGCTAGCCAATGCGCGGCGCTTCGGCGTCGATCTCGATGCCTTTCCGCGCCTGCTGAAAGCCGAAGCTGCTGCGAAGAATGTCAAGGCGTTCGCGGACGCCGCACCGGAGCGACAGCCCGATGCAGAATAAGGCTGCGCCTGTTACGATGGATGCCGTCTACACCAAACCGGGCTATCTGTTTCGCCGGATGCAGCAGATCGCGGTGGCGATTTTCGTGGAAGAATGCAAGGCGCACGATCTCACGCCGGTGCAATATGCCGCGCTGGTCGCGATCCGCACCCATCCCGGCATCGATGCGACGCGGCTTTCCGCCGTGATTGCCTTCGACCGCTCGACACTGGGCAACGTGATCGAGCGGCTCGAGGCAAAGCAATATATCGGGCGAAAGCCCTCGCGCGAGGACAAGCGGGTCAAGCTGCTCTATCTGACCAAAACAGGCATAGCGTTGCTGCGCAATATCATGCCCTCGGTCGATCGTGCGCAGGCGCGGATGCTGCAGCCGCTGAAGCCGGCCGACCGCAAGACGCTGCTGGCGCTGCTGACGCAGCTGGTCGATCTCAACAACGAGGCGTCGCGGGTGCCGCTGCGCGCCGAAGACGCGCTCGAACATTTCAAGAGATTGGGCTGATGGGATCGGTGGGCGCACGACCTGTCCTGATCGCGGGCGGCGGTATCGGCGGCCTCGCGGCGGCGCTCGGGCTCGCGCAAAAGGGTATCCGCTCGGTTCTGCTCGAAAAGGCGTCAGCACTCGGCGAAATCGGCGCGGGCATCCAGCTCGGACCCAACGCATTCCATGCTTTCGACTATCTCGGTGTCGGCGAGGCGGCGCGCGGCATGGCGGTCTATATCGATCAGCTGCGGCTGATGGATGCTCTCACAGCCGAAGAGATCACTCATGTCGACTTGCGCGATGCCTTCCGCTCGCGCTTCGGAAATCCCTATGCCGTGGTTCATCGCGGCGATCTGCACGGCGTGTTTCTCAAGGCATGCCAGAACCACGATCTAATCGAGTTGCGTGTGAGCTGCGAAGTCATGGGCTACGATCAGGACGGCGCGTCGGTCACAGTTCGTCTGGCTAACGGCGAGCGCGTTACGGGAGCGCTGCTGATCGGCGCGGATGGTCTGTGGTCGAATATCCGTAAATCGGTCGCTGCCGACGGGCCGCCGCGGGTTTCCGGCCACACCACCTATCGTTCGGTGATCCCCACCGAGGAGATGCCGGAAGATTTGCGCTGGAATGCGGCCACCCTATGGGCTGGACCGAAATGCCACATTGTGCATTACCCGTTGTCGGGCTGGAAGGTGTTCAACCTCGTCGTCACCTATCACAACGACGCGCCGGAGCCAGTTGCCGGCAAACCGGTATCGGACGAAGACGTCATGCAAGGCTTCCGGCACGTGCATGAGCGCGCGCAAGATATCATTCGCCACGGCAAGAACTGGAAGCTCTGGGTGCTGTGCGACCGCGATCCGATGGAGCGCTGGGTCGATGGCCGCGTCGCGCTGCTTGGTGATGCCGCGCGCCCGATGATGCAATATTTCGCGCAAGGAGCCTGCATGGCGCTGGAGGACGCGGTGTGCCTGTCGCACATGCTGGCGGCGCATCCTGACGATCACGCCACCGCGCTCGAGCGCTATCGCCTGCAGCGCTTTCCGCGCACCGCGCGCGTGCAGTTATTATCCCGCGCCATCGGCGAACACATCTATCACCCCTCAGGCGAACACGCCCGCATCCGCAACGCCATCATGAGCGCGAAGACGTCCGAAGATTACTACGGCGATCTCGCCTGGCTCTATGGCGGGACGGGGCTGGCGGGGTAGGGCCTGGTCACCTGAATTGAAGCGTTGCTTCGACATCATATTGGCACAGGCAGCCGCGCCACGCTGCGGTTGAGCGGGAAAGGCTCTTCAACCCTTTACACCGTCGGCGCTTGCGGGCTATCTTCGATGGCCGAAGCTTGATCGGAGCTATTGGACGCGCGTTCCGCGCCGCTTTCGCTCAACAACTGCTGCCATGCCGCGGCGCTGTGAGGCTCAGTTGCGTGATCAGCCTTGAGGCGTCGCGTGGGGTTCGACGGTTTTGGCAGGGTACGGGGGATCAAGTGTCATCGGGCATCAAGGACGGCGATACGCCTGCGGATCGGTTTGCCAAAGTTCTTCCAGCCGATGTGACCGCCGCCTTCATGAGCATACGGGCCGGCCTGGATGCGCTGGGTGAATCCGAGCTGATCACAAAATCATTGGTCGTCAGTTTCTTTGCAATTTTATTTCTGTGCCCGTTCTACTTCAGAATCCTGATGGACGTGAAAAGCTGGCTGCAAAATGCTTTCTTGTGCATCAGTTTCGTGATCTTCGGACTCTCAATCGCCAACCATGACTTCGCAAAATATCTGGGACCCGCTTGGGAGTTTCCAGTCACGGTAGCTTCGGTTGTTTTGCCCGTCGTATGGGCCTTCATCATTTCTCCGATGTTTCTGAAGGTGTTCGGAGACAAATTGGCTGCACCCAATCCCTCCTGAGTTCAGGCGAACGCATGCATATCCGGATCGGCCTTGCGCTTGTTTTCTTGACGTTTGCTCTGGCTCCCAACGCGAAGGCGGCCGAGTGCGATGGCAGGGTCTTCGAAATCGACGACCTTGACAGGGCAATCGACTTCTATTCGTTGTACGTCCAGAGCAGACGAGGCACGAATTATGGCGTGATCGGCAATTGCGCCAAATTATACGACAAGGAATTCCGCGGGCAGATCACGTTTTTCGTGCGCAACAAGTTCAATAATTTCAAATCCGTTCCGGTCGGTATATTGCGGGTCAAGAGCCTGCGAACCTTTGCAAAAGAGGTCGGACCGAGGATCAAGGTATCAAGGCCTGCCGGTTGGTATGTTCCAGGCGAAGCGGACCCAGCTGTTGTGAAACCGTCAGGCGAGTTATCCGATGTCGAGGTCAAGCTGACGCCTTCGCAATGGACCGATTTGCACGCCTCCGACAATGTCGCGGGACTGAACAAGAAGCTGGGCGTTCCCTGGCATGGGTATGCCTCGCCGGATATGTCGCAGTCCTCGACGGATACCAGAGGCTACTGGAACTTCAGCAGCGACGATGCAAAACACCAAACTCTCACGAACTATCTCATCCGATTTGACACCGCCAAAAATGGCCAGAACATAGAGTTCTACGCGGAGGTCCCTCAGGGCCTTCAGCGAATCGATCTTTCCGTCGACTCAAATCTCGGCGAAATCGTCTCCGACTATACGTTCCTGATCACGACGCGATGAATTGATCGATCTCGGGTGCTCGAGTCGTCGGGCGTTCCGTGTCGGGACGGGGCTGGCGGGGTAGGGTCAAACCTCTCTCGTCGTCCCGGCCAAGCCAACGGGTCCGGCCTCCGGTCGGCCCGATGACCGGCTCCGCGCGAGTCGGGACCTATAACCACCAATGTATATTTGGGAGAAGGCCGGAGCGGCATCGGGTGGAACAATAAACATCAGTGGTTATGGGTCCCCGCGTTCGCCGGGGACGACACTGAGTGTGTTGCTACGCGCGTAATTACTTCGCGCGCCTGAAGGTGACCGTGGCGAATCCACCGGCTGATGCGTGAGGATCTGTAAACTGCAGCTCGTCGCCGGTGATAACAAAAGAACGCTTGAGGTTCTTGCTCTCCCAATTCGGGCATGTGGCGCGGTCTATCTGGAACGTGAAGCTCTTATCCGCTTCGTCGACAACGTACGTGCCGAAATGAGCGAGGCTGCCAACGATGACCGCCTTGTTTTCATCTGCAGTTCCGGTGGCACGGTTGTTGGACGCGAACTTGGGAAGGTTAGCTGCGATGAAAACGATCGCATACCGACCGTTGGCGTCGAATACCAGCACGCCGTTTGCATTTGCACCATATATATCTGATTTATTACCATCCCTGTCTGTTATGGCCGAGACGAGCGTCCAGGTGCCAACAAGGTCCCTCCCATTTTGACTCACCGCAGGGGTACGTTCAGCAATTCCGATCACCAGCGCCACTAGCGTGAGCATCATAATGATCCTGGTCATGGCAGTTCTCCTTCTGTCTCCTGGCACAGTTCTCCAAATTCATGAATCACACAGCAGGGCCGTGAAACGCTAAATCCTCAACAGCGCCTGGCGGTCGATCTTGCCTGTGCCGGTCTTCGGCAGCTCATCGATGAATTTCACCTCGCGCGGGTATTTGTAGGGCAGCAGCTTTGCCTTAACGTAGTCCTGCAGCATCTTTGTCGCGTCGGTTGCATCGAAGGCGCGGCTGTTCATTACCACCACGGCCTTCAGGGTCATGCGCCGGTCTGGCAGCTCGGCCGCAAACACCGCGCATTCGCGTACGTCGGGGTGCTCGGCGAGGCAAAGCTCGACCTCGAGCGGATAGACCCATTGGCCGGAGATTTTTATCAGATCGTCGGCGCGGCCGCGGAAGAAATGAAAGCCGTCGCTGTCGCGCACAAAACGGTCGCCGGTGTAGATCCAGCCGCCCTCGCGGATGGTCTCCGCTGATTTGTCCGGCCGGTTCCAGTACAGCGGCGTATTGGAATCGCCGCGAACCCACAGGATACCTTCCTCGTTGTCGCCGACCTCGCGGCCGTCCTTGTCCCTGAGTGCGATCTCATAACCGGGCACGCGGAGACCGGCGGCGCCGAGTTTTTTCTTGTCCGGCCGGTTGGAGAGATAGATGTGCAGCGCTTCCGTCGACCCCAGCCCCTCAACGATCTCAAGGCCGGTGAGGGTCTTCCAGCCGTTGAAGACCTCAGCTGAAAGCACTTCGGCGGCGGACAGCGCCATGCGCAGCGAGGAGAAATTCGTGGCGGCCGCGCCGTCGAACTTGGTCAGCGAGGTATAGAGCGTCGGCAATCCGAAAAACACGGTGGGACGAAAACGCTGGATGGTCTCAAAGATCGCCGCCGGCTTTGGCTGGCCCGGCAGCAGCAAGCTCGCGGCGCCCGCGGAGAACGGGAAGCTGATCGAGTTACCAAAACCGTAGGCGAAGAAAATCTTCGGCACCGAGAAGCAGATGTCGTCGGGCCCAAGCTTCAGCACGTTGCGCGCGAACGCGGCCTCGCTATAGGCCATGTCGTGCTGAAGATGGACGATGCCCTTGGGCCGTCCGGTCGAGCCCGACGAATACATCCAGAACGCCATCTCGTTGCGATGGGTGTCGGCTTCCGCAAGATCGGCGGAGAAATTCTGCAACCATGGCTCGGCGAGAGTAGTATTCGGCGCGGCGTGATCGCCTGCGGTGCCGTTGACAACAATCAGCGTGCGCAAGGACGTATCCTTGCAGGCTCCCGCGTCGAAGCGCGAGCAAAACTCGGCATCGGCGACGGCAACCGTGGCGCCGGAATCCGACAGGTAAAATTGCAAAAGGTCAGGTGGCGTCAGCGTATTGGTCAATAGCGGTACGAAGCCAGCGCGAACCGCACCGAAAAACGCCGCCGGATAGGCCGGCGTGTCGTCGAGGAACATCAGGATGCGGTCGCCGCGCTTTAGTCCCAGCGACTGGAAGCCGTGTCCCCAGCGGGATGCCTCCGCGCAAAGCTCAGCATAGCTACGCGTGCCGGCCGGGCCGGTGAGTGCGAGGCTGTCGCCCCGGCCCTGCGAAATGTTGTCGAACAGAATGCGGCTGGCATTGTACCGCTCCGGAATTGTAAAGCCGATCTCCATCGCGCCGGGGCTGTCCGACGGCACCGGGTCGGCGATCCCAAGCCTTCCATCCGGCTCTGGCGAAATCATCCCTTGCTCCCGCCTTGCTGCAATGGCCGTCTCGACACTTCGTATCGTGCCATGAAGGCCGGCGACATCGCGCGCAGACGCTGATCGTCGATCCGCCCCGAGCGGGTGATGTAACTATAGGCGAAGTCCATCAAGCCAAGCTTCATATGGTCGGGAAATTTCTCATACCAGTCGGCGCTGGTGCGCGCCGCCGTGACCAGCTTTTTCACGATCGGCTTGCGCTCCGTTTGGTAACGATTGAGGCTTGCGGAAATTTTCTCTTCCGCCTCCAGCGCCTTGACCAGCGCGATCGCATCTTCAATGGCGAGCCGCGTACCCGACCCGATCGAGAAATGCGCCGAATGCAACGCGTCGCCGATCAGCGCCATATTTTTGAACGACCAGCGCTCGTTCCAGATCCACGGGAAATTGCGCCACACCGATTTGTTCGACACCAGCGGATGTCCGTCGAGTGTGGGAGCGAATACTTGCTCGCAAATAGCTTTCGATTCCTCAACCGTCTTATCGGCGAAGCCGTAACGCTGCCACGTGGCGCGGTCGCACTCGACGAGGAATGTGCTCATGTCAGGCGAGTATCGATAGTGATGCGCGTTGAACGCGCCGAGCTCGGTTTCCACGAAAGTCTGCGACAGCGTCCCGAACCGTCTTGTCGTGCCGTACCAGGCAAACTTGTTAGCGGAATAGGAGATGGAGGTGCCGAAATCTCCCTCGAATGAGCGGCGTACCAGCGAGTTCAGGCCATCTGCCCCGACAATCAGATCGTAGCCGGTCAACTGCTCCACGGACTGGATCAGCGTGTCGTATCGCGGGGTCACGCCGACCGCGCGCACGCGTTGCTGCAGGATCGTGAGCAGATCAAGCCGGCCGATCGAGGAAAAACCGACGCCGTCGATCTCGACGCTCTCGCCGCGCAGATGGAGGGTAATGTTCTTCCAGCTTTCCATCCGCGGCGCGATGGCGTCGACCGTTTCGGGATCGTCGGCGCGCAGGAATTCGAGCGCCTGCTCGGAGAACACCACGCCAAAACCCCAGGTGGCGCCGGCGGCATTCTGCTCAAACAGGTCGATGTGGGCGTCCGGGTGACGTCTTTTCCAGAGATAGGCGAAATAGAGACCTCCGGGGCCTCCGCCGATGACGGCGATACGCAAGATCTTCCTCCCCCTATGGCCCAGCACATGCGGAGAATTTGCAAATTGAGACCGTCTTTGGAGCGTGTACCCATAAACTCCATGAGCAACGCTTGGCCGGTGTCCGCTTCGGAGCGCATTACTGACTCAAGTCAGACATCGCGCCAAGTCCGAAAAGCGCCACAACCGGACAGACGCAATCGGTGTCGCCGGGAACACGTTGTCGCGAAGCCTCACCTTAGGCCGTACGGCCTGCGAATAACAACGTGCGCCGCTGTCTCGCTGGTGCTAGAATTCAGTCGGTCCCTACGGCGTCTGCTGCCATGAACCAGAACATCCGATTCTTCGGGCCCCCCGGATGGCGTGCAATATCGCCTATGCGGTAGGCGGCGAAGGCCCGCCGCTGGTGATGTCGGCGATTTGCCTGACGCGAGCGCGAACCCACGCTTCATTTAAGCGGAATCGGACGCGCGCGCAGAGTGTCAGAGATTCATGGAGGAAAACATGCGTGCATCAATGAGCCGCTCGATTCCGGCCGCCTTGATCGCAGCATCGCTTGCCGTCGCCATCCCTGCCACGGCGCGCGCCAACGTCATCACCGATTGGGACGAGAAAGCCGTCGTTGTCGCTACGCCGATGGCAAGCCTTGGCGGCACCACGCCATACATGGCTCAGCGGATGATGGCGATGGTCCACGCGGCGATGTTCGACGCTGTCAATTCGATCGAGCCGCGCTACCGCCCGTATCTGGTGCAGTTGCCTGCCGACGCGGCCACGTCCAAGGAAGCGGCGGCTGCGGCCGCAGCCGCTACGGTCCTGGGGACCATCGATGAAAAGACAGCGGGTGAGATGAAACCCGCCCTCGCGACTTACCTCGCGTCGATCCCCGATGGCGCGGCGAAATCGGATGGCGTCAGGCTCGGCGAGGCCGTTGCCGCAAAGGTCATTGAGGCGCGGGCGAACGATGGTTGCGATGCACCCGATGCCTACCGGCCGCGGACCTCGCCGGGGGTCTATGTGCCAACGGCGATCACCATCAACTCAATGTGGCCAGACATGAAGCCGTTCGCCATAGCCAAGGGATCCCAATTTCGGCCAAAGCCG
>WNFJ01554544.1_pt1 | contig 13446 bp, 5 predicted proteins | sample 5400461 | NCBI WGS metagenome assembly WNFJ01 (sample SAMN13153349, study PRJNA577476) | soil metagenome | isolation source: 115 cm saprolite on Douglas fir-dominated hillslope | place: USA:California | collected 2013-09-17 | reverse complement strand
CGTTGTTGGGTTGATGAGCCGTAGGTGTATTGCACTTCAACAACACCATTACCGACACCAAGGATAAGAACAAGACTAAACGCATAGACGATATTGTAGTCCTTTGAAAATTAGCGATTCTCTTCCACCAAATCATATCGACCTGCCGCAGCGATCATTCCGCCGTAGGCCATTATTGTTGAGCGATGCTGCTTGGAGTTCTTGCAGAGGGCGCCAACAATTAGCGCGACCGGAACCAGTCCGATAGACGCGGCAGAGTCTACACTTTGTTGTGTGGATCAGAGATCCTCGGCCGGAGAGTCGACAAGTCAATTTGCCGTCAATTCTTTAATTCGATGCATTTCATTCCTGATAGTGCGGCTTCCCGACGTTTATAAGCTAGAGCCTTCCATCGCCAATACCACAACAAATTAGAACCTTCTAAGACTGCGTGTCGGATTCTTCCGAAACACGGAGACCGCACACGATAATAAATCTTCCTCATCCAAAGCGCTGAAAGCCGGAAAGGCGTTGATGTACCTTTCGCCTTAGACTTCAGCGCCAATCTACGCCACCGGCGCGGTTGACGGTACTTTCCTAACATGATTTTCTACTTCCGTTGTTTTGAATGATCGTCCAGATCACTTGGAGCTATAAGCTTGGCTCCCACTTCTCAGGCAAGCGTTAGCTCTGAATCGAGAGTGCAATCGCCGTGCCTTGCGCCAATTGCGAGTGAATGTACACTGAAGCGGACACTTCCAAGTCATAGAAAAGCGAACGACTCACGAAGTGCCTCGTACTAGAGAAGTCAATTTGGATCATAGGAAGCATCGCTCGTAGGCAGGGCGCGGCAAAGCTTCATTAATCGCCACCTCGGTATTAAAATATTGCGGCACTTTGTTAACCGACTCCCGTAGCCTTGCTCGTAATGGTAAACTCCAGGAGGGCGCCTTCTACATGCTTCCTGTGCTCTTAAGAGGGACCGAATCTCTCGCTCGACTTGGTTGGGAGCGTTCATACCCGTTTGGAAGAAGTGAACAAACACAGATTTTTCATCGGCTTATTTCTCAGTCTGCTCGGCCTGGGAATCATAATGTTCTTCGGCAGTATGAAGCCACCCGCGAATCTTCCATACTATGAATGGAAACGTCTAATTGCTCCCGTTCATCTCGGCTGGATGGTCGGTGCAGGCATCTGTGTCGTTGGCTTGATAATGATAGTGAGAGACACATTCTTACGAGACTCGCAAGTCAACTCTGTCGAAGAGAACGAGAGAGCCCTCCGCGAAGCTATCCTGCGTGAGCTTCCCAAAGCCAGGATGAGCCAAGAGCAGTTAAATGAATTGATAAATCTAAGATATAGCAGGACTGGACTGGTTGGTCTGACCGCCGCACAAATGGAAGAACTGTGGGACTTTATTAAGCACCAGATCGACGGTAGTCGAAACTGATGAGCACGCAGTTTCGAAAGTATCAATTGACAAATTCCTTAACAGTTGTCTAGTATTGTTGTCAGTGTTCCCCTTTTGGGAATGCTTTTGCCTTCTGGCTCCCACGGTCCACATCCGCCTCTCTGCACCTGGTAGTCACGCTCGAAACTTTACGGATACACACCCCCGGAATCCGCGGAGGCTTTCAAAATGGAAACCCATCAGAGTTCCGTTAAAGGGACACGGAATGTTCGCCGCCTGCTGCTGGCGTTGTCACTGTTGGCGCTGGCCATAGCCGTTGCTCGTGCGATGGGATTTTCTTTCGCCGGCTTATCCCGTACAGCTGACGGAACACCGGAGCAGAATCGTTTACACCAACCAAACGATCACGCAATCGTTTCAGTAGAGTGGTACGAGGGGGCCGATGGCTATGCGAAAGCCGACGCATCCAATCGAGCCTTGCAGGCCTCTCTCATCGTATACTTCTACACTGACTGGTGCCCTTATTGTAAGAAGTTTGATCGAGACATTCTGCCGTCGAATGAGGTGAGTCAGTTCATGAAGTCTGTCATCAAAGTCCGGATCAATCCTGAGAGGGGCTCGGAGGAGCGGGCCTTGGCTAATAGGTTTGGCGTGCACGGATACCCTTCAATCTTCGTTGTTCCTGCTCAAACTGAGTTGCCCAAGAAGATCTATCCATTCAGGCGAGTCGGCGAAACTTTCGAAGCGCTGGATCCGAGCGAATTCGTAAAAGCCTGCCGTGAAGCTGGCGCGCCTTAGGTTGATTTCATATTCGAGAAGCGTTTGACTTGATCTTCCGCCTTCTCAGTTCCTAACTTCATCAAGGGCAGGGTACTCCCCCGGGACCAGTTCCAGGTCCGCTAATGGGACCGCCGCTGCCGAATCCCGGGCCAAACCTGAAGCCATTTCCCGGCCCACCACCACCGGGCCCGCCGGGCCCATTGCCCGGACCAAATCCGCCAGGGCCGGATCCGGGGATCCACCCGTTGTTTGCCCCGCCCAAGCCATTTCCCATCCCTCCGATTCCAGGGCCAGCGTTGTGATTGCTTGGTGTCCAGTCACCCTGAGCGGCTCTCAAGGCATCGTTCACTGACTGATTTCGATCGTCTACGATTTTGGCCGAATTATAGAGTTCCGGTCCAACCTGCAACACTCCGACAGCCTCAGGAAGGCCGGGAACCTCCAGGCCGCCTGCAGTGGTCGCCGTCAAAGGCGATCGCGTGATCACCTGCGTGCCCGCTCTTTCGGTCAGAATAATACCCTCTTCGGTCGTCACTCGAATGGTGGTTGAGGTCGCGGTCGTCGTGGCAGTTGCGACCGTGGCGCTATAGGTACCCGCCGGTACAACCTGAGCCGCACCGTACAAAGGTCCGGCCGTCGTCGCCGATGTCGAACCAACACTAATCGGCACTCCGGTGTACCAAATCGTGACCGCGTAATCTCTAAGAGTCTGCAACAAGCTCGGCTGCGGGGCGGGCTGCGGCGGTGTATTCTGCAAACCCAAAGTGTCAACCAAATTCGTCGGACTGTCTGCGGCATAAGCGTAGAGGTTGAGGCCGCCACGGTTGCCGAGCGGATCCTCGCTGATAAATCTCCCTTGTTGCGGGTCGTACCAACGCGCCCGATAGTAAATCAGTCCCGTTTCGCTGTCTCGTTCTCTGCCGGTGTATCCATAGCGAGTAAGGGCGCTGCCCGGTCCATCGCCATAAGGTTCGTACTGCTGATGTTCAATTACGTTACCTGCCTGGTTAGCCAAGTCAGCGGTGCTGCCAAGGTGATCGCTTAAGAAATACATCGAACCGGTGGAAGCGCTTTTCTGGCTGAGCTTGGTGTCGGGGCCTAATCCGTTCAGATAGTCGATCGTTGCAGCACTTCCGCTTGCAACATCACGCACGACATCTATGCCGTCATAGAGGAAATTCGCCGTCGCGCTATTTGACGAGCGGCTGATTCTCCGCCCTAATGCATCGTAACGATAAGTAACCGTCTGGCCGTTAGGCTTCCTTACTTCAGTAAGACGATTGCGCGCGTCCCATTGGTAATTGGTTTGACCCTGAGAATCGGACTTGGAAACCAATCGCCCCAAGGAATCGAAGCTGTACGAGGCCGCGCCAAACGCTGAGATCCTATTAGCGGCATCGGCCGGGGCGGCATTCTTGATCGCGGGGAGCAGCGTTGAATCAGTCAAATTAGAAACAGATTCAACCTCGCCTTGCGCATTATAGGTATATTGAAAATCTTCCAACGCCTGACTGAGGCCGTTGGTGTGCGTGAGCCGGAGCAGCCTGCCGATTTCGTCGTAGTTGTAGGCAGTAGTCACTCCGTTTGGTCTTTGCAGGGAGGTGAGACGGGAGAGTTGGTCGTAACCAAAACTAAACGCTTCCGTTCCCTGAACGATCGTCTGCAACCGGCCGGCGTTGTCATAGCCATAGTCTACCTGCGGCTGATTTGCCGCCGACATTGAGGCACGTTGTCCGGCAGGGTTGTAGGAATAGGTCACAGACGCGCTGCTGGTGGTCTCCGTCAGCACTCGACCCGTCTCATCATAAGTCCAGGCAAGGGCTCCAGCCTGCGTATCATCAACCTGCGTCAGACGCCCGCCTGCGTCATAGGTGGAGGTTACCGTGGCATCAGGATAGGTTACATTCGCCGGACGATTCAGCGCGTCGTATGCGATGGTGGTTTGATTACCCAACCGATCGGTTATCGAGGTCAGATTGCCAACTGCGTTGTATCCCATCGTCGAAACTCTGCCCAGCGGATCGATCGTTTTCGTTACCCGACCCAGCGCGTCATAGTTGTAGGTGATCGTACTGCCACGTTGGTTGGTGAGCGTAGTAATTTGCTTTCGACTATCGTAGGTGTATTTAACTTCTCCGCCAAGGGAATCCAACTGCGACACTAACTGCCCGCGGGCATCGTATGCATAGCGGGCGCTACGGCCAGAGGGCGCGATCATGGAGGTGAGTCTATCGGCGGCATCGTACGTAAATTTGGTCACTCGCCCTAGAGGATCGGTACCTGAGGTTAGTCGGTTCTTCACGTCATAGGCAAGGTTCCAGCTGTGGTTTAGCGGATCGACTATTCGGGTCAAATTGCTGTTGGCATCGTAGAACAAATGCGTCACTCCGCCGGACGCATCGACCTTAGTGATCATTCGGCCCGCGTCATCGTAAGTTGCGCTTGAACGCCGACCCAACCCATCAGTCAACGATGTGCGTCGCCCCAGCCCATCGTAATCGAAGGTAACTTGCTTGCCGGACTCGTCCGTCGTTTTGATGATGTTGCCATTCGCGTCATACTCCAGATGAGACGCATGGTTTAGTGGATCCGTGATGGCAGTCAGTTCCCCATCGGCATCGAACGTGAACCCGGTTATCTGGTTCATCGCGTTTTTGAAAGTCTGTAGATTTCCTCGCGCATCGTAAGTGAAAGTCCTGATCTGTCCGAGTTTATCCACGAACTTCGTTACGTGATTAAACATGGGCTCGTATTCTAAGGACTCGCTTTGATTGATACGATCTGTTGCTACAACGACGTTCCCCCGCTCATCGAACTGACGCGTCGCCTCCGTGCAACCGCACGGGCCTGAAGTTCTGACCGGCAAGTTCGTCCCGATTGCTCGATCGATCGCGTCCGTACGACCGATCACGTAACCCGCGGCATTGAACCTTTTCGTTTCAATATTGCCGAGAGCATCCGTAATCTTGACGCCACTTACTAAGCTGCCAGACAAGGTGTAGTCATATCTCTGAATACCTCCGTCGGCGAACTGCTGGGCTGTGACGCGACCGGCGCCATTATAGGTAATCCCCTTGACCACATTCCCGCGAGCATCAACAATCGAAGTCAGGCGGGCATTTGTGTAGGAGTACTGCGTTGCATGGCCAAGTGGATCCGTAATGGAAGCAAGGAAACCACCGCTGATAATGTTGAAGCTGCCATACGTATAATGCCAGGTCTTTCCCAAGGGATCCGTGGCGCTGCTGATCAAGTTCGACGAGTCATAGGTTAGCGTGATCGAGCGTCCAACTGGATCAGTAATGCTGGTCAAGTTCGATCCGGAGTAACTTAGGGAAGTTGTATTCCCATTACGATCCACCACTGCAACCAGGTTACGTTGACCATTGAAACGCATCACGTACCCATCGCGCACCCTGTATTCGAAAGTGCCGTCAGACAGCTTTCGCACGACATCGCCGATCTGACTGACCGTTGCCGTAGTAGTGAAGACCAGGGCTCCGTCCGTGTCTGTACGTGAATAGCTGAAGAGCCTGCCGGTTTGCTCGTCCGGCATTACTACGCGACCAGCGCCACCGACCGTCCAATCGCCCGTCAAACGCACGTCGTAGTTATCCTTGGTCCCACGGCCAAAGCGACCGAAAAACGCTCCGGCGGATCTATCGCTGTTGTAAACGCGCGTGAGCGAGATGACGCCGCGAGCGCCGCCGAACTCAATATCGGTTGTCTTTTCAATCTTCACGCCAGTCGCAAAATCGACGGGGTTCGCACCATGCGCGCATGGGTCTTCACCCGGATCCCCACCCGGACCGGCGCTGGGGTAATGCCATGAGAAGTCTCGTAGGCCATAGGGACGGCCAGTGTTCGGATCGATCTCGGGCGCGATCGTCCTCCCGTCAGCGCTGACGCGGCCGTAGCCGTAGATGTACCACTGCACCGTGTCGTGATTGAAAGCAAAGAGTTCAACTCTCGTTCCGGGATCCACGCCTAAGAGATTTGGATAGACTACCGGCATGGGAATGTCCGTGATCGCCCCGCCGGGTTGGCTGGTGTAAACGAGTCCTGTCTTGATGTTCGCAGGCAGCGGGGCAGGCGTGCGGTCAATTGGCAGCGGCGTGATCGAGACACGCGTCACCGGCGAGCCATCGCGGTTGCGCAGATTCGCTCCGGCCGGGATGGTCATTTGCAGGCCGGTTACGCGCGGATTAGTTGCGACCGTGTTCTGCCCAGGCACGACCTCGACTTCATACTGCGTATCGATTGGTGGCAGATAAAAGACATAAGGGACGACATTCGCCTGACCAGCGACGATGCTGGCCGGTTCAATGATGATCGGATAGGTTCGGTTCGGCGCGCTCGCCGTCCGGCCATCAACCATCAACGGACGGGCGGCACCGGCAGTGACTCCCGAGAGTAAGAAAGCGCCGGCCGCATCGGTCATGGCTGTCCGACCATCGAGTGAAACTGTAGCACCCATGATCGGTTCTTGCTCGGTCGAGAGCACACGTCCAGAAAGTGTAGTTTGCCCACCCGCCATAATATTGAGCGTGGCGCCGGCCGTGTGTTCGAGATCGTGCCCGCTGACACTGGCCACCGCGTGAATAGTAAAAGCGTAACTGCCTGGCGATAGTGTGCCGCTGAGATTCAGAGTCAAGGTCGAGTTGGCTCCCGCGGTGATCTGCGCGGGATTGAAGGTCGGGGAAACCCCCGGGGGCAGACCTGTCGCGGTCAGGCTCGCCAGTTGACTGAAGGTGCTCTGCTGGCTGGTGACGTAGATGACGTAGTTAGCAGCGCCGCCTTGCACCGCGGTCGTCGCAGCAGGCGCCACTGTCAACTGAAAATCCTGCTCAGTATCTACCGTGAAGGGGGTGGCGGTCGGCGCGGTTCCACCGGCATGCGTAAGTTGAATCAGGCCGGTAATCGCGCCGTTTGGAACTGTCGCTTGCACTTGCGTTGCACTGGCGCTGCTCACCAATGCCGGTAGCCTGCCGTTGCTTCCGGCAAAGGTTACGGCCGGATCGTTCGCGTTCACTTTGAGGTTAGTGCCAGTGATTGTTACTTGTGTTCCGACAGGGCCACGTTTGGGATTGAAATCCGTGATGGCCGGAGCCGGAAAATTATCCACTACGAAATCACTCGGACTCGTCGCCGTTCCACCCTCAGTCTGCACCGTAACCGGGCCGGTGACAGCGTCGTTTGGGACCAACACGGTCAGCGCGGTACGGGTAGCCTGGGTTACCACGGCTGTAGTTTGCCCGCCACCGGCCTGCTGTGAGCGCGTGAAGCGAACGATGTTGCGTGCTGGCGCGCGTCCGTCGAAACGCGCTCCAATAATCGTAACGGTGTCGCCCACGCGGGCGTCTGGAGGCGCGATGGAAACAATCGAGGGCGGAAGTAAGATCCGGCGCAGTACCTGATTCCCAGTGTCAGCCACAATGATGGCGCTCGAGATGGAAACCGCGACGCCTCGTGGCGTGAAGAAACGCACTACATTCCCGGCGCCGTCGGTAAGACCGCGACCTCCCGTACCGGCGATCGTGGCGACTGCTTGATTTGATCCGCTTGCAGCCAGGTCTGGATCTACCAAACGAACAAGAGAATTAACGGCGTCGGCAACGATGATTTTGCCTGCACCATCTATCGCGATGCCGGAAGGCTCTGCGAAGCGCGCCTGACTGGCTGAGCCGTCTTTGAATCCGCGCTCAGCGCCTGTGACAGTTATGACAGTTCCGGTGGGATCGAGTCTGCGAATGCGATGGTTTCCAGTATCGGCCAAATATACATAGATATTCGATCCGTCAATGGCGACGCCCACCAGACCATCGAAGCGCGCGTTGGGAGAATCGTTACTACCGATCGTACCGTCGCCGGCGACCGTCCTTACCTCGCCGGCCGCATTGATTACGCGCAGCGAGGAGTTGCCGGTATCGGCAACATAGATGTTCCCGAGACTATCCGGAAGAATACCCTGTGGAGCGTTGAAACGCGCCTGGCCGCCGGGCCCGTCCTGGAAGCCCGCTGTACCGTCACCCGCCAGTGTTGAGACCGTGCCGTCTGTCGCAATCCGGCGAATTCGGTTATTGGCAGTATCAGCGACATAAACTATACCGCCTCCATCTATGGCAACGCCTTGCGGATTATTGAACTGTGCGGACGCCGCTGGTCCGTCTGCAAATCCCGCCGTCCCGTTACCGGCTAGAGTGGCCACCGCCCACGTAACCGCGCTACCAGCGCCAGTCTGACTCCGCGCAACCCGGATGCGTTGATTGCCACTATCGGCGACATAAATCGCGTCGTCTGGCCCAATCGCAACACCCGTAAGTTTGCTAAAGCGCGCGGCGGCTCCTGCTCCATCCGCGAAACCCGCGAGTCCCGCGCCGCCCGCAATGGTCGAGACATTGGAGGAGGAAGCGCCCGGAGGAGTCGCCGCATCGACGATAAAGCTGTCGGCTAACGTGACCGACTCTTCGCTGACAGCGCCCTGAGCCGGAGTCACGACTTTTGCCGCGCGAGGATCAAGGGCGGCAGTTGGCGACACCGTGACGGTAGCCACTGCGGTCAGCGCATCCACGACGGTCACCGAACCCAATTCCGCAAAGGGCGATCCGCCAACAGCTACTTCGCCGCCTAGAGAAGCACGGGTCTGTCCGGCAACCCAATGGGTGTTGCTACCGTGAAAAGTAACGTTGAGTGTCTGACCTTGAGTTGCTCGCCCGGGCGTCACACTGGCAAGCGTCGGCGGCAGCGCCTGGCGCGTCGCGGTGAAAGTTACAGTCAGAAATGAACCGGGCGCGCTGGCCAGTTTCACTTCAAGTGTGTTTGTCGCTGTGAGCGTGACCGACTTGGTAAGCGAGCCTACAGTCTGATTGAAATTCTTAGGTGTGAAGACATCGGCTCCGTTGAGACGGATAGTCGCGCTCGATACTCGCCCGGAGCCGTCGGCCGCCCCGTTCTGCACAAGAATAGCAAAAGGAGCAATCGCTTCGGTGGGAATTGAAAAGTTCTCAACGACATTGACAGGTTGGCCGGTGTGACGATCAAAGCGATGCGGTCCATAGATGGTGAATGTTTCGGTGCTCTGGGAAGTTGGAATCGATGGGTTCGTGGCAATGTTAGTCTTTCGACTAGTGACTTTCGCATGCGCACTAAACGGAAGGAAGAGCGACCAGAACAGCGATAGCATTAATAGCAAAGCTATACAGCGCGGAAGCCAAACTGGCGAGTGATCACGCGCTCGCTCCGGCACCCGCTTAATTGAATTGAGAGTGCGTTCAATGGTGCTCGTTTTCATCCTTCGTCCTCGTTCTGGCTCTTGGCAATTCTCGTCTGAGTCCAAGGGACAATGTTGGCCCTTTTTTCGTCACGGGGTCTTCGGTGCCAACCGGCAGTAAAGTATCCAGTCGCCCACCGAAGCCCCTCCATTGAAGGAGACGTGTCTAACAATCCGGAGCCCTAATCGGCCGGGCGCTTGATACGCCGACCTGACTGCGTGACGTACGTTAGCTCCGATGGTCCGCCGAACGTTGCGGCCACTTCGATTCGGTTCACTCTTTCGCCATCTAGAAAAACCGGGGTTGCTTTTGCGATTGTCAGGTCAACTACGGTCGACGCGCTGATCACGCTGATTCCGCCCGGTAGATTTACACTAGCGCTTGCCGTTGAAGCGGCAACCGTTCCTGCAAGCGGACTGCTCTGCACAGTTGTGAGCGATCCGTTGGAAGGTGTAAGCGTTACCTGAATAACAGTGCCTATCGGAATATTCGCGGCAGCGAGAGAAACCGTAACCGGATTCGGTTGGCTGGAAGGGACAATCACGTCCGGCACGCTCTGTAGTGATCCACTGGGAGAAGCCGGTGCATTGACGCCACCGACCGATGCTATGCGCAAAGCAGGCGAGTTTGGCGGCGTGATCGGATGTGGAAACGAAAGACTCGCAATATTCGTGGGCGAAGTTGCTCCGGTAAAGCCGCTATAATTGTAAGCCTCGATACGAACGTAGCCCTGGCCACCGGGACCGCCACATGCTTGATAGCATCCGCCTGTACCGCCGGTCACATTGATTGTGCCAGCACCGGCGATCGTGTTGGCAATCAACCGGACCCCGCCGCCTGCGCCACCACCGCCCCCTGCCTGACTACCAATCAGACCACCATTGCCGCCCCGGGCAAATACGTTGCCACTTAGCGTGATTGTGCCTGAACTCGCGATCAGAATTGCGCCGCCGCCGCCACCACCACCGCCGCCGCGAGTATTGTTGCCGGCACCGCCGCCAGCACCGCCGGAGCCGCCGATGAGTGGTAGCAAAGTGGCCGCGCCGAATTTTAGTCCGGCGACACCATTTAACGAGCCGGCGTTTTGACCCGCTTGGCCCGCAGTTCCAAATCCGCCGCCGCCCCCAGCCCCAGCTAGTCCGGTTGGATTTCCGCCGCCACCGCCGCCACCGCCTGGCCCATCGCCAGGAACGCCGGAAAACGACTGGTCAAAGCCATACCCGCCGGCACCGCCATTCGAGCCGCCGGGCCCTCCCAATCCACCGGGCGCGCTGTTGCCGACTGATTGACCGTCCATATTGATGCTTCCCGCGATAATCACATCGCCGCTGGCCAGTATGGTCAGCGTACTGTTCGTCGAATTGCGAGTAAACGTGATCGTAACGCCGCTGGGAATATTCACAGTCGTGAAGTTGAAAGTGCCGCTGGCCGGGACCGCAATCGACTGACTGGTCGTTGGAGCGAAAGCTCCATCGACCCCGGTCGAGCCGCTGCTGAAGTTATTCTGCGCGTGAACCGTTGCCGCCGTGAAGAGCAACAAACACAGAAGAACAGCCAGACAGGTCCCGTGTTTCGTCATTAAGAACCGTGGCTGCAAAGCGCCACTGTGATTTGCGTACATTGCTTTTTCTCCTTCAAATTAAAAGATCTACAAGGCGACAAAAGTCGCGCACCATGCTGAATCTTCATGCACCTGTTCGTCATGGCACCACGTTAATCGTATTAGCTCCCACATCCACCCTCATGGAATCTCCGTTCGGCGTGGGAACAATGATAATCCGCGTGCCGAGAGCCGCGCCGCCGCTGACAGTCAAGGTGGCCGTAAGCGAAGTACCATCCGCGCTCACAACAACATTTGAGACCGTAATGCTTGTGTCATTCGAACCGCTCGCGTTAATGAAACGGAGCGTTGTCGCGCCCGTCAGGCCGACGCCGTTGATGGTTATGCTAACTGCCGTTCCTCGCGATAAGCTGTTTGGCGTTATGCTCTGAATATGCGGGCCCATCGTGGCCGAGACTGCGGCTTGGGCCGTGTATTGGCCCAAACTATTCCCGTATTGGACGGAAACTGGTTGGCTGAGGCCGCTCGCTTTAATCGTGTCGCCGCGCTGAACCGTGACGCCGGAAGATATTGCCGCTACTGAATCAGTGCCGGCGCGCTGCACTGTGACGCTAGCAGCGATCGCTGATTGCGACTCGGCAACTGCGTTGTATCGCACGCTTACCGGCGGCGCTAAGGATGCTATCTGAACAGTGTCCCCACGCTGGACAGTTACAGAGGCCGCAAAAACCGTCTGCACGTCGTTTGGATCGATGACTTTGACCTGAGCTTCCGCGAACCTTGCACTATCGGCTACACTCGTGGCGCGGATCGTCAAGGACGAGAATGCTGTGTTAGGAGCAGTATAGAGCCCGGTTGATGAAATCGTACCCACGGTGGCGTTTCCACCCGCGCTACCGTTGACACTCCAGATGACGCTTTGATCAATTGTGGAGGGCAAAACCTCGACCGTGAATTGAACACTCTCACTGAACCTGATCACCGCTGCGACCGGACTGATTCTTACACCCGCGATCGTGAACGGCGTCGCAGTGGTTACTGAGCCGCGCGGAGTAGTAATTGTGACTGGGCCAGTAGTGGCCGCTTGAGGCACAGTTGCAATTACTCGGGAAGAAGTAACACTGACAATAGGCGCCGACGCTCCATTAAAGGAAACGTTCGTGACTCCTGCGCCAAAACCCACCCCAACAAAGCTCACTTGATCACCCGGCAGTCCTTCATGCGGCGAGAAGCTAAAGAGGGCCAGGGCGTCACTCGCCAGACGATTGATGGCAGTGATGTTGCCCGCCGCATCATATTCGTAAACGACTGCCTCCCCCGTCGGCGAAACTACTGCGTGCAAACGACCATTGTCATCATAGATGTAAGTCGTCGTGCCGCCTTGCTGGGCCGTGATTGATAGAGGCAGCACCAAACAGACAGTGCTGAGCAGGAGTATCGCGAAGGTGCGGCGTATTCTTTTCCTCACGTTGTGTTCTGCCTCTCGATTCGCGTCTCTTGAACCATGCCTGCTGATTTTGCTCTCTACTTCTCAGGTGCCGCGAGCAGTCCAGTTAAAATTGGACGTAGGGGCGAGTCACCGTCATGCGTGTGCGCCAGAATTCGTTCGTCCGTCCATTGCGGGTGCGCCGCGAAGAAGCGCGCGGCTATTGGGGCGGCTAGAGGATCGTCACGCCATTGCAAATACAGTAGTCGGGCAGCTTCTGCCTGGTCGCGACTTCCTTCGCTTTGATAGATTGGCGAAAGAAACTGGTAGGCGCCGAAATCGGTTGGGTCAACCGACAAAATGGCTTCAAAGGACAGGCGCGCCTCTGCGATCCGGCCAAGCACATAGAGAGTCTGACCCAGTTGTCGCGCCACTTCGCGATCACGCGGGAACTCCCGGGCGAGTGTGGTCAGTTCATCGACTGCATCACGCGGTCTTCCCTCACTTCGCAGCACCAGCGCATGGAGAAACCTGGCCCGCGGATTCGTTGGCTCAATCCGCAACGCGGCATCGAGCAACTCGGCGGCCTTGCGCAGTTGATCGCGATCCGGCCCGAAACGTTCAGTCCTCATTTCAGCGATGGCCGCGCTCACTAACGGGTTGGGGTCCTTGGGAGCAAGCGCGTTCGCGCGTCGAAATGCTTCCGCAGCCGCTCCATACTGGGATTGTTCCAGCAGAGCAATCCCGTAATCGTTCCACCGTCGAGCCTGCCGTTCAGAGGTCGGGGAATCTCCTACAATAACTTTATCTTTCGGCGGGACCGCTTCACAGTTATTGATCTTCACCTCGGCTTCAGCCATCTGCACAACGGGAACGGTTAACTTTTTCTTCTGTCTCCCAAGGACATAGTCCGTGTATTCTTGATTGAAGCGACGGTAGTTGACGCGCGCTCTGAGGGTAATGCCGACGGAACTCTTCGTATCCCAGTTCGATGGCACACGGAAACGGAAGCGGGCAA
>WNFJ01182807.1_pt4 | contig 13446 bp, 12 predicted proteins | sample 5400461 | NCBI WGS metagenome assembly WNFJ01 (sample SAMN13153349, study PRJNA577476) | soil metagenome | isolation source: 115 cm saprolite on Douglas fir-dominated hillslope | place: USA:California | collected 2013-09-17 | reverse complement strand
AATCGGCCAGGTGGGTCTCAATTTGCGAACTGTACCCGATTGCGCCCGTCACGCTTCGCCCGATACAAAGCGAGATCGGCGGCTTCGATCAACTGTTTAACCTCTTCGCTATGCCGCGGCACCTGCATGACGCCGCCTACGCTGATCGTCACCCGTTCGCTGGCTGAACCCGTGTGCGGGACGGCCAGCGCCTCGACCGCCATGCGGATCTTTTCGCCGAGCAGACGCAAGCCGCCCGCCGACGTGGACGGCAGCACCACCGCGAACTCCTCGCCACCGAAACGCGCGGCGAGATCGGCGGGACGGTTCAGGCTCGATTCAATCGCGCGCGCGACGAGCTTCAGCACGTCGTCGCCAGCTACATGGCCGTAGGTGTCGTTGTACGACTTGAAGTTATCCACATCGATCATCAGGAAGCCCAGCGGCGACTGGTCTCGTGCAGCGCGTTTCCACTCGGCGTTCATGTAGTCGTCGAGACAACGACGGTTCGATAAACCCGTCAACCCGTCCGAATTCGTCAGGCGCTGCAGTTCCAGATTGGTTTCGAGCAGTTTCTGCTGTGACTGCCGTAATGCGCGGTACGCCTCGTCACGCTGCAACAAGTTCAGATACGAGCGCGAGTGATAGCGAATCCGCGCGATCAATTCGATGCTGTCCGGCAACTTCACCAGATAGTCGTTAGCGCCCGCGGCAAACGCTGCGCTCTTGATGCGCGGCTCTTCCTTCGTCGACAACACGATGATCGGAATATCCCGCGTCGACTCGTGCTCACGGTATTGGCGCACCAGCGTCAGACCGTCCACGCCGGGCATGACCAGATCCTGCAGGATCACGGTCGGCCGCGTGGTCTGGGCAACCCGCAATGCGTCCTCGGGATTCGCGCAGTAATGGAAATCCAGCCGCGGCTGATCCACCAGCGCGCGGCGCACCGCTTCAGCCACGATCGTCTGATCGTCGACGAGCAGCACCATGACCGGGCTGTCGGCTGCGCTCGGTGCGTTCAGCGCATCGGCGAGCAGGTCGGCGGTCGAACGCTCCTCTGCAGCAGCATCGAGAGGATCGGCCGGGCTTTCCGGATTGGCTTGCCGGGTGGCCTGAGCGCGCCGTGCGCGCTCGGCCAGCGGATCTGCATTTCGATGTTCCATGACTAAATCCTGTTCTGTGTCGAGTTCAAGCGTCTCATTTGCGCGGCGATGCAAACACCTTCTGCAAGGCACTCGCGATGTTCGGGAGCGGCAGGATAGCCACCGCCGCATTCAGCGCGGCGGCCGCTTTCGGCATGCCATAAACGGCGCATGTCGCTTCGTCCTGCGCGATCGTGTAATACCCCTTGGCGCGCATGGCGGCGAGGCCTGCCGCGCCGTCGCGGCCCATGCCGGTCAGCAGCACACCGACGGCATTGCCGCTCCAGCGCGCGACCACGCTGTGGAAAAATACGTCGATGGACGGCCGGTATGGCGTCGCCAGCGGCTCTTTCGTGTAGGCGAGCCGATTGCCGCCGCCGAAATGCAGGTGATCGTTGGTCGCGGCAAGCAGCACGCAGCCAGGCTCGGGCCGGTCGCCCTCGCGAGCCACGCGCACCGGCAGCGTCGACTGTTCGTTGAGCCAGTCGGCCATCCCGAGCGCAAACGCCTGATCCACGTGCTGGACAATCACCGTGGCCGGTGCGAAGTCAGCCGGCAGCGCGGCCAGCAGCGTCGCCAGCGCGCTCGGACCGCCCGCTGACGCGCCGATTGCCAGCAGGTCGGTGTCGGAGGTGATACGCGGTGCGGCTGCGACCGGATTCGCGGCTGCTTTCGTGACCTGCTGCGCGCCAATCTGGTCGATCTTGGCGATCAACGCCGCGATCCCGCGCTTCGCGTCCGGGCCGTTCAGCACCGGGGTATCGACGGCATCCAGCGCGCCTGCGCCCATCGCCTCATAGACGCGCCACGCGTTCGCCCCCACGTCCACCGTCACGATCAGGATCGCGCACGGCGTCTCGCGCATGATCCGCCGCGTGGCTTGCGTGCCGTCCATGTTCGGCATCACGAGATCCATCAGCACGACGTCGGGTTTCTGCGCCGTGCAGTAGTCGACCGCCTGCGCGCCGTCGGTCGCGACCCAGATCACCTCGAAGTCGCGCCGGGTCGCCAGCGCCCCGCGCAAGGCATCCACTGCCAGCGGCATGTCGTTCTCTTTTTTAGTGGTCTCTCACGAGTGCGCCTCGCCGATCAGATCGCGCACTGCATCGAGCAAGGTCTGGTCGTGGAAGCTGCCCTTCGCCAGATAGTAGTCCGCGCCGGCATCCAGTCCCCTCTGGCGGTCCTCCGCCCGATCCTTGTACGACACGATCATCACCGGTGTTTCGCTCAGATGCGGATCGCGCCGGATCAGCGTGACCAGTTCGATGCCGTCGAGGCGCGGCATGTCGATATCCGTGATCACGAGATTGAAGCGCTCGCTGCGCACCGCGTTCCAGCCGTCCATGCCGTCGACGGCGATCGTCACGTCGTAACCGCGCCCGGCCAGCAATTTGCGTTCGAGTTCGCGTACGGTCAGCGAGTCGTCCACCACCAGCACGCGTTTTTTCGGCGTGGCGATCACACGCGCCGTGCCCTGCGAGACACGCCCGAGTTCGCCGTCGACGACCAGCTTTTCGACCAGCCAGTCGTCGAGATCGGCGATCAGGAGCGGATCGCCGTTTTCCATCAACGCGCCCGCCGCGATGCTCGGCACCTTGCCGAGGCGTTTGTCGAGCGGCTGCACGACCAGCATGCGCTCGCCGAGAAAGCGGTCGACCACCACGCCGTAGCTCACCGCACCCTGCCCGATCACGACGACGTTGAGCGTGTCGCTGACGGTGTCGAAGGTGCCTGAGCGGAGAATCTGGTGCGCGGTGACGATGCCGAGCCGCCGGCCCTCGAACGCGAAATGCTGATGCCCTTCGAGCAGATCTATCGATGCCCGCGGCAGCACTAGCGTGCGCGTGACGTGCGCGAGCGGCAAGCCGTACGGCTCGCCGTCGACTTCCACGATCAGGCTGCGGATCACGGACAGCGTCAGCGGCAACTGCATGACGAAGCGCGTGCCGGCAAGCGCTTCCTGCGTGACACGAAGACTGCCGCGTACCTGGCGCACGACGTCCTGCACGGCATCCAGGCCGACGCCGCGGCCGGAGACGTCGGTGACGGTATCGCGCATGGAGAAACCGGGCAGGAACAGGAATTCGAGTAGTTCGGCATCCGAAAGACGCGCGGCAGTTGCCTCGTTGGCCAGGCGCTTCTGGACGATGGCCCGGCGCAGCGCGGCGAGATCCACACCGCCGCCGTCGTCGCTGACGCTGATGAAAAGCGAACCCGCGCTGTGGCGCGCTTCCAGCGTGATCGTGCCTTCAGGCGGTTTGCCGAGCGCCTGGCGCAGCGACGGCGCTTCAATACCGTGATCGACGGCGTTGCGCAACAAATGGCCGAGCGGCGCTTCGAGCAGGTCGAGGATGTCGCGGTCCACTTCCGTCGCTTCGCCCGCAATCACGAACCGCACTTGTTTATCGAGCGAACGCGCGACGTCGCGGACCATGCGCGCAAATCCGCCAGTGGCGTCGACGAACGGCCGCATCCGGCACTCGAGTGCTTCGTCGTAGAGTTGCTGCGACAGGTGCGTCGAGCGCCGGTCGTAGTTTTCCAGTTCGGCCAGGCGCTCGCCGAGCTGGCGGTGCGCCTCCGCATTGAGACGGCGGACTTCGTCGAGCGCGTCGAGCGTGCGGGAATCGAGCGCCGCGGTCGGGGCGGCCATTGAAGTCGAGGCCGAAGTAGCCGCTTCGGTCAGCGATTCGTGCAGGAAATCAAGCTCCCGGCTCGCGTCGCGCTGGATGCGCTTCACGCGCAACATGGATTGCGCGAACGGTTTGAGCCAGCGCGATTCAACCAGCGATTCACCCGAATGGCTCAGCAAACGGTCGAGCGTATCGGCACGCACGCGCAGCATGCGGGCGGGCTCGCGCAGTTCGGCGGAGCGGAGCGGCTGGTAGGGCATGGACTCCACGGCTTCCGTGACTTCTGCGGCTTCCTCAACCGGCGCGGCGAGTGTTAATTCAGCCGATAAATCAAAGTCGGCATCTGCCTTCGGCGCATCAAAAGAAGATGAAAACGAAGCCGCGGCCACGCCATTCATCCGCGCGTTCAACTGGTCGACGAACGCATCCACGTCCGTCTGCGACACGGTTTCGTCGCCGGAAGCCTGGCCGATCTGCACGATCAGATCGACGCCGCTCAGCAGCACGTCGATCATGGCGGCATCGACGCTCACGCGCCCTTGCTGCGCGCCGACGAAGCAGTCCTCCATCACATGCGCGAGGCTCACGCCGGCCGGCACGCCGACAATCCGCGCCGCGCCCTTGAGCGAATGCGCCGCGCGCATGCAGGCCTCAAGCGTCACCGGATCGCGCGGAGCACGTTCGAGCGCGAGCAGGCCGTCGCTGAGAATCTGCCCCTGCGCGCGCGCTTCCTCGCGAAACAAGCCGATGAGCGACGGCTGGCCGCGGCTTGGCCCCTGGCCTGTTTCAGCGCCGCTCATGTGAGGCTCCGGTTCAAGGTCTCGAAAAGTTTGGCCGCGTCGAGCAGACCAACCGTCACGCCCTTCCACGCCGTCACGGCCACCGCGTGCGACGCGGACATGCTGGCCACCGTCGCCGGCACCGCCTGAAAATCGGCGCGCGCGAAACGATGCACGCCATCGACAGCATCGACCGGGAACACGATCGGATTGCCGGGGTTGGCGGGACTGCCCCGCTCACCCTGCTCGCCGCCCGGCTCGACTACCAGCAGGCGCGCGAGATCCCGGGCATCGACGCCTTGCTGTGTGCCTGGTCGCCGGCCGTCCTGCCCGACCTCCGATGCGATCCCGAACAAGCGCGCTAGCGACGCACACACGAGCAACGTCCCGCGCACGTTCACCACGCCAAGCACCGCCCGATGGCGCCGATGCGGAAGCGAGTGAATCGGCCGCAACTGCGCGACTTGTTGAAAGATAGCCGTGGGCAAACCCAGCCACTCATCGCCGATACGGAACACGAGCCACGACGTCGTATCCGCTTGCCCGACAGCGTATTCGCTCAGCGACTGCGCCGTCAGCCGATGCATCCCCTCGCGCTCGATAGAGGAATCAGCGGCTTGGTTACGATCCAGCACGCGCGCCGCGGCGGCATCGTGCACCGGACAGTTGCGGCAATGGATGTAACCAGCCAGACGCGGACAAGAACCGTCGCCGCGAACGCCAATGCGGTTCCAGCAGTCGTCGATAGGAGTGTCGAGCAAGGGCAACCGCTCAGCCTGAGCCAACGCTATTTCAACCCGCTCAGCAGTTTCATGAAGTTCAGGAGGGAGGTCTTGCTGGTCGCGCGGATCACTCATTGCGGCCTCCCGATACTCGCGCGGCACGCGCCAGCAGCAATTGCGCGCCCGCCCGATCGCCTTCCAGCCCAAGCACGGCTGCGAGATGCGTCAGCGCTTCACCATGCCCGGGATCAAGGTATAACGCACGCTTGTAAAAACCTCTCGCCTCCGTTTGCTCGCCCTCCCGAGCAAGTAGTAAGCGTCGGCGCTGGCTGGATGCGCCTCGAGATACGCGCGCGTCATGTTGGCGGCTTCGAGCAGAGCGCCGGTGTCGGCAAGTGCATGGGCCTGTTTGAGCAGGTCCGGTTTAGCCGCAGGCTCGGCATTCGTCGTCATCATTTCGGATGTTGCACGCGGCGCAATCGCAGCAGGGGAGCCGATTGAAAACGAGCGCTCACGTGCATCGTTCGCATTCGCGCCTGACCCGGTCCGTTGACCGAACACATTGGCCGCGGCGCGGCTCAATCCGGCAACCGGCACCTTTGACGTCGCTGCACGCGTAGCCAGCTCCATTGCCCTTTCCGCGCTGGCGATGGCCGCGAACAGCGCGCGCGACCGGTCTCCCAGGACATGCTCGCCCCGTCCACGGCCGCCAGCGAACCCCGGCCGCGCACCGTCCGCCAGTCCGCCCTCGGGCCGTGTGAACGCGAACGCCAGCGGCAGCTTCGCCGACGCCATGCCTTCGCGCATCATCAGTCCGGTCTCCGCCGGGCCGACGAACAGCATCCCGCCGGGCGCAAGCAAACTGTCGAGTACCCGCATCGCCGTATGCTGCGTCTGCCGGTCAAAGTAGATCAGCACGTTGCGGCAGAAAACGAAATCGAAGGGTTCCAGCGTCTGGGGATCGAGTGTCAGCAGATTCGCCTGGCGAAACCGCACACGCTCTGACACCACTGGCAAAAGCTGCCATTGCTCACTAACCGGCGCAAAAAAACGCTCGCGAAAGCCGAGCGCGCGGCTGCGGAACGCGTTGTCGCCGTAATGCGCACGACCCGCGATCTCGAGCGCGCGGCCGCTTATGTCGATTGCATCGATGGAAAAACGCTCCGGCGGAAAGCCCGCTTCGAGCATGGCCATCGCGATGGTGTAGGCCTCCTCACCCGTCTCCTCACCCGTCGAACACGGCATGCTCAGGATCCGCACCGGCTTGAATGGCTGGTCGAGCAACCGGACGCGCGCCAGTCTGACCAGCGCGTTGAACGCTTCGGCATCGCGGAAAAACCACGTCTCCGGCACGACCACCGCCTCGATCAAGGCCTGCAATTGCTCCGGCACGCCATTCACCACGAGCCAGAACGCTTCGATGCTCGCCCGCGACGGATCCAGACCGTCGGCACCGGCCACACGCCACGCTGCAAACCGCTCGGAGACCACGCGCTCGATCGCTTTCTCGCCAATCGACGCAGGGTCCAGACCGATCGTCCGTTGCAGCAGCGCGGCGAACTGCGCGACCTGCGCGTGCGGGAGCGGCTCGCGACGGCTCTCATGGAGCTCGTGGATCTTGTGAAATGCGTCGGCCGCGCGGCGGGCCTGATCGGAGATAAAAGCGTGCTTCATGCTTCGCTCTGCGTGAAGAGTTGCGCCTGCACGTGTTCCGGCAACAGATGTTCGATGCGCACCGATTGAACGAGGCCTTGATCGTCGCGTGCAAGCGGCCCGAGATAACGCGCGTCCGGCGCTTCGACGCCCGCGTGCCGGAACGCTGCGCTATCGAGCGTCAGCATGCGCGTGGCGCGCTCGAGCACGATGCCGAGGCGCCGGTACTCGACGCCCGTGATGCTTTCATGCGGGTAATACACCAGCGCCACGCGCGTGGAGAGGCGTTCGTGCGAACGCCGGCCGAGTGCGAGCGCCGCCAGATCGACGACCGGCACCGGCAAACCTTCGTACTCCAGCACGCCCGCGACCCATTCCGGCACGCCGGGCATCGCCTTCAGCGGCACGAGCGAAAGCATTCGCTCGACCTGGGAACTGTCGATCACGTAGCGGTCGTTATCGAGCGTGAACTGGACGAAGAGCATGGTCTCAGCAGCCGAACAAACGATCGGAAAGCGCGTGGGTCACGTCGCCACCTTGAAGCGTGACACGCCGGTGCGCAGGCCGTTGGCGGTGTGCGTCAGGTCGTCGATAGCTTGCGTCGACTGGCGCAGCGATTCGGCCGTCTGCTGCGCGGCTTCGGACAATTGGGCGAGCGCCTGCGTGATCTGGTCGGCGCCGGTCGCCTGCGTCTGCATCCCTTCATTGACCATCACGAATCGCGGCGCAAGGGTCTGCACCTGCTGGATGATCTGCGACAATTGTCCGCCGACCTGCTGCACGTCCGTCATGCCGCGCCGGACTTCTTCGGAGAACTTGTCCATGCCCATCACGCCGGCCGCCACCGCCGACTGAATCTCCTTCACCATCTGTTCGATATCGAAAGTCGCCACCGCCGTCTGGTCGGCGAGACGACGGATCTCGGTGGCGACCACCGCGAAACCGCGCCCGTATTCGCCCGCCTTTTCCGCCTCGATCGCCGCGTTCAGCGACAGCAGGTTGGTCTGGTCGGCGACTTTCGTGATGGTGGCCACCACCTGGTTGATGTTGCTCGCGCGCTCGTTGAGGATCGCCAGCTTGCCGTTCACCGATCCGGCCGCCTCCATCACGAGCCGCATGGTGTCCTCCATCCGCGTGAGGCCCAACTGCCCCGTGCCGGCCAGCAGCGCCGATTGCTCGGCCACGCCGGAAACTTCGTTCATCGTGCGCACGAGATCGCGGGACGTCGCAAAAATCTCGCGCGACGTCGCGCCGATTTCAGTCGTCGTGGCGGCGGTTTCGCTGGCCGTGGCCTGCTGTTCGCGAGCGGTTGCGGCAATTTCCGCCACCGATGTGGTGACCTGCACCGCTGACTTCTGGGCCTGTCCGACAAGACCGGTCAGTTCGTCGGTCATGCGGTTGAAGCCCGCTCCGAGCGCGCCGAATTCGTCCCCGCGCTCGAGGTGCAAGCGCTGCGACAGGTCGCCGGTGCGCATTGCGTCCACCACTTCCACCAGCCGCTCCATTGGCACGGTGATCGCTCTTAGCAGAAGGAAACCGGCCCAAGCCGCCGCCAGGATGGTCGCCACCAGGATCACCAGCAACGTGATCTCAGCCTTGCTGACAGACTCGCGAATGCTCTTCGACGAGGCCGTCTGCTGATCGTTGTTGTGCTCGACGAGCGCCCTCACCACGGTCCGGCCCGTTTCCCAGACCGGCGTGAGCTGGGTGTTGAAGACCGCTGCGGCAGCCTCTTTCGACGCCGGCAAATCGGCCATGATCTGCGCCTGGAGCGGCGCGTAGAGGGAGCGCTGCTGCTTGAAATCGGTGAAGAGACGGCGGTCGGTGTCTTCAAAGACCGTGGCCGCGTATTGGTCGATCAGCTTGTCGAGCGATTCGCGGGTTTCCGCGATGCGCTGCGTGTCGCGCTGGACCTGGTCGGGCGCGCTATCGATGAAAATAAGCCGCTGCGTCACCGTGTAGTTCTCGAACCACGCCGCACGGATGGTCGTCGCAAGATACACGCCCGGCGACGAATCTTCTTCCTGGCTGCGCGCGTCCCGGTCGATAGCGCCAAGCAGGATGTACGAACATACGGCCATCACCAGCATCAGCGCCAGGATCACGCCAAAGCTGGCAAGAATTCGATTTCGAATGGTCAACTGCTTCACGCATGAACCTTCTTAGTAAGGGTTGGGCATCGGCGCTGATAGCGGCGCACAGCGCACGGACCGAGCAGGGTGCGGCGCAATTTTAAGACGGAAAACGAAACGGTTTGCGGATAAATACGGGCTTTTGTCTTTTAGCTACTAGGCGAGCGGCAACAGACAGCCAAGTTGTGCACAGAAACTGGGGAGCACCCTGTTGACAACCTTCTGACAAACGACGGAACACGTTGAACGCAAACGGTTTTCAGGCACCGCTTCAAAGTGCGCCGGGCATGCCGATTCAAAGGTTTTTCCGCAAGAAGTTGTTCACACAAACTGTTGAAGGATCTGTGGACAAGCGTGAGGTTAAGTTCGTAAGTGATTGATAAATAAGCGCAGTTCTGAATCGATCCGATTTGAACCACGCACAGCGGGCTGTTTGGCCGCGGCACGGGCCCTGCAACGTCCGGCGACTTATCCCCAGGAATTGTGGGCAGGGTTGTTGATAAGCGCGGGGCTCAGAGCTTAAGTCACTGACGCAGCACGGTTTAATACCCGTGACTCAAAAGCGTCTTGTTGACGCCAAGGTTTCAGGGCAGGCGGAACGCCGGCCGCTTCGCCCGCGCGACGGGAATCGCGCCCGTGCGGCGGATCACGTCTCGAATCTGCGTGAGCAGATCGTCGGCTTTATATCGATCGTCGTGGCTAAGGCGCTCAGCGACGGTCTCGAATGCCTGGTCGATACGCAGCAGGATCGCTTCCGCCTCGGCGCGTTTCAGGCCCAGGCGTTCGCCGTACGCTACGAGCTGCGCGGGAACGGGGAAGACTTTCGATTTATTCAGGTTCAGCGCCATCCGGCCGTCGAGCAACGGATAGATGCCCGTGCAGACGACATCGTAGATGGGTGCCAAGCGACGCGGCCCGGTGGGATCGGCATAGACAATGCCGATATTCTTCATGTGCGCGTCGCCGTCGCGAAGAAAACACGACAGCGCGACACGCTCGAACAGCCGGAGCGATTGCTTGCGGAAATCGGCGCCTGTGTAGACTTCCACCGCCCGCGCGATCATCTCGTAACTGCCGCGGTATTTGTCGTTGCCGGTCAGCACGCTCATGTCCTCGAAGCCGAGCGGCGTGCCGTCCGGCGCACGATCGAAACGCGCCATGACGAACAGCAGGCCGTCGTTGGAAAGCCAAAAGTCGGGCACTTCGAAACCTGCCTCGCGCGCCACCGACATGCACAGGAATTCGTTGCGCGCGATTCCCGCATAGTCGTCGCCCTCAGCCTTCACGATGACCGTGGTGAGCGGCAAGGCCGCGTGTGCGTCGAGCGTGGCAACGTTTGTGGAAGCGTCGGAAACCAGCGGCACCACCGTCTTCGGCTGCACGCCCGAAATACCCGAACCCAGCGCGTATTGGCTGACCAGCCGCTCGAACAATTGTCCCGATGGCGACGACAGCAGCTCGTCCAGGCGCTCGCCCTCGCCTTCTGGCACAGTCTCGCCGTGCAGCGCGTAGGTGAGCCTGCCGATCTGGTTTCGCCCGGCGAGGAACAGCAGGAACATGTCGCTGGGGGTGCCGAAACGCGCCAGTTTTTCTTCGATGACGTATCGCAGATAACCTTCCGGGCGATTCATCGCGAATATGTTCATCAGCGCGCCGCTGCTATAGCTCTTGCGCCGCACAGGCATGGTCAGCGACACAGCCGCGTCCGGCTCGACATCGCCGTAATTGAAGACGAAGGTGCTTTCCTTGATCAGCAAGCCCGCTATGCCCTGAGGTGTGTGGACGTCGAGCTGGCGGATTTTGTCGAAGAGCTTTTCCAGGTCGAACGGCGGCGCAGGTTTAAGCGATGACGGCGTGCTCATTCTTCCTCCCTGAAGAAGAAGTCCAGGTCTTCGAAGACCACCGTGTCTTTCGGACGCAACGTGAGGTCGTAGCCGAGCGCGTTGGCAATCCGGCAAAGCTCGTGAAGTCCGACGTTCTGCCCGCCTTCCGCATTGGTGATTGTGCGCCGGGAGACGCCCGCACGATCAGCCAGCGTTTGCTGACTCATACGGCGCTCGCGCCGAAGCGAGCGGAGTTCCGCTGCCAGACGTTCGAAATTGCTGATGGGGTCGGTGTATTTGCGCGTCATGATGCGCAATCATAATGTATTTTTCATTTTTGCGCATTATTACGCGCATTTTTGTTGTGGTAGACAGAATTTATGTCTTCTCCTATTTGCGCACTATTGTGCTCATATTTTAATAGATAATCAAAAATGCGCGTTAAAATGCGCAGTTTTGAGGGAATGAGTTTATAGCTTTAGCGGCCCAATGCAAGAAGCCCCGCTTCGCGGGGCTTCTTGAAAAACGTAGACGGCTGGCAATCTCAACGCCGTGATCAGCTCCCGCGATAGAGCGCCGCACCGGCCGGTGCGCGCCGGATTTGCCACACCTGGCTCCATATACCCCGGCGCACCCTTGGCTTTTTCCTTCTGCCCGGGCGGCGGTGCGGTTGGCGCGGTGCGCATATCGGCGAGCATCTGCGTGCACGGCAGCGGTTTGTTGTTACTCGGCGCAATCAGCGGAATCAGCACGGCAAACGGGTTGAGCAGCCCGAGCCCGACCGCCGCCGCGCCACGCACGGCCAGCGCACCGGCACTCACGCCCACATGCGGGTCCTTGAACGTCCCCTTCACGTACAGCGGCGAGCGCAGCGAGAACACCCGGAAACCCTTGGTGTGCGGATGAATGTTCAGGTCCATCTCTTCGGTCTTGAGATTGACGGTGCCGTCCATGTTGATCACGGCGTCGTCGGTATCGAGGGCGAACACGCGCGATTCAAGCACGCCGTTGGTCGCCACGAAATCCGCGGCCGCGCAGTTGATCTTCACATCGCGTTTGCCGAAGAGCTTTTCGTAGACCGCGTTAGCCACGTTCAGCCCCGCCGCTTCCATATACAGCCGGCTGACGGTGCCGTCGGTGATCAGTGCCTTGATCTCGCCGTTCATCGTTCCGGCGAGTGCGGCCGGCGAATTGCCCGTCGCCGATAACGCCGCATCCCCGTTCACTTCACCCAGCGCTGTCTGCATCGTCTTGACGGTCGGCAGCAACTCCTTGAGCTTCAGATGCCGCGCCGACGTCGAAAAGCGGCCCTGGAGCGGCTCCGCGCTACCGTCGAGATGAATGTTCGACGACAGCGTCCCACCCGCCACGCCGAACGACAACGGTTCGAACGACAGCACACCGTCCTTCATCATCAGGTGCGTGTAGAGGTTGGTGATGGGCAGCGCCGGGTCCTTGATGATCTTGCGGCCAGTGAACTTCACGTCGGCATCGATCGCCTGCCATCGGTCCGTCTTGAACTCCTCGGCCGGCAGCGCCTTCGACGACGGCTGTTTTTCCGCGTCGCCGCGCTTGGCTTTGCTGGCGTTCGAATCGGCGCCGATGACCGGTGCGAGATCGGAGAACTGCAGCAGGTTCGATACAAGTTCGCCCGACAGCAACGGCCGCGGCTTGCGTCCCACGAACGTCAGCGAGCCGTTCACGTCGCTGCCGCCCACGCGCCCGGTGAAGTTCTCGTACCTGAAGACATTGCCGTCCGCCTTGAACCCCTTCCGTTGCATACGGCGGCGTCGACGGTAACGTCACGCCGACCATCGGATACAGATGCTCGAGGCTCACACCCTGCAGCCACAGGCGCAAATCGAGCGCGGCGAGATGGGCCGGGTCCGTCACGGTCCCCACAAAGGCAATATGCGTATCGCCGATACGAACGTCCGCCTGCACGGGGAACGGGCGCATGGCGTCCTGCAGCGCGAGTACGCCGCCCACCTTGCCGTCGCCGGACACCGCCACGTCGTTGTATTTGCCCTTCACCGACCAGCCGATGCCGTAAGGTGGCACGGGCGGCTTCGACCCTTCCTTGGTAGTGATGCTGGTGTTCGCGGAGACGCTCGCCGGATTTGGTGCGCTCGCAGCAGCAGCCGACGCAGCAGATGCGGCCGCGGCTTCCGATGCCGCGGCGTTATCGACTTGCTGGTTCAGCTTGTTCGCGCCGCTCTTGCCGACCATCTGGGCCGACGATTTTTGCGATGCCGCTTCCTGCTGTTTCATGACATCGCCGATGGGAATCATCTGGCCGAGCGTAGTCACGACGGCTTGCATGTCCGCTTTCGTGATCTCGTCGGCGTAGGCGATGTCGCCTTTGTTCAGGCCGATGTCATGCAGTTGAAGATTCCAGGCCGACGGTTGCGCCGACTGCTGTAACTTGAACGTCCAGTTATTGCGGTTGTCCTTGAGGCGCTCCAGATCGACCGATGGGTTCACCAGGTTGATCGATGGAATCACGATGTCGTGCGCGAGCAGCGGCAGGATCTCGACCTGGAAATCGATCTCGTCGAGGGTCGCGAAAAATTTCTGTTTGGT
>WNFJ01156140.1_pt1 | contig 13446 bp, 17 predicted proteins | sample 5400461 | NCBI WGS metagenome assembly WNFJ01 (sample SAMN13153349, study PRJNA577476) | soil metagenome | isolation source: 115 cm saprolite on Douglas fir-dominated hillslope | place: USA:California | collected 2013-09-17 | reverse complement strand
CGCCATTAAGCTGCTGAACTCCTGAGACTTCCCTGATTCAGAGTTTTGTCTCGATCAGCAACGTCACATCCAGGTGTGGCAGCCTCACATTCAGGCGCGGGACGGGTTTGGTTACTCAAAGCCAGGCAGTGGAGACCTCCACGGCGACTTACCTGATGATGTTCGACTATTTCCAGAACAATTGCAACGGCAACAATGATCGCGCCGAACACCCAAATAGTAGTAACAGTCATTGAGATCCGGATCTCCAGGTGTTAGCTCTTGTCACGCTGGTTTCTCGGGCTTGTCCATGCGCCAACCTTTCATTTTTTAGGAGCAAGCATCTTCCTCCCCGACTCTGCAATGTGACTCACGTGCCTACGGGTATCCTCTCCTAGAGAGGCTACGTATTTGCGGCCATCATTCACTTCGGTCGCGATCGCGTCGCGAGTTTCGCGCCCAGACTTAGGAGCAAGAAGAATGCCAGTTAGGGCTCCCACACCCAGTACAACGATGAACCGGCGAGTTTGGTTTTTGCGACTACCTGGCACGTTGCCTCCTGATAGTTATTGCGGGCGTCTCAATGCTGATGCTGAACCCCGCCTGGAGAATCGAGCGGCTTAGATCTACGATCATTAATTCTGAACGGTAAGCCAGTCTTCAACCAGCCGATCTCCGGCATAAGACTGCGCAATGCGGACGGCCTTCAATACGATCGCCACTCGTGGGAACCGGTCCCGACAACTCTACGGCTCTATCCGTCAGCGAGACCTGGATCTTCTGGCATCCAATCTGTCCTTGGCCTCAGTTCCAGTCAGCATGGGTGCCTGAGCCATTCGGTCACGACCCGCGCTCTGCGTCGGATTCGTTTCCGGAGGCACGATCTCGCTCAGCCCGGGCGGCGTACTTCATTACTGCTGCCAGGAAAGGCTGGCTGTCTCCGGGAGCCTCTATCTGTCTCTTCAAAATGGCGCTGAACGAAGTTGGACGGCCGTAGAGAGCCAGGGTCTCTTTCTTGTCTTCTTTGACGACCGCGCGGTCCAAAGAAAGGCCTGCAAGAACTCCGTGCGCGCGTGCATATGTCAGAATCGCCGCACGCATTTTCCAGTCGGTATTGCCCTCCGCGTGGCGACCCACGGGCCCGGCAGCCACAGAAGCATCGGCGCCGATTTTGAACTCGCCTGAAACCAATTGGCGCATGCCTTGCTCATTCATGACCAACATGACCAGGTCCGGAGCTTCCCCTCCGATCTGGAATCGGAAGCTGCCACCCATGACAAGAAATGGGGCTGGCGCGCTCCACCCTGTCGTCGTACGGCAAGTAACCACGCCTTTGCCATAGTCGGCCCCCACGATGAATCCGCCCTTCACCATGGAAGGTACAACTGCCACGCATTCTGCACAACTCAAGACGTTTCCAGGAATCCCCTTATCGGGCGCGGCCATGATTTCGTCCATGACCGTAGTCGCTGACTGGATCCGCCTAACTTCTTCTTGGCGTTCCGTGCCGGCCCAGCAAATACCCAGCAATGCAAAACCGCTAAGGATCACGGATATCAATCGATGCCGTTGCATGAACAGCTCCTCTTACTGTCGTCAAGTAGGTCTCGATTCTGCGTTAGTGGGCGCCCACGAGGAGCGATAGGCTTTGCGACGCTTGCTTGGGCGTCGAAAGGTAGCCGGTCACCTGGTTCTTGTCTACAGTAAATACCACGAGCTCATACAACAGGGTATGATCCTTGCCGATGTAGAACTGCAGCGGTTCTTCTGTGTTGCGATCTCTCTTCTCAACCATCTTGTCATCAGCCAGGACATTGAGCGTGAACCGGTTCTTCTTGGGATCCACTCGCCGCAACTGCAGGCTTACAGTCGCGACCCGGATGGGCTGCTTGCCCCGGACCAGTGTGAAGTCGAAGTAGTCACGGTCACTCTTGTGCTTGAGCATCTCCAGTTCATCGCGGTTGTGAGCGACCAATCCGCTTTGCACGCCGAGGTCTCCGATGGTGCTCTCGAGACGTGCTTTGGTGGCTTCGAGGTCGGTCTTGGTGGTGGCCACATCGGTCTTAGTGGCGTCCACGTCACTCTTGACGCCTGACACCTCGGTGTTGACTTCACCGATGGCGCGCTTCTGCTCGTCGCTCAGTCGTGATACGGCAGCGTGCTGTGATTCCTGCAAAGCGGCCGTCTTTTTCGCCAGTTCTTCTTGCGTCGTTCCCACTTGCGAGGCCAGCGTATCGGCCGTAGATTTCAAGTTGGACTCCAAAGCCCTGCTGCGTTCATCCGATTTCTGCTGGATTGAGACCTGCTTCTGCTCTAGATCACGGATTATGCCGCGCATATCCAAGAGCAGGTAACCGGAAACAAATACGTAGACAAGAGCAATCACCGAGATGATGACTCTGCCTGCCTTGCCGTCTCCACCAGCCGGAGATGTTGAAGTATCCGGCTTCTCAAGCTTTTCGTTTATTGAATACTTTTCGTCCGTCATAATCTCCACCTCTTGGCTTGATTTTGCCTGACGTGGGCGGCGCTCAACTGTTTGTTTCCCTCTAGGCTGTCACTCAGCCGATTGTGAAAGACGGGCCAGCTGTGCCGTGCGTGTTCGGCCGTCTGGCACAAGCTGAAGGTGTTGTTCGAGCACCTCTAACAGGGCTTCCGGACCTGCGCCTTTGCTCACGAATGCGTTGGCACTTTCCAAAACACGATCTGGCGCGGAGAAACCGCCCGAAGATAAAATGATCGGAACGCTGGGATGCTCTTTGCGGATTCTGCGAGCAGCTTCGTCGCCATTCATTCCAGGTAGGATCACAGCATCCACCGCATTCACCCGCGCAATCTCTAAGGCGTCTTCTCCAGAGTCGGTGGTAAGAACGCGGTAACCAAGGCTTTCAAAGACAAGACGCCACACCTCTAAGAGACACGGCTCATCGTCTACGAAGAGTATGGTCTTGGAATGTGGATCACCATCTATGGAGCGCCCTTCGTAGCGTACTTCACGAGACAAGCTCCAAAATGCTGTGGCATTTCTGCGAGGGCTGTTAGACACCTGGGTACCGCGTCGTTGAGCGAGGGCCATGCTGCTATCCTCCTCGATTTTTGTCGCGGACGAAGTTTGCTGCAGATGATATAGCACCTGCTCTGCCAAACTAAGCAGGTTCTCTCTTAACAATGACTTACGGGAAAATCTCGATCCAGGCGAGCGTTGAAATGAAATCGTCCCCATTACTCTGTCGTGTAATTTTTGCCTCTGGACGTCGCCGAAGTTTTCCTCCCAAGTCACGACAAAATCCCAGTGACAAGCCGCTTTGCTATTTTTATCAATTGGACTACCCAGGTGAAGAGTGGAAGATCGCGCCCCATCTCCTCTGGAAGGCTCAGCTTGTCAATCCATTAATGCCGATGGAGGCGGTGGTTTCCATGCGGGGGTACCTGGTGACCCTCAACGACTACGGCGAGGTTGGCTATAACAATGCCGTCAGCATTTACGATCCACGCGGTAGATTGATCCGGACTTATGCACTTGATGAACTTCTACCTGCACAAGAACGAAACGAGGTCGTACACAGCACGTCGTCGCGATGGTGGAATCTTAAGGCAAAATACTACTTCACAGAGCACCCGGGCCGCTTTTATGTGGTACTCCAATCCGGCAAAGCCCTGGAGTTCAATCTGGCGAATGGAAACTTCATTTTCGGGGCAGCGGCCCGGTTCATCGAGTTGGACAAACTGCAGAAGAAGCCGTCTGCCGGTGAGTACACCGAAATTTGGCAAACAAGCCTGCGATTCTCTTCAATTACGGATGTGCTTCAAGCCCAAAAACCGCGTTGATGGCTCGCTTAGGCATATGAGAATTCAAGTCTGAGGTAAGCTCGGAAGCTGGAGTCTGCTGGTTGTTGGCGTAATATCGCCATTTCACTCACAACCCGGTTGTGAGTGTAATCGCCTGATTTCGACAGTTATCCCGTGTTCGCAAGAGGAACCGCGAAATTCTGCGGGAAGGACGAGTAGAATTAGGCTGTGTACCGGGCGACAAGTGTCCTTGCGATAGTCTTGTTTGGCTCATCGATGGTCGCGATGGCCGGAGATTCCGATGCACAGCGAATTAGAGAAGAAATCGTAACGAAAGCAGACTCTCTTTTCAGGGGGCATTACTCGCCCCGTGCGGATAAGCCGCTCCGCACATTTGACAAGGACAGAGAGTCACGGCCCGCGGATGCCGTCATCTATTGGTTCAACGCAATCTATGTAGTGCGGTTGGTCTTTGCAACGGATGGCTCTCTTGTCCGCGTAGAACTTTTCCCTGAGGCTATGCTGTACGGCGATTCATGGACGAGCGTGCCCGACACTGTCGAACTGGGGCCGGGCGAGATGCGCTGGGTTATCGCTGTCGCCAGCCAACTACGACCAATGGGCGATCCCGTGTCGCCTTATCAACCTCCTGGACTGTGCTTCCAATCCGGCCAAAATTTGTATTGCAGTGACAGCTACGAATTGGCGAAGGTAAGCACGTATCGTCGCGAGGATTACCGTGTCCAGCCGCCACCGATTTCGCTGAAAGAGGTCACGATTGCCTACAAACAACCAGTGATTGGCGTCGTCTCTGAACTCAAAGCGGTTTCTGGGAATGAACACCAGTTCATGGTCGGCTCGCTTTGGTATCGAATCTACAGAGCACTTGACCAATCATTGTTCGATACGTTGGCTGTGGGTTCGATGGTGAACCTGACGGCTTTTGGATGTGCAGGAAACGAACTGGCGTGCGACGTGTTTTCCGCGCCTGCAACACCGCCGAAACATTGACGGCCCAGAGTCTTTGACGATAAATCGCCATTTCACCAGTGATCGGATTGTGAGTGAAATCGCCTGTTATCAACAGTCTCAGCCTGACCGCGTGGTTTCAAGAAAAGAGGCTTTCGCTCGGTGTCTAATAGAACAGGCGGAGGTGCTGCTTGAAGCGACTCTCGTTTGTTTTCGCAGGCGTTCTGGTTCTTTTATTGCCATATTCGCTTACTGGTTCCGACACCAGCAAACCCGTAAAGTCCAGCACTCCATTGAGCGCAGATGAGATAGCAATCTACACAGCAGTCCTCCGAATATACAGCGGAGACAAAGATGCGAATCTGAACGTTTCTGCTAAGACGTACCCTCTCGATCCAAGTGCTCCGACCACTGGCTTCGATCGACCGGAGTGCCTGAATGGTGTTCGGTTGGACAACCTGCCGACGGTGTCGCATTCCTATCACGACTTGCCCCCGGAAGTTTTGCCATCCAAAGCAATGAGGATTGTTGATCCTAAGACGCAGGCGAGAATCGTTCACTCGAATGACCCCGGCAACACGATTCGGAAGGGAAAGCCTGTAAAAGACGCGGTGGAAGCTGCTTTTACTACTGGTCTCTTTTCAATGTCTGAGATTGCGTTCGACAAGGAACATCGCTTTGCTGCCGTCAGGTACAGCTTTTGGTGCGGTTCACTGTGCGGTCACGGTTCGACGTTGGTGTTCGAGAAGGTCAACGGAGAATGGCGAAACACCCGCAAATGCGGAGGATGGATCTCCTGATTGGCGAAAAATCGCCATTTCACCAGTAATCTGGTTGTGAGTGTAATCGCCTGTTATCGACAGTTATTATTATGTTCACGTAGTTGGGAGGTGCCAATGTACGCAATCTGCTCTCTACTTGCTGTTGCAATCGGCTTTGCCATCCAGAATGACGCCCGTGCGGAAGCGAGTCGCAAATCGGCCGAGCATCGTGAACAATCCATTCAATTGAACGAATTGGCCGCGCATATCGATTCTGAGGCTGATAGTAAAAGGCTCGTGGACCAACTCGCCGCCTTGTTCAAAGACGAACTCCCACCTGCCTGGGCAACAGATTCTGTGCGACAGAGACTAGCCTGGGCCGAGTACAAGAGCGCCACCGACATTTCATCTCTGATCCCAGAGGAGCGTATTGCCGAGGTCTGGAACCGATATGTACGTGAGATCGGAGCGCCCGACGAGGCGATTGTTACCGTCGCAGAGATTCATAACTTACGGGATGCGCAACACGCGACCAGCCAGATGTTTTGGGAGCGAGACATCAATCGAAGTGTCTGGACGATGCCGAATATCGTCGCGGTTGGAAGCAATGGCAAGGTCGCAAACGGATGTCGCGCATTGGAAGCCATACGCGTGATCTATTCGATGAGCCTTTTATTCGAGAATGTTCGCGGTGCAAGAAAGCGAGTACAGGAAGGAATAGTCCTCTCGGACGAACTGGAAAAACGTGCAAGTACCCAAACAACGCCACCTCAGCACCATGTAACACTCACAGCTACTTTCGACACAAACCCGATTCGTCCTGCGGAACAGAGGTATCTTCGAGAACGCGGGTCGGTGGCGCTCAATCGTTTGCTGACTACGTTATTTTTAGAGTTGCTCCCCGACGAACAGCAATAAGTGTTGAAAAATCGCCATTTCACTCGCAACCCCGTTCTGAGTGTAAACGCCTGTTTGCGACAGCTACACACAGTGGTCAGCGAGCAACGTGAGTCTTTGCCCACTCGTCAGCCAGAACTTGGGCCTGAGCGATTTGTTCGGAAGACATCTGAGGCTTGAGCCAGTCGAGGGCGTGTTGACTGTCCCAGTAGCCGCTTTTCTGCGCTAGCAACAGCCACTTGTATGCTTTCACAAAATCCTTTGGTATGCCCTGACCGTTTCCGTAGAGCGCGCCCAAATTCTGCTGGGCCTTTGCGAACCCTTGTTCGGCTGCCTTCTCGTACCACAGGAGCGCGTCGTTGAAGCTTTGCGGCAAGCCGGTTTCGGTTTCATACAGAATGGCGAGGTTGCATTCTGCTTCCGCGTTGCCGTGCGCGGCGGCGGCCTGCATCCACTTCGCGCCTTGAACCGCATCTTTCTGCACACCGCTTCCAGTCAAGTAAGCGCCCGCAAGGTAGTTTTGGGCGTTGAACACTCCCTTCTCAGCCGCCCGCGTGTAGAACTTTATGGCTTCTTGCTGATCTTGAGGCACCCCTCTTCCGTACTGATACAGCGAACCTAGGTTGCTTAGTGCTGGGGCGGACCCGTGCACGACAGCGAGGCGATAATACTCAGCAGCTTTCGCAAAGTTGCTTTCCGCCCCCTGGCCGTGCTCATACATGATACCGAGGTTGAATTCTGCGTCCCCGTTTTTTTGGCCAGCGGCTTTCTCGAACCACGATAAAGCTTGCGAGTAGTTCACCGATGTTCCGATCCCGTCATGGAACATTATTCCGACCCGCGTCTGCGCCTCCGCCATTCCTTGCTCGCCAGCCTTCGTATACCACTTGAGAGCTTCGGCATTGTCCTGCGGGAGACCAAGCCCATTTGCGTATCCTGCGCCCAGCCCAAGTTGGCCGGGTGCAAACCCCTGTTCGGCTGATTTCCGGAACCAAGCAGCGGCTTGCTTATCGTCTTTAGATACGCCGCGACCGTAGGCATATCGAACCCCCAAATTGTACTGCGCCTTCGGGCTGCCGTTTTCAGCGGCTTTCAGGAACCACTTCGTGGCTTCGGCATCGTCTCGCCCTACGGCTACGCCAGCCGCATATAGCGACCCGAGGACGTACTGCCCTTCAGCGTTGCCGTTATCAGCAGCCGCACGGAACAAGCGAACTGCCTCCGCATTGTTCTGAGCGACTCCCCGGCCGCTTAGGTACGCGTCTCCAAGCTTGATTTGTGCGTCTGCGTTGCCTTGGTTCGCCTGAGCCGTCAATGCAGTGATGTCGTCTAGTGGCGAATTGGAAGTTGCCGCCCCGGTCGTCTGGGCGAAACACGGTGACGCGATGAGTAAGAGAGCAATGCCGTGCAGAAGCATGGTCACAATTCTAGAGTCAAAACAGGCGTACAGTCGATTACTGGCGAAAAATCGCCATTTCACTCATAATCCGGTTCTGAGTGTAATCGCCTGATTTCGTCAATTACGCGCCTTGGTTACCTTCCCCGGATTGCGTCGCTCGATCATCAAATTAGCCAATGCCGCTCTTGAGCGTCAACGATTGTTCTCAACGGTTATCGGTCCTGAAAGATAAAAAGTAAGGTGGACGGGTTGCCGGTTCTACGGCTCCCTTTCCGCTGGCGAAACCGTTCCTTGCCACTTTGCAGAGTTGCAACGCTGGAAATCCGTTATCATGCATGTTGGTGCGAATGCGTGGGAATGAAATCGAAATCATGCATAGTCTGGATTCTTGGCTTGTTCATGGTGATGGCCTTAGTCGACGCCGTACCCGACCCTCCAGCGGTGAATCCGCGTACCGTCAATGTCGCATCCCGCCCAGGTGAGGCGCGTGGCGGTTTGTGTGAGCCGCGTTTGAACTGCGACCAGCCTCGGACTTCGTCTCACCTCCAACTGCGCTGGATCGCTTCCACGGCGACTTGCGAACCTCTTCCTAGTGATTGCATTGTCCTAACAGGACAAGCTGCCGATCCATCTCCCCCGGCACTCGAAAGTCGCCGCCATCTCTATTTCCACTCGTAAGGGCAGGATCGCGATACTTTCTCGCTGAAAGTGTCACGCCCCCAAGGGCGACATCCTTCCCGAAAACCAAATCTCGGGCACGCTTCCCACTTCCTGGAGGTGTTTTGACGCGCGCTGGGCAGATTGTGCCTGGACAGAACGAGCACTGGAATGAAGACATCAGAGATTATTAGCGCATGGCGCAAGATTCTCAAGGGCGAGCGGCCCTCGCTTTCCATTGAGATTACGCGCGAGTGCCCGCTGCGTTGTCCCGGATGCTATGCCTATGACGATGCTCATCTAGGCGGAGGAGTGACTTTGCGAGGTCTTCGCGATCGCAAAGGGCAAGAACTGATAGACGGCGTTCTCGACGTCGTCGACCGCCTCAAGCCCTTGCATTTGTCCTTGGTGGGAGGCGACCCGCTTGTCCGGTATCGCGAGCTTGAGTTGATGATTCCGCTACTGCTTGATCGAGGAATTCACGTCCAAATCGTCACCAGCGCTTTCCGGCCCCTTGCGCCGAGTTGGGCAACGCTTGCCCACATGAACGTCGTCGTATCGATTGACGGACTGCAGCCTGAGCACGATGTCCGGCGCGCACCGGCAACCTACGATCGAATTCTGAAGAATATCGCGGGCCAGAAGATCACCATCCACTGCACTGTCACCGGTCAAATGATGAAGCGGCCAGGCTATCTGAAGGAATTTCTCGCCTACTGGACCCCGAGGCCCGAGATCCGCAAGGTATGGTTCAGCTTGTTCACTCCGCAAGTGGGAGATCGGTTGCCGGAAATGTTGCAAGCGCATGAACGTCGGCAGGCCATCGCCGACATGCTCGCATTACGTGAGGAATTTCCCAAGCTGGACATGCCGGAGGGTATGATTCGGCAGTTCCTTACGCCTCCACGCAGCCCCGAGGACTGTGTTTTTGCGCTCACCACCCAAACCCTGTCGGCGGACCTGAAAACCAAGATCGTCCCCTGTCAATTCGGCGGAAATCCGGACTGCGGTTCGTGCGGATGCGTCGCATCCATGGGCCTGTCGGCCGTAGCAGCCCACAAGCTGGGCGGAATCATCCCGGTTGGAGCCATCTTCAAAGCCTCAATCAGGATTGGCCAAGCTCGGTCCAAACAGACTGCACACACGCCGACAGGCGAGGAACGACTGCGGGTGCTGCCCTAGGATAAAGAATTGGAGAGTCTATGAGCAAGAATATGTCGGCGGCCAAGCAGGCTGAACTCACGCGCCTGCGGGAACTATCCGCACGGATTGGTAGCGATCCGCTGCTTACGCAGGCAAGTACCGGTAACACGTCTATGAAACGTGATGGTGTCCTGTGGATCAAGGCATCGGGCAAGTGGATGGCAAATGCCATGCACGAGGACATCCTGACCCCCTTGGATCTGGCCGAGGTAAAGGAGTGTGTGAAGCAAAAGGTTGATCCTGCGGAACTGCATGCGCATGCTTCAATCGAGACAGCCATGCACGCGGTACTGCCGCACCGTGTGGTTCTGCACGTACATTCCGTGAACACGATCGCCTGGGCAGTACGGCAAGATGCCCAGATTCAACTGGAACAGCGACTTGGTGGACTACGCTGGCAATGGATTTCGTATGTGCCTTCCGGCCTGCCTCTGGCCCGGGAGGTCGAAAAGGTCTTATCTGCCTCCGCTGACACCAACGTCTTCGTATTGGGCAACCACGGTTTGGTCGTCAGTGGAGATGATTGCGACGCCGTCGAAGATCTCCTGTGCCAGGTAGAACAACGGCTGGCCATTTGTCCGCGACCAGCAGCCACAACCGACCATGCTCTGCTTGCAGAGATTGCCGGTGGTTCATCATGGGGTTTGCCAGACGCCGACGAGGTGCATGCTCTCGGCGCCGACGCGATTTCTCGAGCCGTTCTTTCAGGAGGCCTTCTCTATCCCTGTCAATCGATCTTTTCGAACTCCAGTACGCCGGAGGTGTTCCGCCCGGTGCCTTGTCCCGATCCGGGCGATCAATGGGGGAGTCGATACTGCACTCGATCTTTCTTGATTATTGAAGGCCGCGGAGTAATCGTTAGGAGGAATATGACAGCCTCCCAGAGCGCGATGATGACTGGTCTGGCGCAGGTCGTTCAACGGATCAGTCCATCCGCGCCACTTCGTTACCTTACAGAAGAGGAGGCCGCGAGCAGCTCCAGCACGATCGCCGCTCGCTATCGCGATGTGCCCGATAAATCGGAGCCCAGGATATGTGGGCATTCCTGACACCTTGCTCCAGTGCGCGGCTTCGACGGGCACGTCGTTATAGTGTCCGTTCGGCGAGTTCGGACGATGTGAATGGCGGCGGCGTCACGATTGTCTCTCCTTGTAGGGCACGCGGATTCTTAGACCGAGAATTTCTAACCGACGGTCAACCGTGGGACTTTCTCTTAGGCGTGTCTATGGATTAGACGGGGGTGGTGCCGGGCTTGTTGCCAGTAGCGAAAGAAAGGTATTGTTGACGTAAAATCGCCATTACACTCACTGACCGCGCGGCTTTAGGCGAACAGACGGCGCAAGCTTGTGCTAACGCCTGTTATCGCCACTTAAGATCCAGATGCCCTCCGATTATGCTGGCGTGAGCAATTTCCTCTCTTGCATCTTTTCGGTAATGCACTCGCAACTCGGCTGACTGCTTGAAGAAGGTCTTCCATACGTTCTCCCGAAGGTCGAACCAAATGTCGAGAGTCTCCGTTTTGCCGGGCAGGACCACCACCGGATATGCTTCAGCCCGGCCACGGCCGTTTGCATACGTGACGCCTCTTACAACCAGCTCCACTGCGCTGACAGTAATCGGCGACTCGAACGAGTTAGTGACTGTAACCGTTGGAGCGTACCAAGTCTCACCCTGGAACGGGTGGCTGGTCTTAACGTTAATGCCTAGGTAGCTTGGACTTGGCGTTGCAGGTAAGCCACTAAGGCTCCCGCGTTGGACAGCTTGACGAATTGTCATTCCGGGATCGCCGATAGGACATCCCACCGTCAGAAGCAGTAGCACCACCAGCAAACCTGTGAATGTCCGTCTCAATCGTCGTTTCCTCATTCAGTCTGCTTCTTATAATAACTGTTGAAATATCGCCATTTCACTCATTGACCGCGCGGTTTTAGGCGAACAAACGGCGCAAGCTTGTGCTAACGCCTGTTATCGTCAGTTTGACCCAATCGGAAGCCCTGCCAAGTGCTAATATCCCTACGCAGCACCGGTAAATTTGCCTCTTTGGTGACAGGATGGAGAACTGGTTTGCTGTTGATCACCTAGATGTTGAACGACTTCTCGCTAATTGGCGCTGGCTGTGCCCCAAGCGCATGACGTTGGCAGCCAAAAACGCCTTTGCAGACCTGTTCCTCCGCGGTGAATCGGGAGAAGTATTCCGACTCGATGTTGCGGCCGGGAAGCTGACGATAGTAGCGGATTCCGAAGCCAAGTTTCGTGAACTAGCAGCGAGTCACGAGAAGCGAGAAGAGTGGTTTGCAGAAGCCGATGAGCAGGCGGCAGCTGCGCGGGGGCTGAAGCCGAATGCTACTCAGTGCATCGGGTTTAGCGTGCCGCTTGTCTTTGCCGAGAGCGGCTCTCCCGATACCCTCTACGTTGTCGATCTCTACGAAAATGTTTCGTTTCTGGGTGACTTAAACCGACAGATTTCAAGCCTCCCTGACGGAACAAAGGTGCGCCTTAAAGTTGTTCCGTGAACCGTCTGGTTTTCGCAACTGACTTGTTGAGTATTCTCTGTTCCGATGCGCGAAATTATTCCTTCTCCTGGATTGTTGACATAACATCGCCATTACACTCACAACGGCGGATTCTAAGTACTCCTTCGTGTAGTACGAGCTACGCCGAAGTCCCAGATGGTTGTCGGTTTTTCACACAGTCCCTCATTCCGGCGATCACGTTTTCGGTCGTACGCTTACGGCCCACCGATTATCGCGCCGCGGTTTAGTCCAATGTTGATTATCGCGGGCGCTGTCCATTCTGAAATACGGCACAGGATTGGACTGAGCTCGGGCATTCGCCTTGAAAGCCAAAGGGAGATCAAGAAACAGGTCATCTCACGGTCTTCATGGCCTTTCTCGTCTCGACTCTGACCTGACGACTACGGACTCTTTTCGGGTACGCCCGTACCCACGATGGGTACGCATCGACCAGGCCGACCGGGAGCTTTGGACATGCACGCCGTAGACGGTGCACAATCTTATTTGGTGAATAGCGCCGACACAGATGCCATCGGAAGAAAGAGCCGTCGTTCTGTCTTAGGCAGCTCGATAAAACCATATTTCTTATAGAAATCACGGGCCTTCTGGTCTTTTGCGTCAGTGACGATCGCCGCGGAAGCAACCCGTTTGCTCATTTCGAGCGAGCGATACAGTGCATCGACCAGCAACAGTTCTCCCATGCCCTGGCCTCTTGTCGAAAGATCCCTTGCCAATCTGCCCAGGAGAGTAGCCGGAACAGCGGGGTACTTTGGAAATTTTCTTGAAATCTCAACGGGTATCTGATCGAACTGAATGGAATATTGCGAGAGCGTGTAGTAGCCAAGAATCGTCCTGCCGTCCAGTGTCGCGACGTAAACGACGGCAGCATGCTTCCTTACATCCTGAGCGGCCTGGGTTTTGAGGTAGTTGTCAAGAATCTCCGTGCCGCACGAAAAAGCCGCTCGATCATGCGCGCCGAGCGGCTCAAATTTCAAATTGGCCATACTGTTTCCTTGCCTTTAGTTAGATCGCATGACTTTTCTGTACCGATCCACAGCCGCTCGCATCGCCCTGTTAGGTGCCGGCGGGTTCAGTAAGGCCTTGACGAATACCTCGCGAGCTTCGTCGCACAGACTTAACATCTCAAAATCCTTGATCGTCTTCGTAGCCGCCTCTTGTGCGCTTGCAATAACGAAGTCCGAGAGACTCGTCCCGCGCAAGCTTGCGGCGCGTTCCAGCATGCGTTTCTGAGCGGCAGGAATCCGGGCCTCGAGTCGCT
>WNFJ01201165.1_pt1 | contig 13447 bp, 13 predicted proteins | sample 5400461 | NCBI WGS metagenome assembly WNFJ01 (sample SAMN13153349, study PRJNA577476) | soil metagenome | isolation source: 115 cm saprolite on Douglas fir-dominated hillslope | place: USA:California | collected 2013-09-17 | reverse complement strand
GTCAGCCGCATCGCGATCATGTCCCGCTGCAACGATTCGCCGAGCCGGATGCCGGCGTCAAAACCTCGCTCGACGATATCGATCAGGGCATCGTCGGAATAGACCTCGACGGTGAGTTTTGGGTGCTGCCAGGCGAGCTTTGACAGGATTGGCGTCAGCGCCATGTGGAGCGCGACGCGCACCGTATTGATTCGTAAGAGGCCTGTCACCTCGCCGCGCTGCGCGGCAAGACCTTCGACCGCCTTGTCGATGTCGGCCAGCGCCGGTTCGACGCTGGCGACGAGGCGCGTACCGGCTTCCGTCAGAGCGACACTGCGTGTGGTGCGCGCGAACAAGGGTTCGCCGAGACGATCTTCGACCGTTCGCACGGCGTGGCTCACGGCGGATGGACTCATGCCGAGTGCGGCCGCAGCCGGCGCGAAACCATGATGGCGTGCGACGCTGATGACGACCGGAAGATGGCTGAGAAGGTCGCGGTCCATTCATGCATCATATCGCATAATGCATGCGAACAAAACCATATTATCGTTGTGAGGGACCGGCCGCATATTGCCCGCACGCCGCGTTGGACGGCGAACAAATGACTGGAGACTTCAATGTTGACCGATACTGCCACCTGGTTCATCACCGGCGCCTCGTCTGGTTACGGCCTGGCGCTCGCCCGTTATGCCATCGGCCGCGGCTATAACGTCGTTGCCACCGCGCGTTCGGTCGGCAAACTCGCCGCGCTCACGGCTTTGGCGCCGGACCGTCTCCTTGCGCAAAAGCTCGACGTCACCGTTGCGGACGACGCCGCGACGGCGGTCAAGGCCGCTATCGCCCGGTTCGGGCGCATCGACGTGCTCATCAACAATGCCGGTTATGGCATCATCGGCGCGGTCGAGGAGACGCCGGAAGCTGAATTCCGCGCGCAGATGGACACCAATTTCTTCGGCGCGCTGTCGGTCACCAAGGCGGCGCTGCCGTATCTGCGCACCCAGAAGAGCGGCGCCATCGTCAACGTGTCGAGCATGGGCGGGCAAATGTCGTTCGCAGGCGCCTCTGCCTACTCCGCCTCGAAATTCGCGCTCGAAGGCCTGTCCGAAGCTTTGGCGCTGGAGGTCGCGCCGTTCGGCATCAAGGTCATCATTGTCGAGCCTGGCGCGCTGCGTACGAATTTCGCGGCGAGCAACGCGATCAAATATATGCCGGTGATGGATGCCTACCAGGACATCGTCGGCACTATGCAGGCGCTCGTTCAAGAACATAACGGCAAACAGGACGGCGATCCGGCCAAGGCGGCGCGCGCGCTCGATCTGGCATTGCAGGCGGACAAGCCGCCGCTGCGCCTGCAGGTAGGCACCGACTCGATTGTCGCCGTGCGAGCGCACGCCGAGCAACTGCTCCGCGACCTCGCCGCCTGGGAACAGGTCGGCTCGGACGTCCGCATCGACCCCAACGCACCGGACGAGTCGTGGCAAAGCGCGCTTGATCTTGCCAAGCGTGATACCGCCGCCTGAACGAAGCCCTCGGGGCGGGCCGCACCCGCGGCCCACCCTGCCCTTCATTGCATTTGAAATACGGCCAAGATCGAGACGTCCCAATCGGTCAGTCCGCTTTGCTCAAAAAGCCGACTTCCCCGAAGTGACAATCGACACCTAAATTCGAAGCGCCGCGATTTCCGGGGGGCTTCCTTGGGAGAGCTATCCCAACTTGAAGACCATCGTGTCCGTATCGTCAGGCTGCTCCGGCGGAAGCTCGGCAATGGCCTCCAGTCGACCTCCCCGAATTTCGACTGGAAAATTCCAGCGACCCAATCTCGCCGCGAGCGCGGGCTCGCAATGAAGCTGCGAGTCAAGACCAGTCCAGACGACGCATGGGTTCATGTTAACCGGGTTGGAGAAGTCTTTGAACGAGATAGCAGCAGTTACTTCCAGGTGGCCCGTCTTATTTTCGATTCCGGCTTGCAGTTCGCCACGCATTCCATTCTCAAGGACGTATGCGGTGCCATGCATTGTAACAATAGCATGGAGCAAAATGAGGTCTCTTGCCGCGTCCAGCTTCGATGCGTCACGTTGTTCAAGAATCTTGTTTTTTAACATCACCGTTCTGAAGTCAGCGAAAATCTCGTCTCCCCGAAAGACTGGATTCCAGATCAGCCGATCGCCTAGCCCGGATAGAACGGTGCCTTCCACGGATGTGAGCAGCTCACCCTCGCCCTTTCGCATCTTCGCGAGGCCAACGTCGACGATCTTCTTCGTCGCGGATCGGCTTAGTCCGCAAATGCGGAACAATTGTTCGTCGGTCGCCATGCGAAAATTAGATACGACCCGATCAAGTAGCTTCTCGATCGGGGGGTTTTGACTGCCAAGCGCTCGATCCAACAGTGGCGTAAACGTCGTGATCAAATCGCGCACCACTTGGGTGACGGGCCCTTTTTCACGCAAATCCGGATGAGCCGCGAAGTCCGCGATCTCCCGAAAACTCATGCAACCATACGAGGCTGCCCTCAAACCCGCGTAGAGTTTCGTGATATCATCAGCTGGGAAATCCCCAGACAGCAAGCGGGACATTCGAGCCTTGAGGCTGTCGAAATGCATGCGACCGGCTGCGTTCGTCATGATGATACCGACCGTGGTGATCAGACGAGGACCATTTCCCAAATTTCTGATTTCGACAAGCGGGATTACAGGCAGACGAGCCTGTTGTGCGCGGCTTCAGCGGGCTCGCCCGATGGTTGCGTCGTGCGCGCGGCCTGGTCGAGGCCGCAGCCGCTTAGCCGGCCTCTCACCTATTTATGTTACCGCGAATGTCATCCTAAGATGGGTCTCCGATGGGACCCGTAATAATTTGGGGCCGGCAGCAAGCTGCCGGCCCCAATCTCGTTTTGGACTATTCTCCTCGTTCGACTACCGGGAATCCCGGTCGCCGCCGTCCCGATCGTGACCGTGATCATGATCTCGGTCGAAATCGAACATATCGAACAGGTCTCCGATCGCCGGCATGTTGACGGGAACATAAGGATTGTCGTCGTCGGCGTGCGGATTGGGCAGATTATCGCGGCTGCGCTGGCTGAGCTTGCCGAGATACCAGTTACGTTCGACGAACTTCACAAAGGACGAATGTTCGCCATAGACGTGGGTGATGTGGCCGCCCCCTGAGAACGGGGACACCGCGATCATCGGAATGCGCGGCCCGGTGCCGAAGAAGTCGACCGGCTGGATGAAGCCGGAGTCATAATATCCGCCACCCTCGTCCACCGTGACGAAGATCGCCGTGCTTTCCCATAGCTCCTTGTTACCTTGGGCAAGCTCGATGATGTTCTTGGCGAAGGCTTCGAACAGATTGAACTTCGATGATGCCGGATGGCCGTCCATGGTGCCGTCAGGTTTGACGTAAGATACCGCCGGCAAATTGCCGTTCTTGAGATCGGTGAACAGATCGGTGACGTCACGCATATGGTCGGCGCGCATCGCCGGATAGTTCAGCTGATATTCAAACGGGTTGCAGATGTTGCAATAGAGTCCATCGAGCGGCGCGCCGGTCCCCGAAACGTTGTAACCGCCGCCATAATATTTCCACGAAATGTTCTTCGCGCTCAAGAGATCGCCGATGCTGGTCATAGTGACCGGCGGAACAGAACCGGCTCCGCTTGGCGTGCCTTGCGGCGTCCAGGCCGGGTTGATGTTGACAGCGTTGTAATAGTGACCCGGATCGCACTTGGTCTGGACCGTATAAGGCAACTTGCCAAGGTAGTCTTGGATTGGCTTGATCCCCGGCTGCGTCGCATCGGAGCAATTGAACCACTGCTTCCGCAAGGTGTACTCGTTGAGCGTATTGGGCTGCGGATCGGGGTTGTAGATGCTGCTGGCGGGCGGCGTCGCGGCGTTGCCGTGACCGTCGCCGAAAAACACCTGATCGGCAAAGCCCAGCGGCACGCTGTCGGGCCCGGTCCCGCCCATCACCGGCTGATGATAATTGTCGCTCATGGTGTATTGGTCGGCGAGGGATTTCAGATAGGGCACATCCTTGTTCTGCATATTGAAAAACGCCATCGTCTGGCCGGTATCGTGCGGCGTGCCGCCCGGCGGCGTCGAGTAGGTCGTGGTGATGGCCGATTGCAGATCGTGCAGGCAGCCGGTCGGATTGCGCCGCGTGACGTGTTCCTGGTCGATCGCGCAATCCATCTGCTGGTACATCTGGAAGAACTGGTGGATGGTGTCGCCGGTATAGGCGTCATAGGGCATGGTCGCGCCGGTCAGCTGGAATGGCCCGGGCGCCAGGGTATTGACGTTGGTGATGCGGATATCCGGGCCTACACTGTTTGGCAGACCGGTGCCGCCGGTTCCGAACAGGAACTGGTCGGCAGCGGGCAATCCTGGATCGCCGCCCGGCAGGCCGAGAATCGCCGCAGCCGGCGGGTTCTGTACGCCGGCGAGGTCGGGCGCAGGCAGCATTGAATACAATGACTTGTTGGCGGATTCGACGCTGATGAAGAATTTTCCGCCATTCGGCGCTGACGCGATCTGAAATTGATGCGCCTTGTCGAAATTTTCGTCAGGCGAGCCGTCAGCCTTGACGATGTGTTCGGACAGCAGGTTCAACACCCACTCGTCGTCCGACTTCGGCCTGTAGGTGGCGAACAGGTGGTCAAAGCTGCGATTTTCGCCGACGATGATGATGACATGCTTGATCGGCGACGCGGTCTTGATGGGATCGCCGGTGTTTTGTCCGTCCTCTGCGCGAACACCTTGCGAAAGCGCAAGGGCCGCCAGGGAAACACCGAGCAGGCCAAACCTGCGCGCAAGCGCTATTTTTTGCATAGCTTTCTCCTGTTGGATTTTTGAAGGTCACGGCAACAGGCGGGTTCTTATGCTGCGACGATGACGCAGATGTTCTAATTGCGTGACAGAATCGGAATCATTCACAGGGACGCGATCGCGGCCGAGCGACAAATTGGAGTGTGATGTTTTTATAACGAAGCTATCGGCCGCATGGCCGGCGTGCGTCTCGATCGCGCACGATCGCTGTGGGAAGGCGTGAGCAGCGGCCCATCCCTATTTGTGAGGCGCCCTCTCGTGAAGAGGTAGGACGCCCAGGCCGGCCAAATGGGTGTCGACGAACTGGGCAAGCTGTTGACGCAGATTTTCCGGCGGCACCGCGACCATGCGCTCTTCCAAACCCAGCGAAATGATCCCGTGCACTGCGGAGAACATCATTCGGGCCAGCAGCGCAATTTCCTTCGGATCCCGATCAGGCGTCAGCCGAACCAGCGGCTCATGCATGAGCGCGAAAGCCCGCATGACCATGAGCAGGATGTCCTCGGGGAACGGACGATCGTCTTCCATCCTGTGTTCGAACAGTGATCTCAGGAGGTTCGCGTGCTCGGTGGCAAACTCCAGGTAGGTCGCCGCAAGTCCATGCAGCTGACGGATCGGGTTCTCGGTCGGCACGGCGACTAGCCGGGCGGCCAGCGCCTGCACCGTCTCACGGTTCACGGTCAGGATCAGGCCGTCGAAGTCGCCGAACTCATTATAGACGCTGCCAATGGAGCAGTCGGCGGCTTCCGCGACGTCGCGAACCTTCAATGCTCTCAATCCCTTAGCCGCGATTATGCCGCGCGCAATCTCGAGCATCAGCAGGCGCCGTTTACCTTTTTTTTGCTCACGCAAAGATTCTTCTTGAACATTGTTCATTTTAGCTATATCCATTTTGAACATTGTTCAAATAGCTTGGAGGCTATCAAAATGCAAACCCTCGTTTCTGAAATGGTCATCACCTTTGCCGACGATGCTGCCGCCCTCATAAAAGGTTGCGGCCGGATTATTGTCCGGTTTCTGATGGCGCCGATCGAGCGCATCGCCACCGCATGCGATGTCGCAGGCGTTCTTCCCGAGCGAGGGTCTGCGCCTCGCTTGAAGCGCGTGAAGACAAAGCGCGCCTGGTCACACGCCAATGCTGGAATGCCAAACTCATCCCGTTCGCGTCGGCCCTGGCACTTGCTGTCGTTTCGCTTCCTGAGCGATTTGACGTAGGGGAGAGCAACCATGCGCCAATTGCTCGCTCGGTTGCGTGATCTGAACGAAGGCAACCGCATGATTAACAGAATAGAAGAGGCCAGGACCGAGAAGCTGTTGAGCGCCGAGCGAACCTGAGGGCGCAAGCGTCAACTTCTCGCAGTGTTAACTTCTCATTGGGCATCGCCCGCATCCTGCCTTGCAACCGGATGCAGGGACAATTCAAAGTTGCCCGGTTAAAAAACAGGACCGATCATGATCAAGCAGTTGATGTCGTCACGTCGCTTCGCTCCGCTGTTCTGGGCCCAGTTCTGCTCGGCGCTCAACGATAATGTCCTGAAGAACGCGCTGGTCATCATCTTGCTATATGGCGCGGTCGCGGGAGGCGGCGACTCGCTGGTGACTGTCGCCGGTGCGGTCTTCATCTTTCCGTTCTTCATTCTGTCGGGCCTCGGCGGCGAACTTGCGGACAGGTACGTCAAGTCGGTGGTCGCAAGGCGCCTGAAGTTCGCCGAGATTTTTGCCGCGAGCTTCGCGGCCGGCGGCTTCTTCCTGCATTCGGTCCCCCTGTTGTTTGTGGCGCTCGCCTTGTTCGGCATCATTGCCGCCCTGTTTGGTCCGGTAAAATACGCGATGCTTCCCGACCAGCTCTCGGTTGCCGAACTCGCGACCGGCAATGCGCTGGTCGAAGGCGCAACCTTCATGGCCATTCTGATAGGCACCATCGCCGGCGGCCTGTTTGTCTCCGGTTCCACCCACATGGGCTGGGTATCCTCCGCGGTGGTCGTGCTGTCGCTATTTTCATGGGCATTTGCCGCGCGCATTCCCGCGACTGCGCCGTCCGCGCCGGACCTCGCCATCACGTCCAATCCGTGGACGTCGACGGTCGGCTTGCTGAAGTCCCTTTACGCCGAACCGCGTCTTTGGGACGGCATGGTCATCGTATCGTGGTTCTGGCTGGTCGGCGCGGTCGTGCTTTCTCTCCTCCCCGCGTTGGTCAAGGACGTCATTGGCGGTACCGAGGGTGTCGTGACGCTTTGCCTCGCGATCTTCGCGATCGGTATTGCCGTTGGCTCGCTGTTTGCGGCCCATCTCAGCCACGTGCGCCCCAATCTGGCGTTGGTGCCGATTGGCGCCATCATCATGGGCCTGGTCGGTCTCGATCTCGCTTGGGCCATCAGCCAGACCATTCGAGGGGTCGATGTTTCGCCGATGGAGGTCGCAACTTCATTCGCGGGATTGCGAATGCTCGCCGATTTCGCTGTCTTCGCCTTCGGCGGCGGTTTGTTCGTGGTTCCATCCTTCGCCGCCGTTCAGGCTTGGTCTGCGCCATCCGAGCGCGCCCGCGTCATTGCCGCCGGCAACGTGTTGCAGGCCGCCTTCATGGTGGTCGGCTCACTCTTCATCGCGCTATTGCAAGGCGCTGGCCTTGCTATTTCCTGGATCTTCTTCGGCCTGGCGGTCGCGAGCTTCGGGGCGGTCTGGTTCGTGCTCAGCAAGTGGGGCAAGGAAGGCGTGCGCGATTTCGGTGCGCTGTTGTTCAGCGCCCTGTTCCGCACCGAGGTTCGAGGATTGGAGAACCTGCCACCCCTCGGTACCCGCATGCTGATTGCCCCCAACCATGTCAGCCTGATTGACGGCCCTCTGCTGCATGCAACACTGCCGATCGACGCGAGCTTTGCCGTCGACACCGGCATTTCCAAGGCGTGGTGGGCCAAGCCGTTCCTCAAGATGATACGGCACCACACCATGGACCCGACCAAGCCGCTCGCTGCGCGCGAGCTGATCAAGCTGGTGGCAGCGGGCGAGCCGGTCGTGATCTTTCCGGAAGGACGTATTACGGTTTCGGGTTCGCTCATGAAGGTCTATGACGGCGCCGCGATGATCGCCGACAAGGCCGATGCGGTCGTTGTTCCCGTTCGCATCGAGGGCGCACAGCGCTCGCACTTGAGTTACCTGAAGAATGGCGAGATCAAGCGCGTGTGGTTTCCCAAGGTGACGATCTCGATCCTGCCGCCGGTGAAGCTGCCCATCGACGAGACGCTAAAAGGCAAGACACGCCGCAATGCCGCCGGCGCAGCCCTGCAGGATGTGATGATCGACGCCATGGTCAAGACCGCGATGCTGGACCAAACCCTGTTCCAAGCTCTTGCTCACGTCTATCGCGATCGCGACACCGGCAAGCCCGTGATCGAGGACGCGCTCGGGACCAAACTGACGTACCGCAAGCTGATCGCCGGCGCCCAGGTGCTGGGCCGCAAACTGGAGAACGGCACAGTGATCGGCGAGAACGTCGGCGTGCTGCTGCCGAACTCGGCCGGCGTCGCCGTGGTCTTCATGGCACTGCAGACGATCGGACGCGTACCAGCCATGCTGAATTTCTCTGCTGGCCCGGTCAACGTGCTGGCGGCGATGAAGGCCGCGCAGGTCAAGACGGTATTGACGTCGAAGGCCTTCATCGACAAGGGCAAGTTGGACAAGCTTATCGCCGCGATCTCCGCAGAAGCGAAAATCGTTTATCTGGAAGACGTACGTGCCTCCATCGGCATCGCCGACAAGGTTCGTGGCCTCCTCGCCGGCGCCGCTGCGCGTGTCGCTCGTAGCGCCAACGATCCCGCCGTCGTGCTGTTCACATCGGGTTCGGAAGGCACCCCGAAAGGCGTGGTGCTTTCCCATCGCAACATTCTCGCCAACGCAGCTCAGGCGCTGGCGCGTGTTGACGCCAATGCCAATGACAAGGTCTTCAACGTTCTTCCCGTCTTCCATTCCTTTGGGCTGACGGGCGGCATGATGATGCCGATGCTCGCGGGCATTCCCATCTTCATGTACCCGTCGCCGCTGCATTACCGGATCGTGCCGGAACTGATCTACCAGACAGGCGCCACCATCCTGTTCGGCACCGACACCTTCCTGACGGGTTATGCGCGCTCGGCCCACGCCTACGACTTCCGGACGCTGCGCCTGGTGTTGGCAGGCGCCGAAGCGGTGAAGGACCGCACCCGGCAGATCTACATGGAGCGCTATGGCATCCGCATCCTCGAAGGCTATGGCGTCACCGAGACGGCGCCCGTGCTTGCGATGAATACGCCGATGGCTAACCGCCCGGGTACGGTCGGACGCCTCTCGCCGCTGATGGAATATCGTCTCGATCCGGTCCCCGGCATCGAAGAAGGCGGCCGCCTCTCGGTGCGCGGTCCGAATGTCATGCTGGGTTATCTTCGCGCGGAGAACCCGGGCGTGCTGGAGCCGCTGCCCGAAGGCTGGCATGATACCGGCGATATCGTAACGATCGATACCGCGGGCTTCATTATCATCAAGGGCCGCGCCAAACGCTTCGCCAAGATCGCTGGAGAAATGGTCTCGTTGTCGGCCGTCGAAGCCATGGCCGCGGCGTTATGGCCCCAGGCGACGTCGGTTGCGGTCTCCATTCCCGACCAACGCAAGGGAGAGCGCATCGTCCTTCTGACGACGCAGAAGGATGCTGACCGCAGCGCGATGCAGCGCCAGGCCAAGGCGGCAGGTGCTTCTGAATTGGCCGTCCCCGCCGTCATCCAAGTTGTCGACAAGTTGCCTCTGCTCGGCTCGGGCAAGACCGACTATGTTGCAGCGGCCGCCTTGGCCGCGGAAGTTGGAAAGGGCTCGGAGCTGGAAGTTGCGTGACAGGGGAAGCCCAACTCGTTTCAGGTCGACTGACGCCAGCCGGCCGGGGGTGGTGTTGCTTCACGGTATCGCCCGCACGTCACGATCGCTGAGGAGATTGGAAAGGGCTTTGCAAGAATCCGGCTTTGCGACGCTTAACCTCGACTACCAAAGCCGCAAGAAGCCACTCGATGCACTGGCCGCCGACATTCATCCAGCGATCATCGATTTTGCCGAGACAAACAACGGGCCTCTGCATTTCGTCGCCCATTCGATGGGTGGACTGTTGACGCGGGTCTATGTCGCGAAATATCGGCCGGCGCAACTGGCCCACGTTGTCATGCTCGGCACCCCAAACGGGGGCAGCGAAGTCGCTGATCTTCTGAAGGGGCTCTCAATCTTTCGCGCTTTCTATGGCCCGTCCGGCTTGCAACTTTCGACGCAGCAGGACATCACCCTCACGACCCTTCCTCCGCTGGATTACGCCGCTCGATTGATCCCCTCTCATCGATCTTTATCCTGCCGCGACCAAACGACGGCAGGGTTTCGGTGCAGAGCTCCAAGCTCCATGGCATGGCCGACCACATCACCGTCAAAGCCTCTCACACAAAGCTCGTTCGTCATCCCATCGCAATCGACCAAACGATCGCCTTTTTGTTGGAGGGCCGTTTCAAATCGCTCTGATCGAAGGGCTCGGAAAGCTCAACCTACCGAGTCGCGGAGGGAGGCAGCGGGCCACTACTTCAGAGTGATCCGCAGCGCGAAATTACCGCTCGCCGCGTAACCATCGACTTGTCCGCTTGGCTGTCGGTTGAGACTAACGTTCACGGACTCGAGCCGACATGTCTTCGCCAGCACCTGTTGGACCAGCCCGCATTCGCCGGCAGCCATCTCATAGACCGAACGACGAATGCGTTCGCGCAGCTTCACCGCGTCATCGGATTCACCGGTCGCTCCAGGGAAAAACGAATTGATTCCGACTTGAATACGAACGGGTTCCTCGCGGCGATCGGTGTTCGCGTCGGTGCGTTCTTGTGCGGAGGCAAGGCCCGCCATCCGCGCCACGATCACGAACGCAAGCAGTACGCAGAAGCCAAGTCTTGCTTGTGTCATGACAAACTCCAGAGTGGAACAAGGGGCTTGAGTGAGACGCGCAACTACTTGCTTGGGTCACGCGCAATGTCTGGGCAAGTGGTCGCGACCACCGACACATGGGAGACGATTTCGAGCAAATCCGGGTAAACTCGAGGCGACAGCTCGAGCGGCTGCACAAAGCCTAGTGTCACTAGCTGCCGCACGAAAGAATCGATCTTGTGGTCTGTGGCCGTTGACCAGGCCTGCTCGATGAATTTGCTCGCGCGCGGGCCGCGCAGCCGAAAGCTCGCTTTCTGGCGGCTTCTCGTATCGTAATAGGTTCGAATCGCCGCAATCAGCCGCTTGCGCCTTTCGCGTCCGCAAAGAGCCGGGCCAATAGGTTCAATAAGATCAACGATCCCGTCACGACTGCGATCGACCCAGTTGCTTTCAATCGCAAAATATTCTTCGAAATCGTCCGGATCAGCCGGCCGAACTTCATCGAAAGCGCCGAGCAGTGGATCGAATTGGAAAATCGTCCGTGCGCGGCCGGCCACGAGCGAACCGTCCGCCGCCAATGGCTGATCCGGATCGAGAGGTGCTTGCTGTTCAAAAGTGATCAGCGCCATTGCCAACACCAGAGCGGGTGCCAGTAAATTGCGGACCGCATGCATCCGCTATCTCGCTGAGACTTGGCAGCTTAGGGGCGCGCGCGTTTCTCGGAAAATTTGCTTGCGTGCGGGCTCCGCTCGCGGTTTGATCACCGGATCGGCGGCCAATAACGCAACATGACTTACGACGTCCTTCGGAAAGTCCTCCTCGCGGATAGCGTCGGTCTCGTGCGCTTTTCGCATGGCGTCTTGAACACGATGGTCGAGCGGCGAGCCGAATGCCTCTTGCGCACGTTGCAGTAGGGGCTGATCCGCCGAACTGCAAGTTCGTGTGGCAACACAGGGAGCGACGCTCAGCCACGCGCGCGCGTAGTTTGTGGCGGCGTTGATATAGCGCGCCTTGAGTCCGTCGTTACACGGGTCGCTGCTGAGGCTCTCCGCCGTATCGACCACCGCCCACCGCAAACCGTCGCGCACGGCGTCCATGTCGCTTGCGTGGGATGCCTCCACCTGGGTTCGCGGGCTATCGGGGTCGACCCGATGAAACGTCGGCACGCGCGAATCCGGCTTCATCGGGATCACACGCACGGCAGACAACCAGTGTGTGGCCACATAGGAAAGAACACAGAGCGCAATCGCGATAGCGATAAGTCGTCCGTTTCCCATGGCGGGGCTCTCCCAGTCGAATTGACTTCATGGTTTATCGGCGCACGGTTAAGTTGTGGCGACAAAAACCTGGGATGGAGGAAGAGTCTCGCGGGTTGGTTTCCGAGTTGCTAAGCCGGTACAGAAAAAAGCGTTGAGTGGGCGGCGACGACAGCAGCCCCGGACCGGCAGCACTGCTAACGTCCGCATTATTGCTCCGCGCGGTTCGCTGCGAGGATCGGCGCCCAGCGCGCGATTTCGGACCGGACGAAGCGGTCGAAGGCGGCCGGGCTGCGCTCGGCCTTGGCTGGCACCGCGCCGCCGAGCTGAGTCAATCTTTCGCGTACACCGGGTTCATCAAGTGCCTTGTCGAGGGCATCGGCAAGCTTGGCGATCACTTCGGGCGCGACGCCCTTGGGCGCGAACAGGCCGGCCCAGATGCTCATTTCATAATTGACGCCCGCCTCCGTGGCGGTCGGCACATTCGGCAGCATCGCCAAGCGCTCGGTGGCAGAAACAGCGTAGGCCTTGACCGAGCCCGCCAGAACCTGCTCCGCCACGCTGACCGACTGCTCGCACAAGAAGTCGACATGGCCTCCCATCAGGTCGTTCAACGCAGGACCGGACCCGCGATAGGCGACGAGCGTGGGCTTGGCGCCGATCTGCGCGGTGAACAGCAGGCAGGCCATATGCGAGGACGCGCCGATGCCGCCATGCGCCTCTTTCACGGCACCACCCTGTTGCCGAAGCACCGCAACGAATTCTTTCAAATCATGCGCCGGAAAGTCCTTTCGCGCGATAATGACCACCGGCGAATCGGCGGTGATACCAATCGGCACGAAATCCGCAACGGGATCGTATTTGATGTTCGGCGTGAGCACCGGGGCTGCCACATGCGAGCCCATAGCTGCCGCGAGCAGGGTGTAGCCGTCGGGTGCGGTGGCGGCTGCGCGCGCGCTGCCAATGGTGCCGCCGGCGCCGCCGACATTCTCGATGACGATGGATTGCCCGAGGATCTTGGACATCTCATTGGTGACGATACGCGCGACCACATCGCTCGCGCCTCCCGCGGGGAACGGTACGATCACGGTGATCGGCCTGGACGGGTAGTCCTGCGCGCGCGTCGTCGCGATGCCGGCAAGGAATGCCATCACGATGACGATGGCCGACCAGACACTAACGCTTGGTCTCATGCGCGCGGTCATAAGTTTCGGTCACTGTCCAATATCTCGGCGACCTCGACCCGGCGCCCCGCCCGCGCCGACAAAATGCCGGCGCGCACCACCGCGAGCGATCTCGTCGCGTAGTCACCCCCGACTTCGTGCCGGCCCTGCCCGCGCGCCGCGGCGGCAAATTCCTCCAGCTCCTCGACCAGGGTGTCGTTTTTTGCGTACTTGACCATCACGGGCTCGCTTTCGCCGCGCCTGAGGAGACGAAGCCCATTGTGCAAATCGTAATAGGCGGTCGCATCCCTGCCGTAGA
>WNFJ01179360.1_pt1 | contig 13449 bp, 14 predicted proteins | sample 5400461 | NCBI WGS metagenome assembly WNFJ01 (sample SAMN13153349, study PRJNA577476) | soil metagenome | isolation source: 115 cm saprolite on Douglas fir-dominated hillslope | place: USA:California | collected 2013-09-17 | reverse complement strand
GCTCATTGCAGCGATGCTCAGCGGTGAGCTTCGAGGCTTCCACTGGGCGCAAGTAACGCACCGCTCCTGGATGGCGCTACTGTATCTGGCGGTGTTCGGATCGGGAGTGGGATTCAGTGCGTACGTATACGTGCTGAAGCACAGCGCGGCCACGCGCGTGGCAACGTATGCGTTCGTGAATCCTGTGGTTGCGCTTTTTCTGGGATGGTCCCTGGGCGGCGAGCCATTGACCTTACGCACCATACTGGCGAGCGCCATCATTCTAGCCGCCGTTCTTCTGGTGATCAGCGCGACGCATCGAGACGCGGTGCAGGTCGACGAAAGTATACCCACTGCGGGCGAAGCATAATCCAATAGCAGTGAAAGTTCGGCGCGCGAAATCGGATAGATTCCTTTTTAGCGCGCGCGTAATCTAGGCACCATGAAGACGCATTCAATCGCCAAATCTTCCAGCCAGCTCTCGCCGGGAGCTCAGACGAAATTCTGGCAAGCGATGCTGGCCCGTGACCGCCGCGCGGACGGTTCGTTCGTGTTTGCCGTTCGTTCAACGCACATTTACTGCCGGCCCTCGTGCCCAGCGCGCAGGCCGCTGCGCAAGAATGCGCTGTTCTTTCGTTCACCGAAGGAAGCCGAACAAAGTGGCTACCGCCCTTGCCAGCGGTGCCGTCCGCAGGAACAGTCGGAAGGCGCGACCCTGGTTCGCCGCGCCGCCAATTTGCTTTCGAAAGCGGACGAGGAAAGTCCGCGTCTGGAAACGCTGGCGGCGCAACTGGACGTCTCCAACGCGAAGCTACGGCGCGCGTTTCGCCGTACAACCGGACTATCGCCGAGACAATTTGTTGAGGCGTTTCGCGTGAAGCAATTCAAGAAGTTACTTCGCGAAGGAAAAGAAATCACCCAGGCACTGTACGAATGCGGTTACGGTTCGCCGAGCCGCATCTATGAAAAAACAAACGCACATTTAGGCATGACGCCAGCGTCGTATCAAAAGGGAGGATCGGGTATGAGGATCGGCTACGCTATCGCAAAATCATCGCTCGGGAACGTGCTGGTTGCAGCCACCGAGCGCGGCATCTCCGCGGTGTATCTGGGCGAGAATGAGAAGGCGCTCGTCGCCGAGTTGCGCCAGGAATATCCCCGGGCGGAAATTCGGCCGTCGCCCGGCGAACATGAAAAGTGGCTGCGCGAAATCGTGAAACGCGTGGAGGGCGATGCCCCGAGTGTCGAGCTCCCGCTGGATATTCAGGCTACCGCGTTTCAACGCCGCGTCTGGCAGGAGCTGCAGAAGATTCCGCTGGGAGCGACGCGCACGTACACGCAGGTGGCGCAGGCGCTCGGCAAGCCGGAGTCGGTGCGAGCGGTGGCGCGGGCTTGCGCGACGAATCCGGTGTCGATTGTTGTGCCATGCCACCGGGTGATTCGCGCGGATGGTCAACTAGCCGGTTACCGTTGGGGGCCTCAGCGCAAGGAAAAACTGCTGGAGCGGGAAGCCGCGCGCGTCTGACCTTCGACTAGCAGATGCAATGGAGTGCGGCGGCTTTCCACCTTTTGCGATTGCTACCGTCGCGAGAAGTCTCATGCGCAAGGCGGGACCAAGCTCCCGCACTCCAAAGGGTTGTCAGTTAGCCGCTGTGTTTCTCTACTTTTGTGCCTTTGGGCCAGTCGGGCTTGAATTTGCTGTCGCCGATCTTCAGGTTTTCCAGGACGTTCGTATACTTGGAAATGAAATAGTCGCCGGAACCGGTTTCGAAGAATTTCTGCTGGACCGGCAGCCAGGATGCCTCATCGACCCAGATCTGGATTTTGTCGATCTGCTTTTCGGCATCTTCAGTCAGTCGAACCAGCTCCAACACCGCCATTTTGCGGCCGTCGAGGGGGTCCTCGGGAGCCAGCGATATCTTGAAGTTCTTCTTCAGGCGTTCGCTTTGGCTGCCGAAGCCGAGCGCCAGATACTGGTCGGCCATGTCGAGATGTTTGCCGATGTTGTATTCTTCGACGCGGCTAATCTTGGGCGTGTAAATGTAAAGATGATCGCCGTCGCGGATAATGGTGCGCGGATCCGGGTTCAGGAAATCGATGCGCATCTTGGAATCTTTGCGCACCCAAATTTTTCCTGTTTCGGTGGAGGTATCCTGCACCACGGCGGTGTACTTAATGTGTTCGATATCCGCGGTCAGGGACTTAAAGCCCTGCCCGGCGTGATCCATGAATTGCAGAACGGTATCGAGGGTGAGTTTTCCCGGTTCCTGGCCTGTTTTCGCCATTGAATTGCCGGAACCCAGGCCGATGACGAGCATGGCGATCAATAAGGCGGAATTTGTTCGTCTCAAAGCAGCCCCTATGGCAAAACTCGATGCAAAAGGTATCGTTAAATCGTAGCACAAGCCCCCGTGTCTTCCCCAGTCGCCGCGGCGCCTATCGAATGCGCAGGAAAGTGCTGTTTCTGGGGCAAAAAAGGTGCTGCCAAACGAGATGGTCAGTCGATAAGCGGGGTAACGTGCCAAGAAAGTCAGTGGCGGATAGCGACGCGATAGGCGACCACATTGCCCTTCTCATCGCGGATGGCTTCAATGTCTCGAATGGAGAACCGACCATCGTTCAGCTCGGGCTGCGCCTTTTGTAGAGCGCTATGCAGATCGTTTTGCAGCGCTGGGGTGCGTTCGGGCGGAGCCAATACCCGAGCATCGACACGATAGACTTCGTCCTCACCACTTTTTGAGAGCTGTTCCACCTGGCTGGCATTTGCCGGCAGACCCACTTCCGGCTGGTCGTGGAACCAACGACGAGGCGTGGCCAGTGAGAAAATAAGGATCAGAACTACGGCCACATCGTATTGCCATGATCCCCGCTCGTAGGACCAGAAAAAAGTGCGGTACAGGATTTGGCCAAGGCTCGACATTTCAGTCTGCCGGAATTCCGTCAACAATAATGCCGTCGCGCATGTGCACCACGCGATCGAAATAGGTGGTTGCTTCGGGGTTGTGCGTGATCATCACCACGGTTTGCCCCAGATCTTTGTTCAAACGGCGCAACATTTCCAGAACAATTTCGGAATTCTTGGTGTCCAGGTTGCCGGTAGGCTCGTCGGCCAGCAGGATCTTCGGTTCATTGATGATGGCGCGAGCGATGGCCACGCGTTGCTGCTCGCCGCCGGACATCTCGGAAGGCTTGTGCTCCAGCCTGCCGTCGAGTCCTAGCATTTTGGTGACGACGTCGAAGCGGTGCGGGTCATAACCATCCCCGTGGATGTATTGCGCGATGGCAATGTTGCCTCTGGCGGTGAGCGTGGGCAAAAGATTAAAACGCTGGAATACGAAGCCGATCTTGCTGCGACGGAGCTTGGTGCGCTCGGCATCTGACATGTCGGAAAGGTCATTGCCGTCGACCAGCACTTTTCCGCGGGAGGCTTTTGCCAGGCCGCCGATGACGTAGAGCAAGGAAGATTTGCCGCAACCGGAGGGGCCCATCACGGCCACGGATTCTCCGGGTAAGACGTCGAAATTAACGCCGCGCAGCGCGGGCACTTCCACTTTGCCCGCGTGGTAGAGCTTCCAGAGGTTTTCGGTCTTAAGTATCGGCTCCACGGCCCTCAGCTCAGTGCTGGCGTTTGTGTCTGTGAGTGAACGTATTGTAACTGTGATTGTCATCTCTCGCTAGTTTCCAATCTTCTTAGTCGTAAGACAGTGATTCGACCGCGTCTTTACGGCTGGCCACCCACGCGGGGTAGCTGGCCCCAAAAATCGCGCCGGCCAGCGCAATGCAAGCGGCACGGATAATCCACCCAAGCGTAATTTGAACCGAAAGCGTTGGGAATATGGCAAGGAATCCGGCGCGTACCAGGTAACTTAATCCTACACCGGCCACAACGCCGAGGGTGCACAAAAGCGTGGTTTCTGAGAGCAGCGCGCGAACAATCATAAAATTGCTGGCGCCCAGGGATTTCAGCACGCCAATGTCGCGGGTGCGCTCCAGGACGGTTGTGTACATGGTAAGGAAGATCACCAATAAGCCGATGGCGACTGCCAGGGCGATCATGGCGTTGATGAAAGTTTGCAGCCCTGGAATGTTGGTGGAGGTCATCAGCGTCACGAAGTCTCTGAGTGGGCGGACCGGATAGCCGGGGAAGGTGGCTTTCATCTCCTCGATCACGTCGTCGGTGTGTTCTGGGCGGGTACACTTCACCAGGAAGATGGAGGCTTTGTCCCGTGCACCCACGAGATCCTGCAGCGTGGTGATGGGCACAAAAAGCCGTGCTCCTTTCCCGTGTTCCACGATTCCCACCACATGCCAATTGTGATTCAGGAGGTTGTAGGTATCGCCGACCTTCAAGTGCTTGGCCTTGGCCGCCCAGTCGTCGACGAGCAAGTCGTCGGGCCCTTCCATATCGTGGCCAGCAAGGAAAACAAAGCCGTCTGAAACATCCCGGAAAGATTCAGGGTCGATGCCATACACCACGTCGACACCGCCGCCCAAATTGAATTGCAACAGCGCCGGAGCGACCGCCCTGACATACTTCAATTCGCGCAGCTTGTCGGCAATTTTAATGGGCATCGGCGAGCCGCTGAACGCCAGGAAAATTTGTGCCGAGGGTGACTGCAGCATTACGTCAGCACCAATGCCTTCAATGCGCTTTGCGGTTTCTGTCAGCATGCCGGAGGTTAGCCCTACGATCAGCACCACCAGCGCAACTTCCACCGCGATCGCCATGACACCAATCAAGGTGCGCATTGGCCGGTGAAACAGGTTTTGCACCACCATTTGACCCATCATGGAGTATTTCCCTTGCTGTCATCGCCCACATGGACGACTTCCGCTCCCGCGGGCGGCGTCAGCGTAAAGCGATCCGCCTCCAGGCGCTCGTTCAAGACGATTTTCTTGATGCTCATATTCAGTTGGTATTGGTCGCGGGTGCGATCAATGTGAATATTCCTCGGGTATTCCGCTACGGTATTCCCGCCGGCGGCGGAACTTGTTCCCGGTGCCGAGGCGTCCACAGACTGCCAGTCCGAGTACCGCACGTCGGAGCGAAGTACGCCTTTCGGCCCATAACTCTCCAAACGAACCATGTTCAGATCCGCGCGATCGAACCAGACCTTGCGCAACATTTCCGTCCTGTAACCGCCGCGCAGCACCGTCAACACGTAGTACCGCGCGGATTCGTCGTTTGCTTCCTCATTCAAAACCATTTCTTCCTTCAGAATTTCGGGCCACAATAACGCTTCCACAAGATGTTGCGGGCGCAGATTCTCGATGGGCTTGTCGCTTTGCCGCGTCAGCGCAACCGGCCCCTCCAGGAATTTGTTTTTTGAGGGAATCGATACCTCGAAGGTGCGGCCGTCGCTGGCCATATCGAAAATCGTTTTCCCCACCACGGGCACCTGGCCGATCATGCGAATGTACGACGGACGCGCCGCCAGCACAAAAGCCTTTACCTCGTGATATTCATTGATCACGCCGTTATACGCAGAGCCGGTGGTGGTTTTCAATTCCACGGTGGCGTCCAACGCTTTAACGTTTTTCGCGAGGGCGTTATAGCGATCCACCAAATCTTCCTCGGTCGCCTCTCTCGCGACAGGACGCGTCGCTGGCGGAATCACCTTGGTGGATTTGACGCCAGCATTCTTGCCGCCGCAAGCGCAGGCCAGCGCCGACAGTGTCAGCAGAACCGTCCAGTTCCGAACAGATTTCATGGGGCGAATTTGCATTCTAAAGGTCAAACTAAGCAATTTAGCAACCAGAGCGAAGGGCGTCAAACCGCCGCACAATCCCGTAAATTTCAAGCTTCCTTCCATCCGCGTCTATTGCGGCCGCGCCAAATAAACATCAAACGGCTGCAGTGCCGGCCGGACGCGGCGAATCACTTCGCTCGGCCACAGCTTGTCGCTAAGCAGCGTGACCCACGCATCCTCCGGTTCGCACACCGCGCAAAATGTGTAACGAGAATACGCGGCTTGGTACGCATCGAGCCCGCGATGCGACAGTTCATTCTCCAGGACCGCATCTTCCTGCTCTGCCGTGGGCCCGACGCGAATCCCGAAAGTCTCTTTCTCGAAACGCTCAAACACCAAACGCAACTGTTCCTGAGAAGGCTGTGTGAGCACCAGACAACGGCTAGCCGTCTCCCGGAACACCATGCCGTGCAGCTGGCAGAATTCGCGAACCCGTTCCAGATGGCTGAAAAAATCGACCACCAGGCTTTCTTTCGCTGCCAACGCCGGGAAGAGCGCGCTGCAGATTTGCGCCGCAACGGGTCCGCGCAAGGGTTCGCGACTCTCGGTCTCCAGCAGTTCCAGTCCGATGGCCTTTGTGTCGTCACCGAGTTCCAGCGGCTGCACATCCAGGGAATAAGGAGGCAGGTCTGGCGCGATCATTTCCGAAGACAACGTCATTCCTCCTCGATGTCTCCGAATTTTTCGCTGAACTCCGGCGAAGCCTTGCGCACTTCCAGCCAATCGAAGAAAGCATCCGGCGTTTCCAGCCAGATACGGAACCACTCAGCGATTTCTTTCTTTTCTTCGCGTTTGGACGCTTCCACTTTGCGGTTGTGCGAAATCATCTCCGCGCGGCGTTTCCCCAATCGCGCAATCTCCAGCACGCGCTCCATGGCTGCGGTCTCGCCATGGGCCTTGAAGCGGCGCAGCAGTTCATGCCGGGTCAAGCTGACTTCAGCATCCTTGAGCGTCTTGAAGTGCAGGATATCTTCAAATTCCTCCTCAAAGCGCTCCTCGGCTTCTTCCCGTTCCGTGAGCTGCAGCTTCCAACCGGTCTCTTTGAGCACGTCGGCGATATAGTCGTTGCCGGTTTTGCCGTGTTCGCCGTGCTCGGCCAGAAGTTTTCGGCGCAACTGGTCGATTTCCGCGGTGGTCCATCGCTGGATTCCCATCGAGCGCGCGGTGCTGAGGATCATCTCTTTCTTTGTTTTCAATTCATCCGTCATCTTTTGCCTTTGTGGTTCGGGCCCGCGGCTTGCGCCTGATGGGCTGCGCTTGCGGGCGGATCCGCGGGTTGGCCATTTAGCAGACGGTGATACTTGACCACATTTTGATTATGTTCCGCCAGCGTGGCAGCGAAGAAGTGCCCTCCCTGCGTGTTGGCCACAAAATAGAGGTAATCGGTCTGCGCGGGTTCCAGTGCGGCGCGCAACGAGGCTTCACCGGGATTGCCGATGGGACCAGGCGGCAGTCCGGTATGAATGTAAGTATTGTACGGCGAGTCGTAACGCAAATCCTTGTACGTGAGACTGCCCTGGTATGCGCCGACTTGTTCGAGCGCGTAAATGACCGTGGGATCGCACTGCAGCAGCATGCCCTTTTTCAGGCGATTGGTATACACGCCGGCAACTACCGGGCGTTCGTCCGGGTTTGGCGTTTCGCGTTCCACCAGCGAGGCCAGGGTGACGGCGGGCAAAACCGCGGTGTTGGAATCTGCGCCATTCGTTCGAGCGGCAGAAAGTCGCTGCATCGCCTCACGGCATTTCCGCACCATCATGCCGGTCAACTCCGCCGCGGTAGTATGGCGCGCAAGGTTGTAGGTCGCGGGGAAAAGAAAGCCTTCCAGGGTTTTTGCTCCCGGGGCTAGCTCCTCAACCATAGAAGGATTCTGCGCCGCTTGGAGAAAGTCGGAAGCATTCATGTACTTGGATTGTTCGAGGTCGCTCGCAATCTCAAACATAGTCTCGCCTTCGCGCACGGTAAAGGGCCGCTGGTATACCTGGCCATTGGCGATTTTCCAGAAGACCTCCTTGCCGCTGAGCGGATGGTCGAAAAAGTATTCGCCTGCCACCAGGGTGCGTTTCTTCTGGCGGCGGGCATACAACTCAAATGCCACGGGGCTGCGGATCACGCCCTCTTTCTTCAGGATGCCCGCCACGCCTCGCTGCGATGTGCCGTGGGGAATCTCGACAAAGACGCCATCGGGTGGAATGGCGCCGTAGGGTTTCTCCATGGAATACCACAGGTACACCGCCGCAATCCCAGCGGCAAACATCAAAATCAGCAGTAGCACCAGCAGAAATCGCAAGCTATTCGCGCTCCTTCGCTCCGGTCTGTCGCGACAGATACTCCCGCAGGATCACCATCGCGGCCACCGCATCGACAGTATATTTCGTGTCGGCGGCCCGGCTGGTCTTTTTTCGGCCCTGATGTGTTTCCTGACGCATAAGCTTGCGGCCTAGTTCTTCTTCCAGGATGCGCTCGGCTTCCCAACTGGTCAGGCGCTCGTCCACCAGTTCCACCGGCACGCCAACCTGTTTGCGGACGCGTTCCGCGAAGCGCGTCACTTCGTCTGCCATGTCACCTTGTGTGCCGTCCAATCGCAATGGCAGGCCCACGACGATCTGTTGCACTTTTTCCTGGCGGGCCTTTTCCCGCAGCCGCCGCATATCCTCATTACGATTGATGCGCGGGAGGGTAGCGAAAGGTGCAGCGATGCGCGCCTGGACATCGGCTAAGGCTATGCCAATCTTCGTACGGCCGTAATCCAGGGCTAATATCTTCGGTGATTGGTTGGCTGGCTGTTCGACGTCGCGCTTGGATTTTCTCGGGGTTTCCGCCACTTTATTAGTATAGCGTGAACCGTCATTTACGGCTTACGTGGCGGTGGGATGCCACGGATATCTTGCACCAACCCAGGAGACGCGGCGCGAATGTTCCGCTCGCGCGCTCAGGGCTTGCGGCCACGCGCGCCGGATTGCCAAGCCTCCCAGTAGCCCTGGGTCTTCATGTCCAGATCCAGGCCGGATTCTTTCATCAGCGATTCCATTTCCGTGCGAGACAGGCGCTTGCCAATGGGTTCCGTGCGATCGGCAATGCCCCATGCCGTGACTGCGGCGAGCACCGTGTTCAACTTCAATTCGCGGATGTCCACCTTGTCCAAGGTGTCGGAAGCCGCGTGATAGTTCAACAAATAGTTCGCGATTTCCTGATTGGCCATGAAGGTGGGCACGCCCTCCAACAGGAAATCGAAATTGTCGGTGCCAATCGGCGCGTCGTCTGTGAGATTAGCAACGTCCCAGCCGGCAAATGGCTTCAGCACTTCGCGGATGCCAGCTTCCGTATCGTGCCGGCCGGCCAGCGAGTAACCGGTCATGCGGCCAATCCCCGTGTCGAAGACCACCATGCCACGGTATTTGTCCATTTCTGCGCGGTGCTCGTGCACGTAGCCGAACGAACCGATCATGCCCTGTTCTTCGCCGCTGAACAGGATGAAAAGAATGGTGCGCCGCGGCAAAAGACCGCTGGCCTTGATCGCGCGCGCGGCCTCAATCACCAGCGCGGCGTTGCAGCCATTGTCCAGCGCGCCGGTGCCGAGTTCCCAGGAATCGAGATGCGCGCCCAGAACCACAAATTCGTCGGGTTTTTCATAGCCGCGAATTTCGCCGACGACGTTCTGCTGTTCCACCGGCCCGACGATCTTGTTTGGCATGGTTAGCCGCACGCTGATTTTTCCGGGATGCGCCGCGACCGTGCGTGCCAGGCGCATCGCGTCTTCCCGGGCGAGCACCGCCTGGGGAATGCGGTCGACCTGCCCGTTGAGGGCGTTGGTGTGGCGGTAAAGCAATTTGCGTTCGCGCGCGCCCATCCAGAGGATTGCGATGGCTCCGCCGTTCACCGCGCGGGTGATGATGCCCGGCGGCCGCGAATATTCCTCGAACAAGGCCGCCCAGGTTGAGCCGATTTCGCTGTGCACCAGCAGAATCGCGCCTTTAACCGCTGCGCCAGCTTTGGCAAATTCCTGCTCGGAGCCGTCGCCAACGTCGATGAGTTTCGCTTCCAGTCCGCCTGCGGGCGTTGCTGGCGGAAGTCCTTCGGAAACCAGCGAGACCGGGAACTGCACCGGGCCCAGCACCGCCAGCCGCGTTGCGCCTTCACTCCATGCCACCGGCAACGTGTATTTTTCGGTGTGCACGTCGACTCCGGCGGCGCGAAATGCGGCCACGCCCCACTCCACGGCTTTGGCCATTTCTGGGGAGCCGCTGACGCGTCCGCCAACTTCGTCGGTGAGTTTGCGAAGGTTTTCCTGCAGCGGAGAATCTCCCATCACGATCGGGATGATTTTCGCGGCTGCCTGCGCGCATGCGGAGCTTTCCGTTGCAGAGCATGCCGCTGTGCCGGGCGTGCCCTGCGGAGGGCGCAGGACGCCTGTATTTGCCGGTGGCAATTGCGCGAAGGCGCCGAGGGCGAAGAACAGTGGTGCAACGGCGCGAAGCAGGCTAAGTCGATAAAAGTGGCGCATGGAGAGTCCTTTTTTAATAAGGCGCAGATCTGGCCGAACTGTGTGCGCGTGAATTATATAGAAATTGTCAGGCGTTGGTGGAGTGGCGAGCGAATCTTCGGCCCTGATGCGGCAGGCAATCCGTGATACGGGCGACCTGAACCATTTCGGGGACGTCGTGCACGCGCACAATGTGCGCGCCATTCAGAATGCTTGCGGTGACCGTAGCAGCGGTGCCCCAAATGCGCGCTTCCGGCGGAGCGGGCTTGCCATCGTGGGCAAGCGTGGTGCCAAGAAACCCTTTGCGAGATGTGCCCACCAGCAACGGATAGCCGAGTTGCGCCAGCTGGGGGAGTTTGCCGAGAAGCTCGTAATTTTGCGCGAAGCTTTTGCCGAAGCCGATACCAGGGTCGAGGATGATCTGCGACTTGGTCACGCCTGCGCGACGCGCTGTGGTGATGGCGTCGCGCAGACCGCGAGTCACATCCTTCATCACATCTTTCGCGAAAGGCCCCTTTTGCATGCTGCGAGGCGTCCCACGCATATGCATCAGAATGAGCGGAGCGCGAAATTTCGCCGCCACATCCGCCAGGCGCGAATCGTTTTTCAGCCCGGAAATGTCGTTCAGGATCTGTGCGCCAGCTCCCAGCGCGATCTCCGCGACGCTGGCCTTCTGCGTGTCCACGGAGATAGGAATCTTCAGCCGCCCGCGCAGCGCCTGCAATACGGGCAGCAATCGCGCAAGCTCCTCGCTTGCGGAAATGCCGGTAGATCCCGGGCGCGTCGATTCGGCGCCGATGTCGAGAAGGTCCGCTCCAGCACGCTGCATGGCCAGGGCAGCCTCCACGGCGGGATCCAGGGTGAAGAATTTGCCGCCGTCAGAAAAGCTATCTGGCGTGACGTTCAGCACCCCCATCACGAGTGTGCGTTCGCCCAGCAGCAGCGTGGTCCGCCTGAGTTTCAGGCGGTAGAGTTTCCGCTTGGTCATTCGCGGAGAACAGTGTAGCGCAACTCTTCGTGGGGTTACCGTATGCACGCTACTACCAGCGTGACATCGTCGCGGAATTCCCCGTGACAGAATTCCTCCACCGCTTTCATGATTTTGCTTTTGAGTTCCGCCGACGAGCTGGGACCCCGCGGCATTGGCAATACCCCGGTAGCCGAATTCTTCTTCTTTAGTATTTTCGGCCTCGGTGACGCCGCCGCACTAGTTTGGAGGAGATACATCAGATTGCCGATGGTGAGAATGATCACCGCCATGAAGAGGAGGGGAGCGCCCGTGTACGCCAATAAAAACCAGGCTCTGTTCGACCTGGAGAAGTTGGCGCAAGCGGGGCCAGATCGTGCGCTTCCGCATCTCGTAAGTGATGGCCAAGGTGGTCCTAGAAAGACTAACGCGCCACCATATCCCAAGCCGCAGCGAAAGTCTGGCGGGACGCAACTGTGAGGCGAGGCTGAGACGGCGGGCTTTGCGAGGGCCATCAGCGCAGCAAAATGAGGCTGAGATCCTTCGCGCTGCGCTCAGGATGACAACCGGTCACAAACGGCCGTAGATGGGCGCAAACCGTTGCAACTGACTTGAGGCTAATCCAAATCGAAATCGCGGATGGGCTTGCCGGCGGGCGCGTCCTTGGCCTTCTTCATGGCTTCTTCGAACTTTTTCTTGAGAATGTCTTCCTTGTTGGCTTCCTGGAACCAGGAGTCCGCGAACTTATCCTCGCGCCGTTTTTTCTGCTCTTCCAGAATGCTGGAAGCTTTGGTGAGGTCCACGTCCGGTCCGGGCTTCACCGGAGCGGTATGCGATAGCACCGCGCCGAAGATCGGGTCGATCACCAGTTTCGCCTGGCAGCACGGGCAAGTCACATTCAGGTTTTCGCCGTCTTTCAGTCCCATGGCCGTATTGTACTCCCACTCACCAAAAAAGTCGGGGGCACGATGTGTGCCCCCGGTTGACCTAAACCTTCGAACTTAAAACGGCAAACTGTCTCACGCCTTCGCGGGAGAATCTCCTCGCGTAAAGCCCGGAGCCGGCCGCAATTCGGGCCGCACCACCTTTGGATCCGTGCCCGGCGCGGCTTGCGGAGGTGTCGTCGGAGGCGTCCGAACTTTCTCCGGCAGCGGTTTGCCTTCCATGAGCATTTTCACTTCGTTGGCGTCGAGGACTTCGCGTTCCAGCAAAGCCATGGCGATGCGATCCAGCAAATCGCGATTGGTCGACACAAGATTGTGCGCCTTGTCATAAGCCTCGCTGACGATCCGCTTCACTTCCTTGTCGATCTGCAACGCGGTGTCTTCGCTGAAGTCGCGGTGTTGGGCAATTTCACGGCCCAGAAAGATGGCTTCTTCCTTCTTGCCGTACGCCAGCGGGCCCAGATGACTCATACCCCATTCGCAAACCATATTGCGCGCGATGTCGGTAGCGCGCTCGATGTCGTTGCCCGCGCCGGTAGTGATGTGTCCGAGGAAGATTTCTTCCGCGGTACGGCCGCCCATCAGCACAGCAAGTGTGCCCTCAAGGAATTCCTTGGTGTAGGTGTGCTTGTCGGCCTCGGGAAGCTGCATAGTCAAGCCCAGCGCCATTCCGCGAGGGATGATGGTGACTTTGTGTACCGGATCGGCGCCCGGCGTCATCGCGGCGACCAGGGCGTGCCCGGCCTCGTGATACGCCGTGTTCTTCTTCTCCTCGTCGGAGAGAATCATGGACTTGCGTTCGACACCCATCAGCACTTTGTCTTTGGACATCTCGAAATCCGCCATGGTAACGAATTTGCGGTTCTGCCGCGCAGCCCACAACGCTGCCTCGTTCACCAGGTTCGCCAAATCCGCGCCAGAGAATCCCGGCGTGCCACGCGCGATGATGGACATCTCGACATCGTCGGACAGAGGCACCTTGCGCGTGTGCACGCGAAGGATTTCTTCGCGGCCCTTCACATCGGGGCGCGCCACCACTACCCGGCGATCGAATCGGCCCGGACGCAGCAAAGCCGGATCAAGAACGTCGGGCCGGTTGGTTGCCGCAATCAGGATGACGCCTTCGTTTGACTCGAAGCCGTCCATTTCCACAAGCAGGGCGTTCAAGGTCTGCTCGCGCTCGTCGTGTCCGCCTCCGAGGCCCGCGCCGCGATGGCGTCCAACCGCATCAATTTCGTCAATGAAGATGATGCAAGGTGCGTTCTTCTTGCCTTGTTCAAACAGATCGCGCACGCGGCTCGCACCCACGCCCACGAACATTTCAAC
>WNFJ01052495.1_pt1 | contig 13450 bp, 13 predicted proteins | sample 5400461 | NCBI WGS metagenome assembly WNFJ01 (sample SAMN13153349, study PRJNA577476) | soil metagenome | isolation source: 115 cm saprolite on Douglas fir-dominated hillslope | place: USA:California | collected 2013-09-17 | reverse complement strand
TCCCGGGCCTTTCGGATGGATCACGACCACCGCTCCACCGACGGCCGCCGCGCCCGCCCCTGCGACCACGAGGGGCGTCGCCAGACCGCCCGCCGCGAAGCCGCTCGGGAGAAAAGGCAGCACCAGGGCCGGCCCGGAGGGGGCCAGCGCCGCTACCTTGGGAAGCTTGCACTCCTGGGCGGACCCGACCACGAGCGCGGCGTACTCCGGCGTGCGGGCCGAGCCCAGCCGGCGATTGATGGTCTCGATGTAGTAGTTGACGTGCCGCTGGATCAGGGCGCGAGACGGCTTCGGGAGCACGCCGTTCCAACAGGGCATCGACGACTTCATCTCGACGAAATACCAGGACGTCTGTCCTTCCGCCTTGAAGTAGACGCGTCCGCGCGCCACCTGGTCCTTCGGGCGGAAGCAGGCAGGGAGCAGCGGGTAGCGCTCCGCGACCATGCAATCGACGGGGTCGTGCTCGACGACGGGGGCCGCCGCCGCGCCTGGCTCTGATGCCGATGCCGCCGTGTCGCTGGGCCCTGCCGCCGGGAGCGGTCTCGACGCCAGCAGCGCCCCGGCGAGCGCAAAGCCTGCCCAGCGCGGCGCGGAACGGCGGTCGACCACAGCTCGGGTGACGACACGAACGGACACGAGACCTGGGAGTGCAAAATTCAAGCCCCTGGGCGCAAGGGCCGTTCGGCGGAGCCGCGCGTCGTGGTCAAGTGCTTGAAAGTGGAGCCGTTATATCGAGGGTCGCGCCCGAGCGGAGCGTCAGGGGAAGGCGGTCTCGGGCTGACCGGAACCATGACAACCAAGTGATGTGCTAGCCGCCGGCTGCCGCTTGTGGGCAGGTGGGGTCCTCGCTGCGCACCCTCGATCCTGCGCTGGCTCCACGCGCGTGCAAGGCGCCCCATCTTCCGTTTGTTCAGCTACGTGCCTTAGCGGCTCCGGCCTCTATCGACCACGCCGGGCGTGGGCACACCCGTGTGCCAGCGGGCAGAGATCGCAGCGAGGAGCGTTGCGTTTGCACAACGACTGGCCATGCTGCTGGAACAGCAGTTGTGCGTCCTGCAGGATTCTCGGTTGCGCCGGGAGGACCCGCGCGGCCCGCCGGCTGGCCGCGTAGCTCGCCGCGTACGACTTCTGCTCGCGGATGAGGCCCAGCCGGGCGAGCACGCGCAGGGCATTGGAGTCCGGGGCGAGCAGTGCCTGGCGGCCCGTGAACAGCAGGATCTTCTCCGCCCCCGGTGCGCCGATTCCCGGGGAGGACCTTAGGGCCCTCTTCGCCGCGTCGAGCGGTTGCCGGATCGACGTGCGGAGATCGGCGCCAAAGCTCTCGATCGCGACCCTTGCGCACTCGCGGAGTTTCGCGGCGAACGTGCTCTTGAGAATGCCGTGGCCCGTGACGCGCTCCAGGACCTCTCGGCGGGCGGTCAGAAGGGCGGACGGGCTCGTTCCGACCGTGCTCTTGAGCGCTTCGAAGGCCTCGCGGCGGCGCGCCGGGGGAGCGAGATAGGCGACGTTCTCCAGGAGGACGAGCTCGAAGGGATCGGCGGTCGGTGGACGCGCCGGCGGCCCATAGTGCTTGCGGAGCAGCTTGATCGCCGCGCCAAGGGCAAGCTGTCCCTTGAGGGGTGCGCGCGCTCGGGGGCGGGCGGCCAGGAGGCCTCAGGTCTGCAGGGAAGCCGGCCGGACCAGGGCTTGTCCAAAGCCCAGAAGGTACCCGTCGCGGTCGCGCACCCGAAACTCCTCCCTCTGATAGGCGTCCTGGAGCAGCGGCCCATAGACCACGTCTGCCCCTTCGCCCGGAGCTCGGCGTGCAGGGCGCGCGCATCGCGGACCCAGAAGAAGGCGTCCCAGGTTCCGCCCTGCTTCTCGTTCGGACTGATGCGCTCGGGCGCCGGCACCCCGCGCAACATGATGGCGAGTCCGTCGCGACTCACGATCGCGAACTGGGCCGGCTGTTCCCCCGACGCACTCGCGCCGGAAGCCGAGCACGCGCTCATACTGGTCCGCGGTCTGGTCGACGTCGGCGACCGGGAAGTACGGTGCGCTGCGCAGCAACTGGCTCGGTGGCGGGGAACTCATGGACCACCTCAACCGGGCCGAGGCGTCAATCGCAGTGCGGAGCCACCCGGGGGCCCGGCGGAGCTGGGAGTGAGTCTACCGCACGGGCTGGATCAGGGGCAGCCGGACCGCGAAGACCGCCCCTCCGGTGGGTCGATTCGCGGCAAACACGCGCCCGCCATGGGCCTCAACGATGCGCTGCACGATAGACAGCCCGAGGCCGGTTCCCCCCTGGCGGCGGCTGAAGAAGGGGTCGAAGAGGTGCTTGATGTCGGCCTCCGCGATGCCCGTTCCCTCGTCTTCGACGGTGAATTCCACGGGGGCGTCGCGGGCGAGTCCGAGACGCGCGGCGACCCGGACGCGGCCCCCGTGCGGCGAGTGCTGGATCGCGTTCGCGACGAGGTTCTCGAAGACCTGCTCCATCCGGCCCGCATCCAGTTCGAGGCGAGGGATCTCCGGCATGATGCTCTCCGTCAGGGTCACCCCCCGTTCGCGGGCCAGCGCCGCACACGAGTTGAGAGCCCGCCGGATCGCTTCCCCGGGATCGGCGGCGGTCGGGTTCAGAAGGGTCGGCTTCCCGTAATCGAGGAGGTCCTGCATGAGCTGGCTGAGGCGCGCGACCTGCAAGCGGAGCAGCTTGGCCCACTCCGCGTAGTCCGCGCGATCGGCCAGCTCGATCTCGAGCACGTCGAAGGCGGCGGAGATGCTGAAGAGCGGGTTGCGGACCTCGTGGGCCACTCCCGCCACCAGCGAGCCCATGGCGGACATGGTCTCGCTCCGCCGCAGCGACTCCTGCAGGGCCACCAGGCGCGTGATGTCACGAACGGCTAGGATCATGCGCTCGTCGCCCATCGGAGCCCGGGTGGCAAGGCAGGCTGAGAAGTCCCAGGTCCGGCCCCCGACGCCATCCGCGGTCTGGGACGAGGTGGGGGCGCCCGTCCTGCGCGCCCTCTCCACCACCTGGGCCCCGGTCTGCCAGAGCCCGCGAGGGGCCAGCTCCTCGATCCGGCGGCCCAGCACCTCGGCGTAGTCCATTTCCAAGAGGTCCCGGGCCGCTCGGTTGATCCGGGTGATCCGCCCGGCCCGATCGAGGATCAGAAGCGAAGTGTCCACGGAGTCGAAGGTCCGCTGCCACTCGGCGGCGGCCTGGATGAGCGCGCTCGTCAGGCGCTCCTGTTCCGCCTCCTGGGCCTGCAGCCGGGCCGTGCGCGCCTCGAGCTCCCGGTTCGCGTCTGCGAGGGTGCGCTCGCTGGCGAGCGCCCGATCGAGGCTCTCGCTGAAGGCCCGGACCAGGAGGCGCACGAAGATGGCGACGGCGACCAGTACCACCAGGATGCAGATGTCGTCGATCAGGCTCGTCGAGGGAGAGAGGGGCGTGACGATAATGCCGCGGCTCTCCGCCCACATCACGGCCACGAGGCTTCCCACCGCGAGGGTGAGCATGAGCGCGAAGGCGGCGCGGCCAAGGAGGAGGCCGGCGACGAGAACGGTGAGCGGGAAGCCCATGATCGCGACGTCGTGCACACCGAGCCCGACCACCAGCAGAACCGTGGAGGTCAGCACGCTGGTGAGGGCGATCACGACGCCCGCGGCCTGCTCCCGCCCGCGGCGGCCCAGGAGGTGGGCGGCCAGCACGGCCGCGTTCCCACCCACGAGCAGCACGAGCCCCGCGACCTGGGCGGACGACTCACCGAAGAGGTTGACGGCTCCCGCCACGTTGGCGAGGAGCAGCAGCGTCGCCAGGATCGCGCCGCGCGTTCGCTGGAGCCGGAGGGCCTCGCTGCGCCTTCGCCCCAGATCCTCCAGCGGCGTTCGGGCGAGCTGCTGCTCGGTCATGCTGAGCTTGAGGCAAGAGTGGTGCCTCGGGGGCTTGTCGCCAAGTGGTTCGGAATCAACGGCATACGTCGGATGGATTACGCCTCCCAAGTCCGCAGATCGGGACAGTCGTCCGGATACTCGGAATGCGCGGGGCCGGGGCTATGCTCTGACTCCGGGGGGGGCGGTTTGGGGGGAGGAGAGCCGTGACGGGGGTCGTGCTTCTCTACACAGGTCTCCTGGCAATGGCCGTCGGGTTGCTGTCGGTCATGAAGCCCCTCCGCCGCCTTGGACTTCGCACCCGGCGGCGGGGGGCAGTCGGCTTGGGAAGCGGGGTCCTTCTCGTCGCCTGCGCGGTGACTCTCCCGGCCCCTCTGAGCCGCCCCGTGGGTTCCCATCAGCGCCTCGACGATTTCCTCCCCGAGTTCCAGTTCGGTGAGCGGCACGAGGTCCGGGTGAACGCACCGCCCCCTCGTGTGTTCCGGGCGATCAAGTCGGTCACGGCGGGCGAGATCCGCTTCTTCCAGACCCTGACGTGGATCCGTTCGCCGAGCCTCGGGCGGCGACGCGAGAGCATCCTTTCCGCCCCGCCGCATCAGGCCATCCTGGAGGTCGCGATCCGGTCCGGCTTCGCGCTCCTGGCCGAAGAGACGGACCGCGAGGTGGTGATCGGTCTGCTCCTCGGCCGTCCGCGGGTCGACCCGGCGCCGACCTCCGCGCAATTCGCCGAGTTCCGCGAGGCCGGCTGCGCGAAGGTCGCCATGAACTTCCACATCGAGCCCGGGGACGGCTTCTCCACCCTCACAACCGAGACCAGGGTCACGGGCACGGACGAAGCCGCCGTCCGGGGCTTTGCCGCCTACTGGCGCCTGATCTACCCGGGGAGCGCCCTCATCCGAAGAATGTGGCTGCGCGCGATCAAGGAGCGAGCCGAGCGGACAGACCGCCCCTGAGGGCGGAGCCGGTGGGGCGAGAGCCGCTTATTTCTTGCCACCCTCGACCTGGACCTCGGTCAGGCGCACCGGCTCGATGCCGTAGTTCTCGATCTCGACGGTGCGCGTCTCCTGGTTCCACCTGATCTTGGCCTTGGTGGCGAGCTTCCCTTCGCCCTTGCCGTCCTTGGTCAACCGGATCTCGGCCAGGGTGAAGTCGTAGTCGACCGAGCGAGGCTGGGCGCGCAGCTCCCAGAAGCTCAGGGGACGGTCCGTCGCCAGGATGACGCGGCGGCCGCCCTCCCCCAGAGGCTGCTCCCGGGCGAACTGGATGTCCCATCCGAGGCTCTGGGAGGTCCGGATATAGCCGACTCGCGGCTGGATGCCCTGCAGTGCCTTGAGGAGGGCGTCCGATCCCTTCTCGATGAGCAGGCCGCGCAGCCTCTCCCGTTCCTCGTCGGTCGACCAGCGCTCGATGACGATGTCGAGGGTGCCCGCCCGGAGGCCGCCCGCGCCCGTCATGTTCACCGCGAAGGCCCGGAGGCGCAGGATGGCCTTGTCGGCCGCCGACACCCGCGACGCGCCCGTCCTCTTGTGGCGTGTCATGCCATTGCCCTCCCCAAGGATGCCGCCTCGGCCCCTCTCAGCCCTCGAGTGCGTCGAGGACCCCCTTCAAGTAGGCGAAAGACTCCTTCATCCCCGCGAGGGGGTTGTCGGGATGGAGCTCGTACTCGAGGCCCGCGTGGCCGGCGAAGCCGATCCGCTGGAGCGCGCGGAAGAGGCCCGGGATGTCCAGGACGCCCTTGCCGACCTCGGTCTGACTGTCCTTCGCCGTGCTGTCCTTGAGGTCCTTGAGGTGAAGGTCGAGGAGGCGTTCCTTGCACTCGTCCACCGCCTTGACGGGATCCACTCCCGCGCGTGCCGTGTGTCCGATGTCCATGCAGAGCCCGAAGCGCTGGTCGCGGCCCTCGAGGCGGCGGAGCGCGTCCTGGGGAGCCGGGAAGAACTTGTCCTCGGGGCCGTGGTTGTGGATCGCCACCTTGATCCCGAACTCCTGGATCATCTTCTCCGTGACGTCGAGGGCGGCGGGCTCGGGGGCGGCGACAATCAGGGGAAAGCCCGCGCGCTGCGCATACTGGAAGGCCTTGCGGACCTGCGCCTCGTCGTTCCTGAGAGTGATGGTTCCGCCGCCCATGATCGTGAGCCCGGCCGCCTCGATCTTCCTTCGCGTGGCCTCGATCGCTTCGGGGGCGTCGGTCATCGGCAGGTGGACGTCCTTGAGGTTGATGTAGGCAATCTCCGCCTCTGCGCAGGCCTGGAGCACCTGGTCGAGGGTGAGCTTGCGCAGGGAGTAGGAGGCCAGGCCCAGCTTGATGTGATGGGCGCGTGCTCGAGCCCCCGCCGGGGTGGCCCAGGACAACGCGGGGGCGAGCGCGGCGGCGGCGGTGCCCGCGAGGAACGTCCGTCGGGAGTTCGGCATCAGAGCCATGCGGCCACTCACTTTCTGTCTCTATCCCTGCCGACCGGCGCGGGTCAGCGAGGTGCTCTGCAGGGCGGGAGGCAACGGGCACTCGAGCTCCATCCGATGGCCGGTAGCGGGATGGGGGAATCCCAGCCGGTGCGCGTGAAGCCGGTAGCCCGGATCGCCCGGCAGGCCGGGCTCCCGAGCGGGCAAGCCGCCCGCCCCGTACAGGAGATCGCCGACGAGCGGATGGCCCGACCGGGCCAGGTGGATGCGGATCTGATGGGGCCTGCCGGTAGGGATCGTAGCCTCCACGAGGGCGTCTCCGCCGCGCTCCTCAAGGACCCGAACGTGCGTGACCGCCGGCCTGCCTTGGCTCGATGCCGCGTGGACCCGTCCCAGCCGGGGGTGGGGGACGAGGCCGATCGGGGTCTCGATGGAGAAGCGCGGCCGATCCGGGATTCCGCTCACGAGCGCGCGATAGACCTTCTCGACCTCGCCCCGGCGCCAGGCCGCGGAGAGGGCGCGGCGCGCCTCGGGGGTGCGGGCAAAGAGGAGGAGGCCCGACGTGCCACGACCCAGCCGGTGCATGGGGGTTGCCTCCGGGAAGCGCTCGCGCACCAGGAGCAGGAGGGTGTGGGTGAGGAAGCCGCCGTTCGGGAGCGCGGGGAGGCCGCGGGGCTTGGCTACGGCGAGGAGATGGTGGTCGCGATGGAGCACGGCGAAGGCGAGGGGGACGGGAGGCTCCTCCCACGGCGGCCGCCGCCAGACGAGGGACTGGCCGGCGTGCAGGACATCGGTGGCGACCGCGGTGGCGTCTCCCACCAGGACCTCGCCGGCTTCGATTCGAGCCTGCCACACCCCCTCGGTCGAGTGGCGGTAGCGGCGGGCGAGATAGCCGAGGACGGACTGACCCGCAGCCTGGGGACCCACCTGCTCGCAGTACACGAATCCGGAGTTCATCGGTCGTCTTCAACCCGGGGCTTCGGGAGGGCGGTGATCTCGACGACGACCGCTTCTCCCGTGGGGGCCAAGCGTACCGCAGCAAGCGTGCCTTTTGTATGCTTAGCCGCGCCGAGAAGGGAGGCCCTGGGTGAGGGGAAAGAGGTTCGGACTCTTGGCATGCCTGACCTGGGGTCTCGGCGGCAGCGCCGCGCTCGCGGCGGTGCCGATGGGAGAACACCGGGTGGCGGTGGAGGCCGGTGTACGGGTGTCCATGCGGGACGGGGTGGGCCTGGTGGCCGACATCTACCGACCCGACGCTTCCGGGACCTTTCCCGTGCTGCTCCAGCGCACCCCCTACAACCGCGCGCAGCCCGGGACCGGGGTGCTGCTCGCGTCGCATGGCTACGTGGTCGTGCTCCAGGACACGCGGGGCCGGTACGACTCCGAGGGGGACTTCTACCCTTTCCGCAACGAGGGGCGCGACGGCTACGACACCGTGGAGTGGGCGGCCGCCCTGCCCCATGCGAACGGGACGGTCGGCATGTTCGGAGGCTCCTACGTCGGAGCGACCCAGATGCTGGCCGCGGTGGCCCGCCCGCCGCACCTCGCCGCCATCTTCCCCTACGTCACCGCCTCCGAGTACTACGAGGGGTGGACGTACCAGTCGGGGGCCTTCATGCAGTGGTTCGCCTCGAGCTGGGCCTCCCTCCTCGCGGAGGACACGGCCCGGCGGATGTCGCACGCCTCGGCACTTTGGAGGGACTGGGCCTCCACGCTGCCCGTGGAGGACTTCCGGCTCCTAGACCTTCCCGTCCCCGCGCGGATCGCCCCCTACTATCGGGACTGGGTCGAGCACGAACGGGACGACGAGTACTGGAGGGCGGTGCGGGTGAGGGACCACTTCGGCGAGATGACCGTGAAGGGCCTGCACGCCGGAGGCTGGCACGATCTGTTCCTGAAGGGCTCGATCGAGAACTACCGCGGACTACGCGAGAAGGGAACCACCCCCGAGGTGCGCGAAGGCCAGAGGCTCCTTCTGGGCCCCTGGTGCCATGGGCCCACCTCTCCCGAGGGTCGGATCGGTGACGTCCTGTTCGGGCCGGATGCGGTGATCGACATCAATCAGGTGGTCCTCGAGTGGTTCGACTACGCGCTCAAGGGAGCGGTGAACGCCTACACGTCGCGGGCTCCCGTCCGCCTCTTCGTCATGGGCGAGAACAAGTGGCGCGACGAGGCCGAGTTCCCCCTCGCGCGGACCCGTGTGACGAGGTATTTCCTGCGCTCCGCCCGCGCCGCCAACAGCACGGCGGGGGACGGTGCCTTAAGCCTCGAGGCGCCGCGCCAGGAGCCCCCGGCCCGCTTCGAGTACGATCCCGAGCGGCCCGTGGAGACGATCGGAGGCCGCCTGTGCTGCGGTCCGGGGACGAAGCCCGGCCCCTATGACCAGAGGCCGAGCGAGTCTCGCGAGGACGTGCTCGTGTTCTCGACCCCTCCTCTCGCCCGGGACACTGAGGTCACGGGGTACGTCCGTCTCGAGCTCTACGCCGCCAGCTCCGCGGTCGACACGGACTTCACCGCCCTCCTCGCGGACGTGGACACCTCGGGCTACGCGCGGTTCCTGACGGACGGGATCGTGCGGGCCCGCTACCGGAACGGCACCGAGCGGGCCGAGCTGATGGAGCCCGGGCGGGTCTACCCCCTCACCGTCGACCTCTGGGCCACGAGCAACCTCTTCAAGGCGGGACACCGGATCCGCCTGTACGTCTCGAGCAGCAACTTCCCGAGGTTCAGCCGGAACCTCAACACGGGAGAGCCTACCCTGGGGGCGACCCGGACCGTGAAGGCGCGCCAGGCCGTCTTCCATGACGCCGAGCGTCCGTCGGCCCTGGTGCTGCCCGTGATTCCGGCGGCGAGCGCGGGCCCCCGGTGAGGGCGGGCCCGGGTTGAGGGCATGCCGGCCTCGAACCTGCGCCGGGCCGTGGAAATCATCGGAGGGTTGGGGGTGATCCTGGGCGGCGGGCTCCTCGTGGCCTGCCGGGCGCCCCGTGCCCCTCTGCGGGACGCCGCCTTCGTGGCCGAGGAGGTCCCCGGCGTCATGAACGCGGGGGAGAGCTATGTCGTGTCCGTGACCGTGGAGAACCGCGGCACGACCACCTGGACCAGGGCCGAACGCTACCGCCTGGGGGCGCAGAACCCCCCGGACAACTGGACCTGGCTGCCCCGGGGGCGCGCCAGCCTCGATCGAAGCGATTCCGTACGCCCGGGGGAGCGCAAGATCTTCCGTTTCACGGTCACGGCGCCGGGTGAGCCGGGAGCCCACGACTTCCAGTGGCGGATGGTGCAGGACGGAGTGGAGTGGTTCGGGGAGCAGACCGCCAACCGAGCGGTGTGGGTGCAGACCTCCGCCGGCGAGGCCGAGATCATCGACACCCTCGACTATTTCGTGAGCAAGCAGCCCTCGCGCGCCCTCCTGGGGTCGCACGGGCTCAGCCATACCCTCTCGGGGCGCGATTACTACACCGTGAAGTGGTCACCCGACTCGTTCGAGCTCCACTCCTGGGACGACGAGTACGTTTATCTCCGGGAAGACCACAGCGGATCGCCGGTGGACTTCTACTCGTTCACCTCCGGGCTCTGGATGAAGCGCCGCATGCGCGTGGGCGAGACCCTCGTCTCGTCGGCCAACCGGATCCAGTGGTACGACCGATCCTGCCGGCCCGGTCGCTCGACCCGATACACCTTCCAGACCACCCTGGAGGCCCACCGGCGGGACTTCGATGCCGGAGGCGACCTGGGCCGGCAGGACGTCATCGTACTTCGCTACGGCGATCCCGGGGGGTCGGGGTACGAGAAGTTCTTCTACAGCCGGCAGTGGGGCTGGATCGCCTGGGAGCAGTACGGTCGGGACGGGACCCTCCAGCGAGAAGCCCGCTTCAACCGCCTGGGTCCCGCGCCCGTGGCGCCCGGCCGGGCCTGCAGCGCCCGCTGAGACGCGTCGGGCGTCAACCGCATCCCGGGACCGTCTACTGGACGGCGACCTTGGAGAGCGCGGCCTTCAACCCCGCGGCGACCCGCTCGGGCTCATCGAGCGCCCAGAAGTGCATGAAGAAGAGACGCGGCGTCTCCCGCAGCATGTGCGAATGGAGGGCCGTGACCTGGATTCCGTGAGCCTCTAGCTCGCGGATCACCGGGTTGACTTCCTGCGCGACCAGGACGAAGTCGCCGGTGGCGGCCACCTTGCTCCCCACGACCTGGAAGTTCAGGGCGGTCGCCATGCCCACGCTCGCCGGGACCTCCATGCCGTCCTCTTCGATGCGGGCGGCCCGCGGCACCGCGACCTGGAGAACGCGGCCGGCCAGGGAGCCCTTGCGGCCCATCACCGCCTGCACCTTGTCGAGGGCGGGCGTCTCGTCCGGGCTCACGCCCGCGGGGGGCGCGGCGGGAGGAGCAAGGGGCGTCTTCGTGGCGTCGAGAGCGCTCCGGAGCGCCTCCGCGAGGCGTGCGGCCGGGCCGTGACCGCCGAAGTGAACGTACACCACCTGTGGCGACTCGCCGATGAGGTGGTTGTGGATCGCCAGCACGTCCAGGCCCCCGGCCTGGAGCGCGCGCACGACCGGGTTGACCTCGGGAGCCAGGAGCACGAGGTCTCCCATGGTCATGGCCTGGCCTTCGGCGCTCGTCTGGACGAATCCCGCCCACGAGCCCAGGGCGAGGGCCGGCTCGAGAGCCACCCCACCGGTGGTAACGTGAAGGTCCGCTCGGGGCCAGCCGTACTTGCGCACCTCGCCGGGAAAGGGCTTGCCCGGACGGCCGAGGATCCTGTCCATGGACTCCCAGGTAGGGGAGTCCGCGGCGCCGACAGGGGAGGGGGCGGCCAACGGGGACCACAGGAAGAGAGCGAAGGAAACCCAGCGCGGGAATGTCATCCGGAACCTCCTTGAGACGTTCGTGACGGACGCGCGAAGGATCGATACAGATCGTCCAGCAGGGCGAAACCGCGCTCCAGACGCTCCTCGTCGTGGGGGCTCGCGGCCAGCATGCCGAGCAGGAGCTGCTCGACGCCGCGCGCCTCGAGGCGCTGGAACTTGCCGTCCTTGATGTCGATGTCGTGCACGATCTCCGCGACCCGGGCGAGGGCTAGGTCGTCGATGCCGGCCCGCAGCAGCAGGGTCTCGAACGTGCAGCGGTCGTCCTCGTGGGTGAAGTCGCCATCCACCATGTCGAAGCGGAGCTCCTCCGGCCGCGGCTCTTCGACGCTCGGGTCGATGAGGCGAAAGTGCGCGTCGGGATCGATGAAGCGCCGGATCAACCAGGCCGACGCGATGCGGTCGACCTGGATGCCCCGGCGCGTGACCCAGGTGCGGCCCGCCAGGTCCGCCCCCGGCCCCTTCCGCGAGCGGCGCCGCGAACCGCGCCAGCGCCGCCTCGGCCTCGCGCCCCTCGGGGGCCTCGAAGAAGTCGATGCGCCGGATGCGCTCCAGGCTCTTCCTGGCCCGGGCCAGCCGCAGCCGCAGGGGGCCCTCGGGAGGGGAGGGACCGCTGCGCCGGTCGAGCCGCGCCGTCCAGCCGCGGATCTGGGCAACCAGCGAGCGGTAGTCCTCGTTCCGGGCGCGCCGGAAAGCCGCGACCAGCTCCGCGTGCGCGGGGTGCTCGACGAAGCCGCCGCGGCAGACGTAGGCCTCGCCTCCCCCGGCGATCGCTTCGCGCGCGATCCGGCGGAGCTCGGGCAGCCGCTCCTCGGCCGCGGGCAGCAGGTACACCGAGTCCTTCAGGGGCAGGGCGCCGGACTGGGCCAGGAGGCGCCGGACCTTAGCCCGCAGGTAGAGCGGCCTCGGGGGAAGCTGATGGATGAGGAGGTACCAGGCGGGATCCTGCACGGCGTCAGTGGATATAGCCCTCGCCTGCCTCTGTGTCAATTGCTAGGTGCGTGGGGGCCTGGGTCGTGGCCTAGAGGGTGTCGCCGGGAACCGGGCGGCCGAAGTAGTAGCCCTGGGCGTGCGTGAAGCCCCAGGCGGATGCAGGCCTCGGCCTCGGCCGCGGTCTCGACGCCTTCCGCCACCGTCTTGACCCGCAGCTCGCGGGAGGCCGCGACCAGGGAGGCCAGGAGGCGCCGCCGGGAGGGCGGGCCCTTGTCGATCCCGGCGATGAAGCGGCGGTCGAACTTCAGGTAGTGGGGGGGCGCCTCCGCCAGCTCGAGGAGGCTGGCCTGGCCGGAGCCGAAGTCGTCGTAGGCGAGGCCCAAGTTGATCTCCGAGAGCCGGTCCCGGAGGGAAGCCATGACCGCGGGATGGCCGAGGGCGCTTTCGTGGATCTCGAGGATGAGATCGAGGTGGGGGGCGAGGCCGCGGAGTTGCTCCATCGACTCCACGGGCACCGGGTCCTCCAGCTCGCTGGGATGGGTGTTCAAGAACAGGCCACCCACGGTGGCCTGGTCGCGGACGAGCTCGATCGCGCGACGCCGCAGGAGCCGGGACAGCTCCGCCGCGGCCCCGATGCCCTCGGCCACCTTCAGAAGCTCGACCGGGCTCCGAGGAAGGGTGGGGTGGGTGGCGGTCTCCGAGCTGTCTTCGCGCTGCAGGTCCGCGGCTTCGCGGCGGCGGATCCGGAATTCGAAGTCGCCCAGGTGAAGGATGTCCCCATCGCCGATGGCCCGCTCGGTCACGGGCTGGTGGTTCACGTAGTGCCGTTTCGGCTATGCAGGTCGCGAATGCGAAGCTTGCCGTCGGCCTCGTGGATCTCGGCGTGGACCTTCGAGACCCGGTGGGATGGAAGGACGAGCTCGAGGCCCGGCTGACGGCCGACCCTGAAGGGGAGCGGTTCGATCAGCATGCGCCGGAGCTGTCTCCCGCCCTCGGAGACGCTCTCCAGGATCCACGCGCCCGGGCTGGGACTCGCTGCAGGAGCGGGAGTTGGCTCCGTCCCGGTGGGGTGGGCCACGCGCAGGAATGCACGCGTGGCCTCGCGGTCGCGCTGCTCGGCACCGCGGTCTGGGCGGCGGAGACTCATCCGCGGGGGGATGCCGGCAAGTGCCGAGCCATCGGGCAGGCCGCCGGCCGCCGCCGAGTTCATGCATTGACCCATAGGTCATTGCTCCTCCAGGCCGGCCCCGCGGCGCCGCGGGCCTCGAGGGGGCGGGACGGCGGAAAGGGGGACGGCTTTCCGGACTCGGGCCGCGATCATCGACCCCTAGCCCAAGTTCCGCAGTTCAAGGAGGGCGGTCTAGTGTGTTCAATAGTTTAGACCG
>WNFJ01238685.1_pt2 | contig 13452 bp, 16 predicted proteins | sample 5400461 | NCBI WGS metagenome assembly WNFJ01 (sample SAMN13153349, study PRJNA577476) | soil metagenome | isolation source: 115 cm saprolite on Douglas fir-dominated hillslope | place: USA:California | collected 2013-09-17 | reverse complement strand
GGCCCCAGAAGTATCCGGCATATGGATGGGTTATAGCTACCTGAAAGAGCAGGATAGCACCTATAGACATTTGCAGGATTCTCACACCAATCAGTTGATGAGGATCATTGGCGAGCCATCTCCATGCATTATGGATTATTCGCATTATTACCCTCCAACCTGATAGAGATGGATACTCTCCACACTTCTGTCAACCGGGTAGACCCCAAGGAGAGTGCTCTTGACGACTTGCGGCTTTGATGTTGCTCTTTCAGACCACGGCTTACTAAATATCTGATGAATCATCAGCGCAACATGACTGGCGTTATTTTGTCCGATATCTTTACAGAATACAGATGCTCCCTCTAGTATAACGTGTACGTATTGGTCTTGATCCTCATCGGTAGATCTTTGGTCCGGAGGCTCAGCGAGGTAAGCGTAGATAGCTTTACTGACTGCACGCGAGAGCTTCCCGTACGCGCCAAAGCGATTGCTCTGAAGCTTTGTCCACAATGGCGATGATATATCGTACCACCCATCGCTGGGCAAACCCTTTGTTTGGACAGCAGTGTACTCATCGTAACTAAGGGGTCGTACGAGTAATACTACATCCGTATTGTCAGGTTCCGGTGCAAATAAGGCCCAGCCCTGTGAGAAATACGTTCCAATCGTTGCATTGAGTAATGGCTGTAATGTCTCCTTCACAGGATTCTCAGGGTACACATAAAGCATAGTGAGTATGAAGTGTACTACAAGCCACAACACTGTCGTAATACGCACAACGTTCACTATCCATATTCGAACAGCTTTCACCTGATTGCTTGCCTTCCAAGAGACAGGTATAACATTCATATGCCTCAAGACAGTCACCTCTAGCTTTGATCATAGGATACTCTGAGAGATATGCCATTCTCTGGCAACTCCCTAGGTCCCTTTCAGCTTCCTCACTGCCTCCGGCAGTTCGCAGGCCATTGAGTGGGAGGTGGATGTGGCAACCAGCCGGTTGTCACATCCACCTCCCACAGAGAACCCAGGCGAGCCACCGAGGTGGCGAGGTGACCTGAGTAGTTACCTTACATCAGCTGTTTTAAGGATATATGATGGGAGATTACTAGGTCGAGGGGAAAAGAGGGACAATTTGGAAGTGTCATACAAATGTCACACGCATATACGAATCGGGACTTGACAAAGCTAAAATTGGCTGCTATCCTCACAATCGAAATACTATATGGTCACGATTGGGATAAGTATCTCTTGTAGAGCCACGTTCACAACAATGAACACAGAGAGCTGCGGGACGGTGCGACACAGCGGCAAGCAAGAGCGAAATCCACCCAAGAGCCTGCGCGATAAGCGTTAACGGATGCCTCCGTTACCAGGCAAATACAAGTTCCAACAGAGAATGCTCAAGGGAATAGACAATAAGTATTTCTCCTCTTGCTCTGTTGGAAAAATCAAGGTGGCACCACGATTTAGCGCATCTCGCGTCGTCGTCCTTCGCAAAGGAGGAACACGGCGCTTTTTTTGTCATACATTGTAAAGGAGAAGATCACTATGCTTGACCTGACATTCATTCGCAGTCACCCAGACATTGTCAAGGAGGCTGCTCGCCTTAAAAATAACTCCATAGATATTGACGCACTGCTAGAATTGGATCAGCGCGTCCTAACGCTCCAGCGTCATGTGGAAGAGACACGCGCCAAACAAAATCAACTCTCCAAGAGCATCCAGCAGGCAGCCAAAGAGAAAAACGTCGCATTACGTAATGAGCTCATTGCCGAAGGAAAGCAACTTGCCGAGCAAATCAAGGAAATGGAACCACAGCTTGCTCAGCTCATCGAAGAGCGCTACAACATGCTCCTGCTCGTCCCAAACATTCCTGATCCGAGTGCCCCTATCGGCAAAGATGAGAACGACAACGTGCCAATCAAATATTGGGGAGAACCATCCACATTGGACTTCAAACCCCTGGATCACTACGAATTGATGCAAAAGCTTGATCTGGTGGATATCGAGCGAGCCGTTAAGGTGGCTGGTAGCCGTAGCTATGTCCTCAAGGGCGACGCTGCTCGCCTGGAACTGGCACTCATCAATTTTGCCATGGATCGCATGTCCCGCAAGGGCTTCACACCGCTTATTGTGCCAGCGATGGCACGCGATTTCTGCTTTATCGGCAACGGACAATTTCCCAAAGGGCGCGACCAGGTATACGAACTTGTGGATCAGGATCTATTCCTGGTCGGTACAGCTGAGGTCTCGATTACTGGTATGTACAAGGATGAAATTCTCAAAGCTGAAGACCTGCCGCTGAAATTCGTCGGCTACTGCCCTTGCTTCCGTCAAGAAGCTGGCACCTATGGGAAAGATACACGAGGAGTCTTCCGCATTCACCAATTCAATAAGGTCGAGCAATACATCATCTGCAAGGCCGACCACGAGGAGTCGGTACGCTGGCATGAGCACCTGTTGCAAAATGCAGAAGAACTGGTTCAGGCGCTTGAGATTCCTTACCGTGTTGTGAACGTTTGTACAGGTGATATGGGCGATGGGAAAGTTGGTATGTACGACCTGGAATGCTGGGTTCCAAGCGAAAACCGCTACCGTGAAACCCATTCGTGCTCGTATTTGCACGATTGGCAGGCACGACGGGCAAACATCCGCTATCGAGATGAAGATGGCAAAGTCAAATTCGTTCATACTCTCAACAATACCGCTATCGCTACACCACGCATTCTAATACCCCTACTGGAGACACATCAGCAGGCAGATGGCAGCGTCCGTATCCCAGAGGCATTGCGCCCCTACATAGGAGGTCAGCAATACATCCCTTCACGGTAACTCAGATACTTGCCTATCGCTGATACAGAAACCCCAGTGGATTTGATATTACGTGAAATTGTCCCTCTTTTCCTCCTGCATAGGCATGCAAACTTCTGCTACACTAGCTCTTGACATAGCTGAAGCATAACTATCAGCCCAATCTCTCCGAAAACCGCTGTTAGAGAGCGGCGTATCTCTCAGAGAATGGCATGATCAAAGCTGGAGGTAATCGTCTTGAGGCATATGAGTAGTATTCCTCCTTCTCAGAAGCAAGGGCACATACAGAAAACTGCTCAGAAGTGGATATTTAACGTTCTACGCGTTATAACGGCTTTGTGGCTCTTAGTACACTTCACGCTCACTATACTATATGTATTCCCTAACAATCCAGTGAAGAATACATTGCAGCCAGTGCTCGATGCAACGATTGGAACATATTTCTCGCAGGCCTGGCAGCTATTTGCACCTAAGCCCATTTCTATAGATTCGGAATTACTCGTACGGCCTCTTAGTGACAATGAGTACTCGGTTGTCCAAACAAAGGGTCTGCCCAGCGACGGGTGGTACGATATACTATCGCCCCTGTGGGCAAAGAATCAGGACAATCGCTTTTCTATGTATGGCAGACTCGCTACTATAGGGCTTCCAACTATACAGGCTTACCTCAATAATCGTGATAATGCTCAACCAATCGGGCTTATGACAGAGTTAGCATCCGCATTCTGTAAAGATATTGGACAAAATAACGCCAGTTATGTAGCACTGATGATTCATAGAGTGCTTCCCAGGTCATGGTCCGAAAGAGCAACATCAGTGCCGCGAGTCATCCGGAGCATTTTCGTTGGTATCTACCCGATTGATCCAACTGTGGAGAATGCACATCTCTATCAGATTTGAGGGAAACAATGAGAATGCTTTGTAAGACATGGAGATGGTTCGCCAAGGATCCTCATCAACTGATTGGGGTGAGAATTCTGCAAATTTCTCTAGGTACCATGCTGCTCTTTCAGGTAGTTACAAGCCTTCCATTTGCGGGATACCTCTGGGGGCCCAATAGTATCACAGACGGGTCTACGAGCGATCTTTTGGGGCCAACGCTGGGGGATGTGGTTGATACTGTTTTCACAGCGGATACTTACATTTTCTGCGTGCTGTTCATTCTGGCTATTGGTGCACTAGGGCTTTTGTTTGGCTATTGGACTCGTATTGCAACCTTTCTTACACTTATCTCTTTTTCCTTACTTACTATAAGGTTACCAGAACTCTATAATGCCGGAGACACTATTACCCAACTCGTGCTGATTTACATGCTCTTTGTTCTGCCACATCGGGCGAAGTTTTCCTCTGGGCAGTTTCGGGTATGGCTGCACAATATCGCGGTTGTAGCCATTATCTTGCAACTGATTGTGATGTATACTGCCTCCGGTTTCTTTAAATCAATTGGACCATTGTGGCAACAAGGGACCGCGATGTACTATATAAGTCAGACTCAATTGTATTCCCTTCCTGGTGCCTCTAAACTCTTTTCGATCCCATTGATTGTCTATGTCGCAACCTACGTTCCCATGGCCTATCAGTTGTTGTTTCCGGTGGCTATTATCTCGCGCTTGAAGCTCCCGTGGATAGCGCTGGGCATCCTGTTTCATCTAGGGATTGCAGTGCTTATGGGGCTGGTCACCTTCTCGACGGTGATGATTGGATTAGAACTCTTCCTTATTTCAGACCAGGAGTATGCCATGATCTGGAGCAGGGGATGCCTCATCTGCAAGAGGTTATTTCATGCTGGTGTCTGCATTGTCCAGAAACAGACAAGGGCAAGAGCCACAGAAGCAGAAGCAGAAGCAGAAGCAGAAGAATCAACGACCACTGTAGGATAATCGAAACTCATTTGAAATCTGGGACTAGAAATTACGTGAAATTGTCCCTCTTTTCCTCCTGCATAGGCATGCAAACTTCTGCTACACTAGCTTTTGACATAGCTGAAGCATAACTATCGGCTCAATCTCTCCGAAAACCGCTGTTAAGAGAGTGGTATATCTCTCAGAGAATGGCATGATCAAAGCCGGAGGTGATCATCTTGAAGCATATGAGTAGTATTCCTCTTTCTTGGAAGCAACGGGATGCACGGAAAGCTGTTCACATGTGGGTAGTGAACGTTGTACGCATTATGACTGTGTTGTGGCTCGTAGCACACTTCACACTCACTGTACTGTATGTGTTCCCTATCAATCCAGCGAAGGATACATTGCAGCCATTGATCAATACAACGATTGGAACGTATTTCCCGCAGAACTGGATGCTATTTGCACCTAACCCCGTCTCTAGAGATTCGGAATTACTCGTACGGCCTCTTAGTGACAATGAGTACTCGATTGCTCTAACAAAGGGTTTACCCAGCGATGGGTGGTACGATATACTATCGCCCCTGTGGGCAAAGAATCAGAGCAATCGCTTCTCTACGTACGGGAGACTTGCTCGCTTAGCACTTAAAAATATAAAGGCTTACTTCAACAACCCTGATAATGATCAATCAGTCCAGTTTATGGTAGAGTTAGCATCCGCATTCTGTAAAGATATCGGGAGAAGTAACGACAGTTATGTAGCACTGGAGATCCGTCAAGTACTTAGTAGACCGTGGTCTGAAAGAGCAACATCAGTGCCGCAAGTCGTCCAGAACACCCGCGTTGGTATCTATCCGATCGACACAAGTGTGGAGAATGCACATCTCTATCAGATTTGAGGGAAACAATGGGAATACTTAGTAAGGCATGGGGGTGGGTCGCCAAGGATCCTCATCACTTGATCGGTATAAGGATCCTGCAAATGGCTATAGGTGCTATACTACTCTTTGAGGTAGTTACAAATCTTCCATTTGCAGGATACCTCTGGGGCCCCAATGGTATCGGGGGGGGATCTATGAGCGATCTTTTGGGACCAACTCTGGGAGATGTCGTTGATACTGTTTTCACAGCAGATGCTTACATTTTCGGCATGCTATTCATTCTAATTCTTAGTGCATTAGGACTTTTGTTTGGCTATTGGACTCGTGTTTCATCCTTTCTTGCACTTTTTTCCTCTTTCTTAATTAATAGCAGGTTACCAGGATTCTCTGATGGCGGAGACAATATTACCCGACTCGTGCTTGTTTACATGCTCTTTCTTTTGCCACATCGGGCAAAGTTTTCCTCTGGGCAGCTTCGGGTTTGGCTGCACAATATCGCAGTTCTGGCCATTATCTTTCAACTGATAGTGATGTATACTGCCTCCGGTTTCTTCAAATCAATTGGAGAATGGTGGCGAGAAGGGACCGCAATGTACTATATAAGCCAGGTTCAATTGTATTCCCTTCCTGGTGCCTATAAACTCTTTTCGATCCCATTGATTGTCTATGTAGCAACCTATGCTCCCTTGTTCTATCAGTTGATGTTTCCGATGGCTATTATCTCACACTTCAAGCTCCCGTGGATAGGGTTGGGCATCCTGTTTCATCTGGGGATTGCAGTGCTTATGGGGTTGATCACCTTCTCGACGGTGATGATTGGATTAGAACTCTTCCTTATTTCAGACCAGGAGTACGCCATGATCTGGAAGAGGGGAGGCCTCATCTGCAAGAGGTTATCTCGTGCTGTTGTCTGCATTGTCCAGAAACACGCAAGGACGAGAGCCGCAGAAGCAGAAGAATCGACGACCACAGCAGGATAATCGAAAGTCATTTGAAATCTAGGACTAGAAATTGAATATTGGGGCAAAGTTAGCCAATTGATCTAGACGACCGCTAAGGATCAGCATGCCAGTTAGGACCAGAATCGCACCTCCGACGATAGAGATCGGACCTGTGTAGCGCTTGATAGAGCGTATAACCGTATGGCTCCTATCAATCAACAGTCCTACAAGTAAGAATGGTATCCCCAATCCGAGCGCATAGACAAGCAAGAAGATAATCCCTTGCATCAGGGTAGTATTGACTGCAGCGAGCGCGAGGATAGAGCCGAGCACCGGGCCGATACAGGGCGACCAACCAGCTCCGAAGGTCACTCCGACCAGCAGTGAGCGCAGCAATGCTGGCTTATCACTTCCCACGTGTACACGATGCTCTCCAGACAGGAACGGCAGAGGTACCAGCCCGGTGAGGACAAGACCGAAGAGGATCAGCAGCAGACCAGCACCACGCGCCAGGAGTAGCCTGTATGCATTCAACATAGCTCCAATGGCACTAGCGGTAGCCCCTAGAAGAGCGAAGATAAGGGCAAAACCCAGGACGAAACAGAGAGCATGTAAGCTGACCCGCCAGCGTCTCCCCTTCCCCTGCACATCTTGGAGCGTAGTGCCTGCTAGATAGGAGAGATAGCCAGGCACCAGGGGAAAGACACACGGTGAGAGAAAGGACACCATACCAGCTCCAAACGCAGCAAGTAAGCCCAGATGTGCTAGAGACATTGTCGTGTTCCTCTCCCTCTCATTTATTGGCAACGACCAGATGCTACCCTTTCAACAACGGGCTGAGGCTCTGCGTAATCGTACCTTCCTCGTCCTCGACAGTGCCGCCGGAGCCCATCAGGGATGATGGCAGGTCAGACCATGTCCCATTCTTCCCGAACAGCAGGTAGGTATCCCAAGTAGGGCCTTGATAGCCCGACAACTGATAGAAGAACCAATTGCCCATAACATCTTTCGGATCCCACAAGTGAACTACGCGTCGGTCGGTCAAGCCACCTGCATCCCACTGACTTCGCGAGTCGAAGACAAGCTGGTTTGTCCATATAGCATAGACACGCAGCTTCGCTTTGGGATACTTATTAAGGACCTCTGTCTGTAGCCAATTGGCACTGCGAATACAGACGGCACAGGTTGGCGAGTAGATCAGAACTAGACGTGGCATGCTAGCATTGGCATCGAAGAGCCCTTGAAATTGATCGACTGAGTGCAGGTCGGTCAGTCGCACTCCTGGTGGAGGCGCTTTATGAAATAAGGGCGAATACATGGCCAGCCACCAGGAGACGAGGAGAATGACTCCGAGCACTAGCAAGTTACGCATCTTCAGGACGCGAAACACACCAGAAGAAGGGAGGAAGTGTTTTCTCAACTCCGATTTCCTTTCGGATACCAGAGGCACGGATCGGTTTGGTACGGTGTCCACTGATTTCTCCTTACTCTCTCTAACATAGAATGGAGGATATTTCTTGAGTCAAAAGTCCTCAACTACCGACTTACTCTTTAAGAGTACCTAACGAGAGAGAGTTTTTCCAGGGTGAAAGAGGGACAACTTAAGGGTACAAAGGGATAATATATCGTACACACAGCGATTCGCAGCAGTTTTAAGGCATAAGAGTGCATGAAACTGTCCCTGCTTCCCCCTAGAAGAAGCATACAAACTTCTCCTACAATACACTCAGCACAACGCGATTTACCGTGTCACCTTTAGGTGATCGCGCCTGCCATAACCGTCGACACACTCCAAACGAGGGAGGTTTCTCTTACCATGAACCCCATTGTACGACGAGTCATTATCCTGGGTACACCACTCGCCCTGTGCATCCTGACCTTCTTTCACCCAGGGGTATCTACAGGAGCATTTGAGGATCTCGGTCCCCAGGTAGATTGGTGGATCACCCTGCACCTTCTCCAACTGGTCCTGTTCTGCCTGCTTGGTCTATCTGCCTATCTCTTGCTTGATGGTATACAGAGCACAGCAGCAACATGCAGCAGGGTAGCCCTAGCTGTCTTCGTCATCTTCTATCCCGCTGCAGATACAATCCTTGGAATCAGTACGGGCATCTTGATCCGCAACTCTGCTGGACTCCCTGACTTCCCACGGGCCGTCGCAGCACAAACTATTAACACCTTCTTCTCGGGCGATCCCTTGGCCAACGTGATTGCTGCCCTGGGTGGGTTTGGGTGGGGAATAGGGATATTGCTGGCTGCGGTCGCGCTCTCACGTCCTGCGCCTGTGCTCTCACGTCTACAATGGTCACGCTGGCTTGTGATCGTTCCGGCACTACTAGTAGGTCTGGCTATTGCTTACTATCACGCTGTCAGTATCATTCTGATTTATGGGCTGTTTCCTTTCGATCAGGTATCTGCGTTTGTGATATTGCTTGCTGTTGCACTCGGCATGGTAGTTCAACCTCGTCTTGCAGTGGGCTTACTAGTGATGGCAGCTTACCTCTTTGGTATAAGTCACGCGCCACCCTACGGTCCACCTGCCATGGCATGCTACTTCGTAGCGGCTCTGCAACTGGAATTCTTCACAAGGAGGCATGCTCTTGTCGAGAAAGATACAGGTCCCATCAAGACAGACATAGCTCCTATTGAGAAAGAGGTGGTTCCAGATCCTTCTTGAAGATGGCGTTTTAAGATAACCTCTTCCAAATCAGGCGTCCTGCATTGCAGATCCTGACATACTCCTGGTCTGAAATAAGGAAGAGTTCTAATCCAATCATCACCGTCGAGAAGGAGACCAACCCCATAAGTACTGCAATCCCTAGATGAAACAGGATGCCCAGCGCTATCCACGGGAGCTTGAAGTGCGAGATAATAGCCACTGGAAATACCAACTGATAGATCAAGGGAACATAGGTTGCCACATTGACAATCAATGGGATCGAGAAGAGTTTATAAGCAACAGGAAGGGAATATAATTGAACCTGGCTTAAATAGTACATCGCGACCCCTCCTCGCCACATATCTCCAGTTGATTTTAATAAACCGGAGGTACTATACACAACAATCAGTTGCAAGATAATGGCCAGAAGCGCTATATTGTGTAGCCAAACACGGAGCTCCCCAGAGGAAAACTTCGCCCGATGTGGCAGAAGAAAGAGCATGTAAATAAGCATGAGTTGCGTAATATTGTCTCCGCCATCATAGAATTCTGGAAACCTTGTAGTAAGTAAGGAAAAGGAGACAAGTGCAAGCAAGGTTGCAACGCGAGTCCAATAGCCGAACAAAAGCCCTAATGCACCAAGAGCTAGAATGAACAGCACACCGAGGATAGCAGCATCCGCTGTGAAAACACGATCAAAGAGATCACCCAGGATTGGCCCCAAAGCATCCTTCGTAGATCCCCACCCAGTCCCATTGGGGCCCCAGAGGTATCCCGCAAATGGAAAATCTGTAAATACCTCAAAGAGCAGTGCAGCACCGATAGAAACTTGCAGGATTCTCACACCGATCAGCTGATGAGGATCCCTGGCGAGCCATCCCCATGCCCTACAGAATATTTTCATTGTTTCTCTCAAATCTGATAGAGATGTACATTCTCCACACTTCTGTCAACTGGATAGATACCAACGAGAGTGCTCTGGACGACTCGTGGCACTGATGTTGCTCTATCAGACCATGGCCTACTAAGTACCTTATGAATCATCAGTGCTACATAACTGGCGTTATTTTGTCCGATATCTTTACAGAATGCAGAAGCTAGCTTTACCATAAGCTGTACTGAATGTTGCCCAGGCTTATTGAGGTAAGACCCGAGAGATTTATTAACTGGAAGACCGAATTTTCCATAGGCAGAAAAGCGATCGCTCTCAAGCTTTGTCCACAACGGTGACGCTAAATCGTACCACCCATCACTTGGCAAACCCTTTGTTTGGACAATCGTAAACTCATTGCTACTAAGGGGCCGTACGAGTAATACTAAATCTGCAGAGGTGGGGTTAGGTGCAAACAAGTTCCAATTCTGATAAAAATACCTTGCAATTGTTATATCGAGCAATGAACTCAATCTAACCCTCACAGGATTGGTAGGGCACACATACAGTATAGTGAGTGTGAAGTGTGCTACGAGCCACAACATAGTCATAACACGTATAACATTCACCACCCACGTGCGAACAGCTTTTCGCGCACCTCCTTGCTTCCAGGAGATAGGTAAAACATTCATATGTCCCAAGACAATCACCTCTTGCCCTGATCATGCACTTCTCTGAGAGAGAACAGGAAGAACTGCTCAAGCTTAACAGCCGAGCCCATCATTGCCAGATATCTTTGAATCAGATGGTGACAGATGAATATGTTGCGTGTGGATAATTACTGGTGGCGTCATGTGAGCCAGCAAAATAGCAAGAATAGCAAGAATTAATAACGCGAGCACCTTTCGGCCTTTCGCCCATATCCAGGTGGCTACAAAATTCTTCAGGTTTGTCACCGAGCGTAAATGTTTGATTATCACATCCATAGAATGCGCTCACTATCTTTGCAACTTTCTCAATTGAGCTTGAAAGCAAGGGTACTGATTGGGATCAAAAGGCGTTCTCAAAGGCTTCAGTGTACGAAAAAGCACTTTGCCACTCATTTGTACAAAAACCTGGTATCTTTGATGAAACCATACAGTACCAGACAATGTCACGGTATAGAACTGGGATTTGGGTTTAGGTTCTTCTTCCTCTTCCCGTTTGCGTTTGCATTCGCATTTACGTTTGGATTCGCGTTTGCATTCGCGTTTGGATTTGTTGGTAGACCTGGTATTGCTTGAGCATTCACCAAGTTGAATAGCCCAAACATGCCCATCTCGCCAGGCGCATCATGTGAATGGAACATATACGGCCCGGGAGTAAACGGAGGAACTTTATATGTAAACTCGAGTATATGGCGCTCTAGCAAGCTCAAAGTGACCATATCATTGTGTTCGGAAGCTTGGGTTTGTGTTCCTGCGGGAAAGAGATCGAAGAAGTTGGCGTGCAGGTGAAACGAGACCGCTGGCTCATTACATACCATATTGACCAGATAGATGCGCACGGGTTGGCCCAGACCTATCGTAACAGGATTAGCGTTGTAGTGGTTAGCTACTGTATTGAACGCGTAGATATCATTCTTGAGAGGAGAGCGGATGCCAAAGGCATTCATTATCAGAACCAGCTCCACAGCGGCCGTCCGCGGCTGGGTAGGATCGATGACCATGGCGCCATAGAGCCCTTTGCCTACGTGCGTACTCGACGGAAGCACATGGCAATGGTAGGCCATCAGACCAGCAGGTTCCGCAATGAATTCGTACTGAACTTTCTGCCCAGGATTAGCAGCTTGGAGTGACCCATCGTTGGCAGTATTATGGATACCATGGAAGTGAATGGAGTGGGTAGTGGGAGTATTATTAGTATAATTTATGAGGATAGTCTCTCCCCCTGTACAGCGTAATGTTGGCCCTGGTACCTGGGCATTAGTGGGTGTCGTTCCAAACGCCCAGGCCTGAAACACGATCGGTTTCTTAGTAGTATCATCGATGCCAACCACAATGTTCTTCACGACCGAGACAAGATTGAACACACGCGTCGGTTTTCCCCGTATTTGTTGGACTGTGCCCTTCTCAAATTGACTCATAAATTTCGACGGATTGAAGCCTCCGTTGAGTGCCGGATTAACCACCCCAGTAAATGGCAAGCTAGGCACGCCTGCCGTGGTTGCCATACCTGCCATATCCGCCATACCTGCCATATCGGCCATGCTAGAATTCGTGTGACTCGGGATATGCGAAGAGGCATAAGCAACGCCTTGCTTGCCCTGTGGGCCCGTTGACAAAGCCAGCACATTGCTGACGAGCCCGGCAACGCCAATACCTCCTCCTAAAAGACGAGCCCGGCAACGCCAATACCTCCTCCTAAAAACATTCGCCGAGATAGACGCTGGTGCTTAGCCATTGTATTGCCCTCCTGAACGATAGTACCTTTGCACTTCTCCAAATAGAGATAATGACGCCTAAAGCTTATCCGAACTGAGCCAGCATAGCAGCGCCATAACCTCATTCATACCATCTACTCAAGGATATCTAATGGGAGGCTTTCTTGTCCAGGGTGAAAGAGGGACAGTTTGACAAAAAAAGTGACACCTTTGAGGATGACACGACAAGGTAACTATTCGAAGACCTACAGGACAGGACTTCACCCTGAGCACACAATCTCTATCTTTGCAGTTTTTTGGACTGAGCTCAGGAGAAGACAGTAAAACTCTCTGAAAATGTCTTTTTTTCTCCCCAAAAGTCTCACTTTTCCCTAGAGAAAAAGGTTATCCATTGAGTATACTTAAAGCAGGAAAGTGGAAAGTGCAAAGATAGAGACAATTAGAGCCCGACCAAATTAGTATCTGATCAGGCTTTCAACAGTGACTGAGCCTACCTCAGCAATCTTGGGTTGAGGCAGGTTTTGGAATCTCTTCCTGTCATCTGGTCTCCCCCCACGTTTGCCAACTTAGGACTGAAGCAATCAGCTTTCAAGCATAACTTGATAGGTCCATATTCAAGACTTTCTTCTTGCAAAGGCACACCGCATGACCTTGCCATTAGGAAGTCCGAACGACACTATCGTACAGGTTAATTAATACCTATAAGAGGTATTTGGTTCCCGGCTTTTATCAATGCCAGCAAGTTAGGATCCTTTAGCAACTCCGGAAGCGGCCTCGTGTCAGCCATTGCAACACTGGGAGAGGTGGGAAGAATCTCGGCAAGCATCACAACAGGCCGGTTTTTGGAGTTCAGGAAGGCCTCAGCTCCGAAGGTTTCCGTCTGGCCCTTCACCTTCAAGGTGACAGTGACCCATGCCCATGAATCCTTCTTAAGGGTGGCTAGGGTAATGTGATTGAACAGCTGGGCTGTCAGGGTGGTGGACGACGTCTTGCTAACGGTGGTAAGGATTGATTGAAAAGTGGCTGCCTTCACCGGCG
>WNFJ01632803.1_pt1 | contig 13453 bp, 13 predicted proteins | sample 5400461 | NCBI WGS metagenome assembly WNFJ01 (sample SAMN13153349, study PRJNA577476) | soil metagenome | isolation source: 115 cm saprolite on Douglas fir-dominated hillslope | place: USA:California | collected 2013-09-17 | reverse complement strand
CCCTCGTGCTTGTCGGTCGCGACCCCCGAGCGTCCCAGCACCACCGGGATGGCGTGCCGGCCGGCCAGCAACACGCCGCGGCTCCGGCCGGCCGCCCCTCGGCGCACGCGAATCAGGGAAAAGACCAATTGCCGCATTGGCTTACTCAACATGCCCGGAGCGCAGGGGCGATTCATCTTAAGGACCAAGTCCTGCTTGCTCTTTTGGCCCCGAATGTTCTACTTCGCCTGATAATGAATGCTCCAGGACTGAATTGATGTCGAATACCCGCAAGATCCTGATCGTGGATGACGACGTTGAGCTGCGCGACGCGCTGGTCGAGCAACTGGCGCTGCACGAGGAATTCGAATCGATTGCGGTCGAAACCGGCGCAAAAGGCGTGCAGTCCGCCAAGGCCGGCCAGATCGACCTCGTCATCATGGATGTCGGGCTTCCCGACGTCGACGGCCGCGAGGCGGTCCGCATTCTGCGCAAGAACGGCTTCAAGGCGCCCATCATCATGCTGACCGGGCATGACACCGATTCGGACACCATTCTGGGCCTCGAGTCCGGCGCCAACGACTATGTGGCCAAGCCCTTCCGCTTCGCCGTGCTGCTGGCCCGGATTCGCGCCCAACTGCGCCAGCACGAGGCCAGCGAGGATGCGGTGTTCAATATCGGGCCCTACACGTTCCGGCCGAGCTCCAAGCTGTTGCTCAATTCCAAGGGCAACAAGGTTCGCCTCACCGAAAAGGAGACCGCGATCCTGCGCTATCTCTATCGCGCCGGCCAGCGGCCGGTATCGCGCGAGATGCTGCTGCAGGAAGTGTGGGGCTACAATTCAGGCGTCACCACGCACACGCTCGAGACGCACATCTACCGGCTGCGGCAAAAAGTCGAAAGGGATGCCGCCAGCCCCGCAATTCTGGTTACCGAGTCCGGCGGCTACAAACTGGTGCCGTAGATTCGTCCGTTCATGACAATCGAGGACGACATCGCCTTTTTTGAACGCGTGCCAACGCTGGGCCGGTTGGGGCGCGACGCGTTGCGCATCCTAGCGATCGGCGCCGAAAGCCGTTACGTGCATGGCGGGGAGGTGTTGTTCGGGATGGGCGAGGAGGCCGATGCCGGCTATGTGATCCAGGAGGGTTCCTTCAGCCTGTCATCGGGCCACGCCGAGGAAGCCGAGCCGCTGGTGGTGGGTCGCGGCGCGTTGATTGGAGAGCTCGCCTTGCTCACCGAGACGACGCGTCCGGCGACCGCGACGGCGCTCGAGCCGTCCACCGTGCTGCGCATCCCGCGCGGCCTTTTCCTCAAGGTGCTGGACGCTTATCCGAGCGCCGCCGAGAAGATGCGCGAAATTCTGGTGACGCGAAGCAATCAATCCACGGCCGACATCTGCGCTGTGCGCGACATTCTGGATGGCGGTGATCCGAAGTAGTTGCCCGCATGCGATGCGGTTGAAACGATTTTCTGGCGCGCGTCCGACGACACCTATCGTGGGGGTCCGCAGCGGTCGGCAGCAAGGTGCCAACGGCCGTAGCCGAAATCGGAACTCAGATTTTGGATGTTCGCCCGAAGGGGGCTCGACGCGGCCGTCACTGCTGCGGTTGCTTGAAATATCTTAAGTCCGGTGGCGCCTGATTCTTCTTGGTGGGCATCAAAATGCCGTCCGAGCGCAGCAGATAGTTCTCTTTGCCGATGACGACGTTCTGGTTGCCTTCCTGGCACCAGGTTTCGGGCCACTGCACCACCTTCTCCGAAACGCGCATGTATTGCCGGTCGGAGGTCCACGGCAGCGTCAGGGCGTTGTCGATCACGGTGGTGAGGTCATGAATGATGTCCGGGTTGGTCTTGTCGATGAAGAACCGCTCCTTGAAGACGGACTGATTGTCGAAGGCCAGCGGCAGGCCGCTGGCGTCGTAAGCGCGGGGACCCTTGAAGTACCTCGTCTCGGACTCGTATGTCGGCTGCGGGTTCTTGGGCCAGTCACGTCCGTCGGTGAAGATTCGACGGAGGTGGTCTGAGCCGCTGAGCAAGATGTAGGTGGTCTCTGGCGTGATGACGTATTCTTGCGACCCGAATGTCATGATGCGCGGCATGCCGCTGGGGAGACAGTGGGAGGTGGGGTAGTTGCCCAGGCCGCCGGTGGCCTGGTCCGCCATGCTGTCCGCCAGGACTTTCCGATACTCCGGTGTCAGCGGCGCGTCCTGTCCGAGTCCCCAAGGCTTGGTCTGATCGAAGGCTCCCTGGACCTCCACCTCGCGGTGAACGACGCGGGTCCACTGGCCCTTCCAGCCGGTGGGGTACTTCTCATCGTCGGCCGTCGCAACGCTGCCGCTTGTCATCGTCATCATCAGCGCGGAGACGAATGCAGCCGCAACCCCACCGGTTGAGCGTCGGTCCAACATGATTTTCCTCCTTGAATTTCGCACCACCTGCTTGATCGCGATCGACTCAACGTGGTCGTCACTTCGGCGCTTGCTTGAAATATCTCAAATCGGGCGAGGGCTGATCCTTCCTGGTGGGCAGCAGAATGCCGTCCTCGTTCAAGAGATAGTTCTGGTTGCCGAGGACGATCCGGTTGTTGGTTACGTGGCAATAATATTCGGGCCAGTCCGGCTGCGGATCCGCGTTGCGCCGGAAGGTCTTGTCCACGGTCCAGGGTCGCGTCAAGGCATGGTCGAACACCGTGATCACGTCATGGAGAAGGTTCGGGTCGGCCTTGTCGATAAAGAATCGTTCCTTGAAGGTTGACTCGTTGTCGAGGTGCAGCGGGAGCCCGGTCGGGTCGTAAGCGCGCGGGCCTTTGAACGGGCCGCGCGTCTCGGCTTCGAGCACGTCGTAGGTGCCGTGGCCGTCTTGGTCGATCCAGCGGCCGATCGAATAACCCTGATAGGTCGGGTTGAGTTTTGCAGGCCAGTCGCGGCCGTCGGTGAGGATTCGACGAAGGTTATCGTCGCCGCCGAGCAGGATATAGGTGACTTCCGGCGTGACGACGTATTCCTGTGCCTGGTACGCCATCATGCGCGGCATCCCGGCTGCGTAGCATTGCGCGGTTGGGTCATTGCCGAGCCCGCCGTTGGCCTGGTCGGCCATGCTGTCCTCCAGGATTTTCTGATATTCGGGCGTGAGCGGGGCCTGCTGTCCGGGCCCCTCCGGCTTGGTCGGATCAAACTTTATTGCCTGGCCGCCCAATCCCGGGGCGACGACGGGGATCCACTGGCCCTTCCAATTGGGGAATTTCGCATTGTCGGCCGCCTGGACGCCGCCGACCGGCATCGTCAAAGCTACGGTCAGCGCAACCGCGGCCGCTGCGGTCAAGCTTCTGTCTGACATGATGATCCTCCCTGACCTCCGGCCCGAAACATAGCACATCGGGCGCTGCCCGAAACCGCGGTGCCACCGCCTTGAACCGCGTCGTGCTCGAGCCGTAGACTGGTCGCACACAAGAGCCGCGGCACGTCGCGCCGCGCCAGGACCGGGAGGGAGCAATGCGTTACGCAGCATCGTGGCTCGCGGCGATCGGAAGCGGCGCCCTTATCCTTGTTTTCGTGCTGGCTCACTCGCCACCGGCCGCTGCGCAGGCGCCGGGCGCCCTCGCCGGCTCCGTCTCCTCGGCGGCGGAGGGAATGATGGAGGGCGTGCTGGTCAGCGCCCGCAAGGACGGATCGACCATCACCACCACCGTGGTGAGCGACGATCAGGGGCGCTACGCCTTCCCGGCGGGACGGCTCGAGCCCGGCCACTATGCGCTGTCCATTCGCGCGGTGGGCTACGATCTCGCCGGCCCCAAGGACGCGGCTATCGAGACGGGCAAGACCGCCGCCGCCGATCTTAAGCTCGTCAAGACCAAGAATCTCTCTGGCCAGCTTTCCAACGCCGAATGGATCGCCAGTGTACCCGGCACCGACCGGCAACGGGCGCTGCTCACCAATTGCGTCGGCTGCCACACGGTGCAGCGCGTGCTGATGTCGACGCATGATTCGGCCGAGTTCATGGCGCTCTTGCCGCGCATGGCGGGCTATTCGCCCGGCACGACGCCGCTCAAGCCGCAGCGCTGGATCGGCCCCTCGCCGCGCGGCTTCGGCCCGCGCCAGCAGGAAGCCGCGGACTATTTCGCCACGATCAATCTGAGCGCGGTCGAGAAGTGGGAATATCCGCTCAAGACGCTGCCGCGGCCGAAAGGGCGCGCCACCCATATGATCGTCACCGAGTATGATCTGCCACGCAAGGAGGCGATGCCGCATGACGTGATTCTCGATCACGACGGCATGCCCTGGTATTCGGATTTCGGCAGCCTGTTCATCGGCCAGCTCGATCCGAAGACCGGCAAGGTCACGGACTACGCGCTGCCGTTGCTGCGGCCGAATGAGCCGACCGGAACCCTGCAGATCGATTCGGATCCGAACGGCAACCTCTGGGTGGCGATGATGCTGCAGGGCGGCGTCGCGCGCTTCGACCGCAAGGAAAAGAAGTTCGACGTGTTCCCCGTGCCAAAGGACTGGCTGTCCGACCGCACCCAGGAGTCCATGATCGCGCCCTACTCGGCGCAGGTCGACGGCACGGTCTATACCAACAATCAGGCCCGGCACGAGATCTACCGGGTCGATCTGAAGACCGGCGAATATTCGAATCTCGGCGTGATGAAGGATGCCAAGGGCGACCTCATCGACGCCTACGGCATGCCGGCCGATCTCGACAACAACCTCTATCTTCTGGAATTCCAGGGCACCCACATCGGCAAGTTCGACGCCAGGACTAAGAGCGTGAAGATCTATGCGACGCCGACGCCGAACTCGCGGCCGCGGCGCGGCCGCGTCGATTACGAAAACAAGCTGTGGTTCGCCGAGTATGGCGGCAACGCCATCGGCATGTTCGACCCCAAGACCGAGCAGATCACGGAGTGGCGGCTGCCGACGCCGCACTCCGATCCTTATGACGTGGTGCGCAAGAGGAACGGCGAGGTGTGGGCCGGCTCGATGGTGACCGACCAAATCGATCGCCTAATATCTGCTGCCGCGGCACACAAATATAAGGCGTGTATTCGCCGACAATTCGGTAAGCCCGCCGGTGCTGTGGGTCGGCAACAATCACGGCGCTTCGATCGTCAAGGTCGAGCCGCTGGACTAGTGGTCAACGGTGAAAAAAGTCGTTGTTTTGCTGATGCTGGTGGTGTTTGCGCCTGACGCGCGATGAGCTATTCCGAAGCACGTCGGTTGACGACCACGACTCCGGATCGGTCGAGCGGGGTGGCGCCCAATTTGAGAAGAAGGTCGGCTGTATCCCGACGGAATGCGCGCGCGGTCTGATAGTAGGCCTTCCCGAGATCCCTGGTGACGATGGCGTAGGAAATGCTCAAGGGCGTCTGCCCGAAGCCGTCTTTGGCATCGAGCTTCGCGCCTTGGCCGACCAGGAATTCAATGACGTCGTTCAGCCCCTGATAGGACGCCGAGTGCAGCGCCGTCCAGCCGAATTGCCCGGCGGCATTCACGTCGGCGCCCCGCGCCACGAGGAACTTGACCGTCTGGATCGCCATCGCTCGTTCTGCGGGCGGTCTGGTCCCCGCCACGTCGGTGCCGGCCCCGGCCGCCAGCATCAGCGGCGTCGTGCCCTGCTCGGTGGGAATGAGCGGATCCGCCCCGCCATCCACCAATGCCCTGACGGCGTCGAGATTGTTGATTTCCGCAGCCAGCGCGAGCGGCGTGGCGCCTTGCAGCACAACGCCGTTAGGGGTGACGGTGGGCTTTTCCTGATGCAGGCGGACGTTCGGTTTTGCGCCGTGCGCAAGAAACCGCGCCTTTCCTCTTGGCGGCGTAATGCAACGCGGTGAAACCGTTCGCGTCCACGGCGTTGGGATCGGCGCCCTTGTCGAGCAGCAGCGCTACGGTCTCCGTGCGACCCATGGCGCTGGCGACAAGCAAGGGCGTTAACCTCGTTCTTGGCATGACGTCATGCGGGTTCGCGCCCGCGATGAGCAGGGTGCGGGCGGAGTCCGCATCCCCTTGCTGGGCGGCAAACATCAATGCGGTGAATCCACTTTTCGAACGGGCGTGGACGTCGGCGCCGCGCCGCACCAGTTCCTCCGCAACCGCGGCGTGGCGTTGCGATATCGCCCACATCAGGGCGGTTTGTCCGCCATTGGCTTCCCGCGCGTTGGGATCCGCGCCGCCCGACAGCAACGCACGCAACGTGGCGAGGTTGCCCCGGCGGGCCGCCTCCATGAGCGGCGTTTCGCCCGACAATAGGTGTGCATTGGCATCGCCGCCGGCGACCAGCAGCCTCTCGGTCATTGTCGATTCGGCGTTGGCCGCGGCCGCATAAAGCGCTGTTGCGCCGTATTGGTTGGCGGCCTTGACGTCCGCGCCCGCGCGCAGGAGAAGATCGGCCATCTCCACGTCATTGCGGGAGGCCGCCCAGATCAACGCGGCCGTGCCTTCGGGCCCAGCGACATCTTCCTTCGCGCCGCTGTTCAACAGAGACCGCACGGCTTCGCGGTCCCCTTGCTGCGCGGCATCCGCCAGCGACCGATTGCCGGTCTCGGCGGCCAGCGGGGCTCCTGCAAAGAGCGGCACGCCCAGCAATCCCGCCAGAATTATTGTCCTGATGCCCATCGTCGTTCCCTGCTCAAACGGACGGCAATTCGAGCCTTCCCGTTCTGTCGCCCAGCCTGTCCACGGGGAAACAATGGGCGGCCGGCAGCAGATGACTTATTCCGGCGCAACGCGTTGGACGACGCCCACGACCCCGGATCGGTCGAGTGGGGTGGCGCCCAATTTGAGGAGAAGATCGGCGGTATCCCGCCGGAATATGCGCGGGGCCTGATAGCCGGAGCTCGCAACCTCCTTGGTGATGATGGTATTGGAAATGCTCAAGGGCGTCTGCCCGAAGCCGTCTTTGGCATCGAGCTTCGCGCCTTGGCCGGCCAGGAATTCAATGACGTCGTTCAGCCCCTGATAGGTCGCCGAGTGCAGCGCGGTCCAGCCGAATTGCCCGGCGGCATTCACGTCGGCGCCCTGTGCCACGAGGAACTTCACTGTCTGGATCGCGATTGCTCGCTCTTCGGGCGATCTCGACCTGACCACGTCGGTGCCGGCCCCGGCCGCCAGCATCAGCGGCGTCGTGCCCTGCTCGGTGGGAATGAGCGGATCCGCCCCGCCATCCACCAATGCCTTGACGGCGCCAAGGTTGTTGATTTCCGCGGCCAGCGCGAGCGGCGTGGCGCCCTGCAGAACGATGCCGTTAACGGTGACGGCGGTGGGCTTTTCCTGATGGAGACGGACATTCGGCTTCGCGCCGTGCGCAAGAAGCGCGCTGACAATTCCCACCGCGCCTTTCCTCTTGGCGGCGTAATGCAAGGCGGTGAAACCGTTCGCGTCCAGGGCGTCGGCATCGGCGCCCTTGTCGAGCAGCAGCGCCGCGGCTCTCGTGCGGCCCATGGCGCTGGCGAGAAGCAAGGGCGTCAACCCCGTTCTCGGCGTGACATCATTCGGTTTCGCGCCGGCGTCGAGCAGAATGCCGGCGGAGTCCGCATCCCCTTGCTGGGCGGCAAACATCAACGCGGTGAATCCCCTTTTCGAGCGGGCGTGGACGTCGGCGCCACGCCGCACCAGTTCCTCGGTAACCGCGGCATGGCGCTGCGATATCGCCCACATCAGGGCAGTTTGTCCGCCATTGGCTTCCCGCGCGTTGGGATCCGCGCCGCCCGAGAGCAACGCACGCAACGTGGCGAGGTTGTCCCGGCGGGCCGCCTCCATGAGCGGCGTTTCGCCCGACAATAGATGCGCATTGGCATCGGCGCCCGCCGCCAGCAGCCTCTCGGTCATTGCCGAATCGGCGCTGGCCGCGGCCGCATAAAGCGCCGTTGCGCCGTATTGGTTGGCAGCCTTCACGTCCGCGCCCGCGCGTAGGAGAAGATCGGCCATCTCCACGTCATTGCGGTAGGCCGCCCACATCAACGCGGTCGTGCCGTCGGCCGACGCGACATCTTCCTTCGCGCCGCTGTTCAACAGGGACCGCACGGCGTCGCGGTCCCCTTGCCGCGCGGCATCCGCCAGCGACGGATTGCCGGTCTCGGCGGCAAGCGCAGTGCCCGCAAGGAGCGGCAAGCCCATCAGCCCCGCCAGCATCACGGCCCTGATGTTCATCGTCGTTCCCCAACTTAAGCGGTCGGCAATTCAAGCCTTCCCGTGCTGTCGCCCAGCTTGTCCACGGGAGGGACATTTGCCTTGTCCAGCATGGTGAGGAGGAGATTGCCCATGGGCGTGCCGCGAGGATAGCGGACGTGCTGTCCACCCTTGATCGCACCAACCCCGTCGGCGAAAAGCAACAGCGGCAGATCCGTAAAGAGGTGCAGATTGCCGTCGCTCAGCGCGCCGCCGTAGAGGATCATCGCGTGATCGAGCAGCGAGCCGTCGCCGTCGGGCGTGGAGCGCAGCTTGTCGAGATAATAAGCCAGCATCTTCGTATGGAAGATGTTGATCTGAATGACCTTCGCGATCTTCTCGGCATCGCCCTGGTGATGCGTCACGGAATGATGGGCGTCGCCAAATCCCACCTCCGGATAGGCGCGGCCGCTCATCTCGTGGCCGATCTGGAATGTGCAGACGCGGGTCATGTCGGTCTGCCAGGCGAGAACCATGAGATCGGCCATCAGCTTGTAGTATTCCGAGAAGATCGGCGGGATGCCGGCGGGGCTCCCCATCTGCGGCAGGCGGTGCTCGCCCTGCGCCGCCGCCAGTTGCATGCGCCGCTCGATGTCGCGCACCGCGTCCAGATACTGGTCGATCTTGCCGCGGTCCGCTCCGCCGAGCTTTCCGCGCAGCCGTCTGACGTCCTGGGTGACGGCATCGAGGATGCTGCGGTCTTCCTGCCTGTGCGCCAGACGCGTCCTCACATCGGTACTGCCGGTGTCGCCGAAAAGACGCTCGAATATGGCGCGGGGGCGGTTCTCCATCGGGAGCGGCGTGGTGTCGTTGCGCCACGCGATCGTATTGTAATAGGCGCAGCCATAGGCGGACTCGCAGGCGCCCACCACTTCCGCCGACTCCAAGCCGACCTCGAGCGAGGCGAGCTGGGTGTATTTGCCGAATTCCCGTGCCGCGACCTGGTCGACGGAGATCCCGGCGTGCAAGTCCGCGCCGGAGGTCATCTTGGCGTGTGCTCCCGTCAGCCAGGCGGTGCAAGCGCGTGGATGATCGCCGCCCACTTCGAACGGGAGGCCCTTGGATTGACCTTGATCCAGGCCGCTCAGCACCAGCATGCGGTCGCGGAACGGCGCAAGCGGCTCGAGAATCGGAGTCAGGGCGAAGTCGGCGCCCTCGGTTGCGGGCGTCCACTTGTCCATCATGATCCCATTGGGGACCTCGATGAACGACATGCGGATCGGCCGTGCCGTTGCGGCCGCAAAGGCCGGAGTCATGGCATCCAGCACGGGCAAGGCGAGGGCCGCACCCGTCCCGCGCAAGAAGGCGCGGCGGGGAATGGATTTCCTAGTTATCACCATCGCTTACCCTCCTCATTTGAAACGGCGCGCTCTTGACGACGCCGAGAATGATGGATGACCACCGTTGGTCGTCCGCGGCAGCCTCGCGCGTGATCTTGCGAATAACCGGCCGGTCGTACTGTTCCAGGCCGCGACCCAGCGCATAGGTCAGGAACCGCTCGGTGAAGGTTTCCACGAACAGATCCCGTTTGCTCAGCAACACATCGCGCAGGCCCGCGGGCCCGTCGAACTTGGTGCCGTCGGGCAGAACACCGGAGGAATCGATCGGTCCCGTCCCGGGCCCGGTGGAATCGCGCCACCTGCCGAGACCGTCGAAGTTCTCCAGCGAAAAGCCGAGCGGGTCCATCATCCTGTGGCAAACCGCGCAGTTGGGATTGGCCCGGTGCTGCTCCATGCGTTGGCGCATGGTCATCGTCTTGGTGCTCGCATCGTCCTTCAATGACGGAACATTGGGCGGCGGCGGCGGCGGCGGCGTGCCCAAGAGCTGCTCCAGCACCCACTTTCCGCGTATCGTCGGCGCCGTCCGGTTGGGATAGGAGGTCACCGCCAATATGCTGGCCTGCCCGAGCAGGCCACGCCGGTTCGGGTCGCTCAGCGCGACGCGGCGAAACTCGCTGCCGTAGATGCCCTTGATCCCGTAGTGCTCGGCCAAGCGCTCATTGACGAAGGTGTAATCCGTATTCAGCAAATCGGCGACGCTGCGATCCTCGCGCAGCGTGCTTTCGATCAGGAGCTCCGTTTCCCGCGCAAGCGCCTGGCGCAAATTCTCGTCGAAATTCGGGAACGCCGCCGGATCCGGCTGCATCCTTGCGATATTGCGCAAGAACAGCCATTGGCCGGAGAAGTTCTTCACCAGCGCCTGCGAGCGCGGATCGGCCAGCATGCGCCGGACTTGGCCCACCAGGACCGACTCGTCGCTGAGCCCGCCGCGCTCGGCAACCGCAAGCAGCTCGTCATCGGGAATGCTGCTCCACAGGAAGAAGGACAAGCGCGATGCAAGCTCGACGTCGCTGATCCGGTGGACGCTCCCAGGAGCCGCGTCCGGCGGATCGAGCTCCATCCGGAAAATGAATTCAGGCGACACTAAAATCTTCTGCAACGCCAATCTCACTCCCGCCTCGAAACCGCCGCTCTCCGCGCCCTGCCGGTAGAACGCGAGCAGTTGCGGCAAATCGTCCGCCGTCATCGGCCGCCGGTAGGCGCGGTGCGCGAGGCCGGAGATGATCTTTTCGGCGCAAGCCTGTTCCTCGGCGCCCGTAGCCGGACGGCAGCGGAAAATCCGGTCGCGGCTGGATGTTGCGCCCGGCCCTTGCACATTGTACGGGCCGGCGACCGAGATGCTGCCGACGCCTTCGAAGAAGGCCGTCTCACGGTTGTTCGGCAGAATGCCTTCCGGCATCACCGTATCTTTCAGGAACGTCGCAAGCAGCGTACGCGTGCCAGCCTTCACCGGCACGCGGACCTTGAGATGCGAATCAGGGTCGTTGCCCGTGCCGTGCACCAGCTCGTCCGCACGCGGATCGGCCGCAACGGTGAACAGTTCGAGCCTTTGATCGTCGAGCCTCAGATCGAGCTTGCGTTCCCGCCCGAGACCCAAAAACTCGTCGTATCTGCCTGTTTGCAGGCCCACCGAAATCTCGTATTCGCCGTCCACCGGGAAGCGGTGGCGAATGGAGGTGCCGCCGCGCGAGCCGAGCGGCATGGCTTCGCCCATGCGGTCGCGCTGGATGAGCCCGTGCGGAATCACATAGGTCTGATAGGACGCCGCCAGCGTGGTATCGCCCACGGCCAGCCGGCTGATCTTGCCTGCCGCCGCAAGGTAGCGTTCCAGCAACAGGGGCGATACGTTCAGCACGTCTCCGATGTTGTCGAAGCCGTAGCCGATGTCGTCCGCCGGCAACAGCTCCGCGACGTCAATCTCGAGCGCCAGCAAGTCGCGAATGGCATTGGCGTACTCCGCCCGGTTGAGGCGATGGAGCGTGGGGCGTCCGGGATTGGGCTTGAGCTGCGCCAGGCGATCGCGTTCGGTCTCGATATAATTGACGAGGGCCTCGTAGGTGGCCGCGTCGGGCCGCGGCATTGCGGCCGGCGGCATCTCGCGGTTGCGCAGCTTGCGCAACAGCTTCTCCCAAACGGCGCCGTTGTCCTCCAGATTGCCGATGTCCAAGGCCTGCAGGTTCAGTCCCGCCGGCGGCGTGGGACCGCTATGGCAGACGATGCAATATTGATCCAATGTGGCGCGATGGGCGGTTGCCGCCGCGGAAGTTTCCGCCGGCAGTGCCGCTGCGGGCAAGAAAACCATGCCCGCCAGTACCATGCCGATCGAGGCCAGTGCTCGGGTTCGAATCATTCGTCCCTCTCACGCCCAGAACAAGTCGCATGACAAGGCTACGCTGATGCATGCCACCTCGCAAGACACTAGCCCCCGAGGCTGTCGGGCTCGATCATTTCGCGAGATTTGCCGAGTGGGTCCGAAGTGCGCGGATGCTTGTCATGCAAAAAGACCGCAAGCTGCGCTCTTATGGATTCACCCTGAGAGGTCACCGCCTCCTGAAATAGATGATTTTGCACGTCTTGAGGCAATTTGCTCCATATCCGAACAACCGCCTCGCCTAAGGCGCGCGTCAGCTGATCCGCAGCCACGCCGGGAATTGGATCCATAGCTCTCTCTCCTCGAGGAAAAAGCCTGAACGCCAACGCTTTATCATAACGCCCCCGTCCCGCTCAATTACCCCGTCGGCGGTGGCCGGCAAATTCGGCGGCCCGACGAAAGAAGTCGTCACTTGAGCCAATCGTATTATGACACAGGTCGCGATGCGTTTCATTCGACCGCGAGTGCCGTGACCTTCCTCCGGCGACGAAGGAGGAAGAGCCACGGAGCCGATGCCGTGCCGCGGCGACAACCGGAAATCGCGACCCAGGAGACATCCCGGACAAGAGACATCGCGGCCCTTCCGTGCGCACCGTCAATCGGTGTAACCTTCATCAATAGAGCGGCTGCCGGGCCGCGCCGAAGTCCCGTTTTACGGCGGCTGTGTCGATGCCATCGGCGGGCGAGCATCGGAGAATCAACGAAAATCTGTTTTTGCAGCAGCTCTACATCGGCCAAGACAAGCCGGACGTTTGCACGGTCACAACAGGAGGAAAATCATGCGCAATTTGGTCATCGCTTTATTGATGCTTGCTGCTTCACCGGCCCTCGCCCAGGACAAGGAGAAGCTATCCGCGACCGATCTTTCCGTCCGCACCGCATTGACCTTCAAGGTGTCGGACGCTGTGGTGCAGAAATTACTGCCCGCCGGGTTCGAGGTCAGTTCGCCGACCGCCGGTCCCAGCAAGGGCTCCAATCTCAGCATGACCTTGATCGATTATCTGATGGTGCAGGACCCGGAGGGCAAACCGCTGCCGCCCCGCACCACCGTGGCGATGAGCATCCCGGCCAAAAAGACTGCGTCGGGCGAAGCCGTCGCCGTCGTGTTCGGCGGGTTTATCCCGCAGGCCGCGGTTCCTGGACCTTATTTCGTCTTCGGAGCCGCCAAACTGGCCGTGGATCGACGGTCGCACACTGACGCGGACGGCAAGTCGATCATTGACGAGACCTGGCAGGTCATGGCCGACGATGGCGGCGCGCTCGAAGTTCAGCTGCAATTCGTTCGCGGCGTGCCGGCACGCGGCAAGGTCGAACCAAAAATCCATTCGGCCGCAAAGCCCGAATTCTATCGCATCTACCGCATCGAGCAGGCCGCCGATGTGGTACGCAGCACTGCGACCGGGGTCGACCGGGTGAGCAAGTTTTCCATCAAGGCGACGGGGCCGAAGCTCGCGCCGTTGTTCGACGGCTCGGAACAACTCATCAGCATCTCATCGATTCCGTTTTATTCGCGATCGATCTATGTTCCGGCTATCTAGCAGCGTACGCGGATGATTGGTCGGGAGCCCCGAAGGGCGTGGCACCTGACTGGCGGCAGT
>WNFJ01412954.1_pt2 | contig 13459 bp, 9 predicted proteins | sample 5400461 | NCBI WGS metagenome assembly WNFJ01 (sample SAMN13153349, study PRJNA577476) | soil metagenome | isolation source: 115 cm saprolite on Douglas fir-dominated hillslope | place: USA:California | collected 2013-09-17 | reverse complement strand
TGTTGACGAGTCGGACGAGGGGCGGCTGGTCGGCCGACTCCTTGAGCTCGAAGACGTCGATCTTGGTGCTGCCATCGTCGTCGTCCAGGACCTCGATCTGGCCGGCCTCGTCCTCCAATTCGGTGATGATGTCGGTCAGCACCGGGTTCTGTCGGTGATAGCTGCGCTCGATCGCCTTCTGGACCGCGCTCTGCGACGCCACCACCGGCACGACGCGAAGCGCGGTGAGGAACTCGACGTCGTCGAGGGCGAAGACGTTGGTGGGGTCGGCCATCGCGAGCGTGAGCGTGTTCCCGGTTCGTTTGACGGGGAGCACCTCGTACTTGCTGGCCATCTCCCAGGGCACGAGCGTGAGGACGTCGGGATCGACGTCGAGCTGGGAGAGCGTGATCGAGGGGATGCCGTACTGCTTGGAGAGGAAGCCGACAAGCTGCTCCTCGGTCAGGAGCTTGAGCCGGATCAGCACGGAGCCGAGCTTGTCGCGGGTCCCCCGTTGTTCGGCGAGCGCGCGTTGCAGTTGCTCGCGCGTGATCAGGCCTTCCCCGATGAGCAGATCGCCCAGGCGCCGGCTCAGCGCCGCCCTCGGCGTGTTACCCATAATTGTCAATGTCTTCACGATCTGTGTCCCTTTCGGGAAGTCGAAGCAAGCGTGGTGCCAGGCTGAACCTGCTGAAAAGTCAGCCGTCGGGTTCCGGGCTCCCCGACGGCGGACGGACGACAGGGTGGAAAGCTGACGCGCGGACAGCGACGGCCGTCGCCGCGGGGGCCGCTCAGCTCCGGGACTCGGCCTCGACCGGGGCGAGGTCGCGGCCAAGCGCTTCGTCGGGCTCCCCCGCTCACTCACGGCCTCGACCCGAAACCGCGGGAGAGACCCGGGCGCGTCGGGGCGAATATGGCGTCCCAGTTCCCTCGATGTCGAGCGGGTCGCGGCCGGGCACGGTCGCAGTGGCGTCGATCACCGCCCGGAGCCGGCGCGCCTAGCCCGAGACCCCCGCCAGTCGAGGCAGCACCTGACGGGCGAAGAGCTCGAGGGCTCCTGCGTCCTCCAGGTCGAGCATCTGGAGGAGGACGCGTTCCACTCCGACCGCCTCCCAGCGCCGTAGGTCGTCGAGGACCCGGTCCGGCCCGCCCGCCAGAAAGCTCTGGGCCTGCCAGGCAGGCTCGTCGGCCGGCAGCGCCGGAAAGGTCGCCCGGGCCGCGGCGATGCGCCGGGCCACCTCCGCGGTGTCGCGCCCGATCGCCAGCGGCACCATGAGCGAGCGCGCGATGGTCTTCGGGTCCCGGCCGAGCGCGGTGCAGTGCTCGGCCAGCGCCCGGCGCTTCATCGAGTACTCATCGAGGGTCACGCGCGTGACGTTCCACTCGTCGGCGAACTCGGCGACGATCCGGAGCACCCGCTTCTCGCCGCGGCCGCCGACCACGAGCCGGAACCGGCCGCGGGGCGGGCGGGGGTGGCTCTGGGCGGCCTCGAGCGGGAAGTAGGGCTGGGCCAGCGTCACGGGCTGCCCACTCTCCAGCGCCCGGATCACGCGGGCGGCGCACTCCAGACGATCCAGGCGCTCCCTCGTCGACGGAAACGGAAGGCCGAACGTCGCGTGCTCGGGCACGTTCCACCCGGCGCCGATGCCGAGGTCGAGCCGGCCGCCCGAGAGCCCGTCGACGGCGGCCGCCATCTTGGCCAGGATCGCCGGATGGTAGAAGGTCAACGGCGATACCAGCGGGCCGAACCGGATGCGGTGGGTGCGGGTGGCGAGCGCCGTGAGCGACGTCCAGGTCTCGAGCGACGGGCGACGCGGATCGCCCCCGAGGCTCGTGAGGTGGTCCGAGCGAACGAGCGACTCGTAGCCGAGCTGCTCGGCGGCCTCCGCGAGCCGGAACCAGCGGTCCCACGTGAGCCCCTCCTGCCCCTCGACCATCAACCCGACGCGCATGGCTGCCCTCTCGGCGTTTCGCGCGGCCTCGGCCCCGCGATCTCCGATAAGATAGCCGATGCCTCATGGAGACGCCACGCGTGCCCGCCCGATGCGTCGACGCCCACGTCCATCTGCATCCGGCGCCACTCGCGGAGGCGATCCAACGGCACTTCGCGCGCGAGAACTGGGTGAACGCCCACCCGTTTGATCCCGAGGCGGTGGCGGAGACCCTCGCCGCCCGGGGCGTCGACCGATTCTGTTTCTTCAGCTACGCCCACAAGTCGGGGATGGCGCGCTCGCTCAACGAGTGGCTGGCCGGGATCGGCGCGCGTCTGCGCGGGGCGATCCCGCTCGGCACCCTCCACCCCGACGATCCCGACCTGACGCGGGTGGCCGGCGAGGCGCTGGACGACCTTCGCCTGACTGGGTTCAAGCTCCACTTCTCCGTCCAGCGCGTCTACCCCGACGACCCCCGCCTCTACCCCGTCTACGAGCGCGCGGAGGCCGAAGGGCGCGTCTTCGTGCTCCACGTCGGCACCGCGCCGTACCGTGATGGCTACACCGGGGTCGCCCGGTTCCGGCGAGTCATGGAGCGCTTCCCCCGCCTCCGAGTCTGCGTCGCCCACATGGGCGCCTTCGAGAGCGAGGCGTTCCTCCAGCTGACCGACCAGTACCCCGCGCTCTACGTCGACACGACGATGGCCCTCTGCCCGCTGGCCGAACGCTACGTGGGGATCCGCGGCGCGTCGATCACCGACGCCCAACTGCTGCGCTACCAGGACCGGATCATCTTCGGCTCGGACTTCCCGCTGATCCCCTACGACTACGACGAGGAGCGGCGGTGGGCCTGGGACCGTCGCCTGCCGCCGGAGGTCCAGCGGAAGATCTTCCGCGACAACGCGCTCGCCTTCCTCGGGCTCGCGGGCTGAGGGCGCCGCGGCCCGCGCCGCCGCCGCTGTGGTATGGTCTTCGGCGCCCATGGCGTCTCCCCTCTTCGGTCCCGGCGACGTCCTCCGCCTGGAGAAGGCATACGCCGCCCCCGAAATCGTGGAGCAGCGCGCGGGGACGCGCGCGGCGCTCGGCGCGCGCCCCGGCGAGCGCGGGCTCGACGTCGGCTGCGGGCCCGGCCTGCTCGCGTGCGAGCTCGCACGCGAGGTGGGCCCCGCCGGCGGTGTCGTCGGGATCGACGCGAGCCCCGACATGATCGAGGCGTCTCGAGCGCGCGCGGCGCGGGAGGGGCTGGCCGAGCGCGTCGAGTTCACCGTCGGCGACGCCAGCCGGCTCGAGTTCCCCGGCGAGACCTTCGACTTCGTGGTGGCCGTCCAGGTGTATCTTTACGTCCACGAGGTGGAGCGCGCGCTCGCGGAGGCGGCGCGCGTGCTCAAGCGAGGTGGGCGCCACGCGATCGTCGACACCGACTGGGACTCCTGCGTCTGGCTCACCGCGGACCGTGGCCGCCACCGCCGCGTCATGGAGGCCCGCGTCGGCCACTTCGCGAACCCGCACCTGCCGCCCCGGCTGCCCGGGCTGCTCCGGGCCGCCGGCCTCCGGCTCACGAACGCGAGCGTGATCCCGCTCCTTAACCTGCGCTGTGATCCTGCGTCGTTCAGCGTCGGGATCATCGGCGCCACCAAGAACCTGGCGGTCCGCCACGGACTGCCGCGCGCGGAGGCCGACGCCTGGGAAGCGGACCTCCGGAGCCGGACCGCGGACGGGCAGTACTTCTTCAGCCTCAACCGCTTTCTGTTCGTCGCCACCAAGCCCTGATGGCGCGCATTCCTGGAGGAACACGATGAGCGCACACCGGAACTACATCAACGGAGCATGGGTCGAGTCGGCCGCCGCCCCGATCGTGGACCGGAACCCGTCCGACATCGACGACGTCGTCGGGTCGTACGCGGCGGCCGACGCCGCCCAGACGCGCCGGGCCATCGAGGCCGCCCGGGCCGCCTTCCCCGCCTGGTCGCGGTCGAGCATCCAGGAACGCGCCGACCTGCTCGACGCGGTCGGCAGCCGGATCCTTTCCCGGGCCCAGGAGATCGGGCGCCTGCTGGCCCGCGAGGAGGGCAAGACCCTGAAGGAGGCAGTGGGTGAGACCATGCGCGCCGGCCACGTCTTCAAGTTCCACGCCGGGCAGGCGCTCCGGATCACGGGCGAACTCGTCGATTCGCCGCGGAAGGGCGTGTCGGTGACGGTGCAGCGAGAACCCCTCGGGGTGATCGGGATCATCACGCCCTGGAACTTCCCGATCGCGATCCCGGCCTGGAAGATCGCGCCCGCGCTCGCCTACGCCAACTGCGTCGTCTTCAAGCCGGCCTCGCTGGTTCCGGGCTGCGCCCACGTGGTCGCCGAGCTCTTGGCCGACTGCGGATGCCCGCCCGGGGTCTTCAACCTGCTCGTCGGCAGTGGCCGGGAGGTCGGCGACGCGATTGTCAACGCCCCGGAGGTCGACGCGATCAGCTTCACGGGGTCCGTCGAGACCGGCCGCGCGCTCGCGGCCCGGGCAGTCGCCGGGATGAAGAAGATCCAGCTCGAGATGGGGGGGAAGAACCCGCTGATCGTTCTCGACGACGCCGACCTGGACAACGCGGTCGAGTGCGCGGTGCAGGGGGCGTTCTACTCGACCGGCCAGCGCTGTACGGCGACGAGCCGCGTGATCGTCACGCCGGGCATCTACGGCCGGTTTCGCCACGCCCTCCTCGCGCGGACGACGGCGCTGGTGGTCGGAGACGCCCTCGACGAGAAGACCCAGATCGGCCCTGCCGTCGACGCGGCCCAGCTCAAGACCGACCTCGACTACATCGCGGTCGGCCAGAAGGAGGGGGCCCGCCTGGTGGTCGGCGGCGAGCGCCAGCCGGCCCCGAAGAACGGCTTCTATATCCAGCCGACGGTCTTCGAGGACGTGCACAACCAAATGCGCATCGCGCGCGAGGAGATCTTCGGCCCGGTGGTGTCGCTCCTGCGCGCCCAGGACTACGAAGAGGCGCTCGCCACCGCCAACGACACGCCGTTCGGCCTCTCGGGCGGGATTTGCACGACCTCGCTCAAGCACGCCGACCACTTCCGGCGCAACGCCCAGGTCGGGCTCGCGATGATCAACGCGCCGACGGCGGGCGTCGATTACCACGTGCCGTTCGGCGGCGTGAAGGGCTCGAGTTACGGCTCGCGGGAGCAGGGGGCGTACGCCGTCGAGTTCTACACGCGCGTGAAGACCGTCTACACCAACGCCAACATCGCAGGTTAGAGGGACCCCGGGGGCGAGCAATAGCGGGGACCCATCCAAAATGTGCCAGAATCGTCGGGAGGCCGGTTGGCTGCCCGGTCCTGGAAGGGGGGGGTGCGGACGGGTCCCGAGGACCGTGACGAAGAAGCCCGGTTGCGGGCGCTGGCGCATTCCGACGTTCTCCCCACCGCGCCGGAGCCCGCCCTCGACGACATCGCCCGTCTGGCCGCCTGGCTCTGCCGGGCGCCGACCGCTCTGATCAGTCTCGTCGACGGGGACCGGCAGTGGTTCCCGGGGCGCGTGGGCGTCGACGGGGCCGAGACCGACCAGGCGGTCGCCTTCTGCGAGCACACGATCCGGGGACGGGAGCTCTTCCTCGTGCCGGACGCGCTTGCCGACGCGCGGTTTGCCGCCAACCCGCCCCTCAACCACGAGTCGCGCCCGCGCTTCTACGCCGGCATGCCGCTCGTCGGCCCGGACGGCCACGCGCTCGGGACCCTCTCGGTGATTGATCGTGTCCCGCGCCAGCTGAGCGACGAGCAGAAGGACGCGCTCGCGGTGCTCGCGGGACAGGTCGTCACGCAGCTCGCGCTCCGCCGACGCGTCGCCGAGGTCACCCGGAGCGCGGCGGAGATCGAGGCTCGCCAGCACGGCGCCCTGGGGCTCGCGGAGGTCGGTCGGCTCTTTTCCGAGGCGCTGGATCCGGAGGTCGTCGGGCAGCGGGTCGTCGACACGGTCCGGTCGCTGCTCGCGGTCGATTCGGCGGCCCTGTACGGGCTCGATCCCGGGAGCGACGAATTGACCGTGCTCACGACCTCGCGTCTGCCCCGCTCGAGGTTCGAGTGGAGCCGGGTCGTGCGGCGCGGCGCCGGGGTAACGGGGACCGCCGTCAGCACCTGCGCGGCGGTCATCTCGCGGGGAGTCCTGGCCGACGTCCGGTTCCCCCTTCCGCCGGAGGCGCGGCACGCCCTCGAGCAGGCCGGGGACCGGGCGATGCTGGCTGTCCCGCTGATCGTCAAAGACCGGATGATCGGCGCGCTCGCCGCCGCCGATCCGCCCGGGCGGACGTTCGCCGCGGGTGACGTGCGGCTAGCCCAGGCGCTCGCCGACCAGGCGGCGCTGGCCCTCGAGAACGCCCGGCTCTACGCGGACACCGAGCGGCGCCGGCGCGAAGCCGAGATCGTGGCGAAGCTCTCGGGCGCGATCAACTCCACGCTCGACCTCGACACCATCCTCCAGCAGGTGACCGAGCGCGCCTGCGAGCTCTGCGAGAGCGACGTGGCGCTGATCGCGCTCCGGCCGTCCGGGGGGGAGGGGCTCGTCCTCCGCTACTGGTCCGGCGCCTACTTCCGGCGTCACGCGAGCGTGGGCATCGAGCCCGGCCGGGGCATCGGGGCGCTGGTGGTCGCGAGCGGCCGGCCCTTCCGCACGGACCACTACGCCGGGGACCCGCGCATCCGCCGCGACTTCGTCGACATGGTGCCCGACGAGGGGCCGGTGACCCTGATCGCGGTCCCGATCCGGCTCGAGGCGCGGGTCGACGGCGTCCTCTACGCGTATAACCGGTCGCCGCGCCCGTTCACGGACCGGGACGAGGCCGTTCTTCTCCGGCTGGGTGAGCACGCGGCGGTCGCGATCCAGAACGCCACCCTGTTCGCCCGCGAGCAGAAGGCGCGCGTCACCGCCGAGGCCTCCGAGCAGCGGTTCCGCGGCTTGTTCGACGGCGTGCCCGTCGGGCTTCTGCGGTCGACGCCGGCGGGGCGAATCACCGACGCGAACCCGACCCTCGTCCAGATGCTGGGGTATCCGGACCGGGAGTCGCTTCTGGCCGTCAACGTGATGGACCTCTACGTCGACCCCGACGAGCGCACGCGGTTCCAGGCGCTGCTCGAGCGGGACGGGGTGATTCGAGGCTTTGCCGCGCAGATGCGCCGGTACGACGGCACGGCCATCTGGGTCGAACACAACATCAAGGCGGTGCCCGACGCGGCGGACGGGGCCGTCTACTACGAGGGCAGCATCACGGAGATTACCGAGCGCAAGCTCGCGGAGCAGGCACTCGGCGAGTCCAACCGGCGCATCGTCACCATAGTCGAGAGCATCACCGACGCGTTCTTCGCCCTCAACCACGAGTGGCAGTTCACGTACCTGAACCGGCAGGCCGAGCTATGGCTGCGGCGGGCGCGGGCGGAGCTGCTCGGCAAGACCATGTGGGAGGAGTTCCCGCAAATGGTCGGTCTCCAGTTCTATCCCGAGTACCGTCGGGCGGTGTCCGAACAGATCGCCGTCAGCTTTGAGGAGTATTACCCGCCGCTCCAGACGTGGTTCGAGGTCCACGCCTATCCCTCGCCGGACGGCCTCTCCGTGTACTTCCGGGACATCACCGAACGGAAGCGCAGCGAGGAGGCGCTGCGCCAGAGCGAGCGCCAGTTCCGGCAGGCCCAGAAGATGGAGGCCGTCGGGCAGCTCGCGGGCGGGATCGCCCACGACTTCAACAACCTTCTGACCGTCATCATCGGGCGGGGCGAGATGCTGCTCCGGCGGCCGGAGTGCGCGGGCCCGGCGCGCCACGACGTCGAGCTCATCCAGAAGACAGCGGAGCGCGCCGCCGACCTGACCCGCCAACTCCTGGCCTTCAGCCGCAAGCAGATGCTCCAGCCAAAAGTCCTGGATCTGAACTCGGTCGTGACCGGGATGGCCACGATGCTCCGCCGCTTGATCGGTGAGCACATCGACCTCGTGATGCGGCCGGGCGCCGACCTCGGGCGCGTCAAGGCGGACCCGGCGCAAATCGAGCAGGTCATCATGAACCTCGTCGTGAACTCCCGGGACGCCATGCCCGAGGGCGGTACCCTCTCGATCAGGACCGGTAACGCCGTCCTCGACGACGAGTTCGTGCGCGGCCACCCTGGGGCGCGCCCGGGACCGAACGTGATGCTCGGCGTCGCCGACACCGGATCCGGAATCGAGGCCGAGGTGCAGGCGCACATCTTCGAGCCCTTCTTCACGACGAAGGAGCACGGCAAGGGGACCGGGCTGGGGCTGTCGACCGTGTACGGGATCGTCAAGCAGCACGACGGGTACATCGCCGTCGACAGCGAGGTCGGCCGAGGGACGACGTTTACGATCTACCTGCCGCGGGTCGAGGACGCGGTCGAGCCCGTCGGCGGCGGCGCGGCGCCGGACGGCTCACCGCGCGGCGAGGAGACCATCCTCCTCGTCGAGGACGAGGGCGACGTCCGCGAGCTCGCGCGGGAGATCCTTGAGAAGAGCGGGTACGCTGTGCTCGAGGCGGCGAACGGCCCGGACGCACTCCGCATCGCCGCCCGCCACGAGGGGGTGATCCACCTGCTGCTGAGCGACGTCGTGATGCCGCAGATGAGCGGCCGCGAGCTGGCCCGGCGCCTCGTGCGAAAGCGCCCGAAGGTGCGGGTGCTCTACACGTCCGGGTACATCGACGAGAACATGATGCGTCGGAGCGTGGTCGATCAGGACACGGCCCTCCTGAAAAAGCCGTTTTCGTCCGACGCCCTCGTGCGGCGCGTCCGCGAGGTGCTCGACGGGCGCCCCCCCGTCAGGTGAGCTCCCCCCGGGCCCGTTCCTGCTCGCGGAGCGCCCGCTTGAGGATCTTGCCGGAGGCCGTCTTCGGGAGCGCGTCCACGAAGCGGATCGTGCGGGGCGCCTTGTACACCGCCATCTCGGCCCGGCACCAGTCGACCAGCTGCGCCTCGGTCACCGCGCCCCGGGCCTCGGGCTTCAGCACGACGAAGCCCAGCACGTCCTCTCCGCGGTAGGGATCCGGCACGCCCACGACACCGACCTCGGCGACCGCGGGATGACGGTACATGATCGCCTCCACCTCGGCGGGGAAGACGCTATAACCGGAGGCCTTGATCATGTCCTTCTTGCGCTCCTCGATCACGAAGTAGCCCTCGTCGTCTACGCGCCCGATGTCGCCCGTGTAGAACCAACCGTCGCGAATCGCCTCCGCGGTCGCGTCAGGTCGCCGCCAGTAGCCCTTCATGATCATCGGCCCGCGGACCACGATCTCGCCCGATTCGCCCGGCGTGAGCTCGGTCCGGCCGTCGTCGAGGCTCACGATCTTCGCGTCCACGAGCGGGAGCGGCACCCCCACCGTCCCGTACTTCGGCCGGTGGGGCGGGTTGATGTGGGTCGGCGCGGTTGAGCCCGTAGCCTTCGATCAGCTTGTACCCGGTCAGCGCCTCCCAGCGTCGCGCGATCTCCGCCGGCACCGGCGCGCCGCCCGAGAAGCACGCCCGCAGCGAAGAGAGGTCGTATTCGGACGTCCGGGGCCAGTTGACGATGGCGACGTTGACCGTGGCGATGAGGGTGGTGAGCGTGCAGCGGTACCGCCGGATGGCGTCGAGACACGTGGCAAGCTCGAATCGGCCGAGCGCGACCAGGGTGGCACCGACGTACGCCATCATGTTCAGCTGGCATTCCATCCCGGTGATGTGGAACCAGGGCAGCACCCCGAGGGGCACGTCATCCTCGGTGAAGCGGATGTAGAGGCGCTGGAGCTCGCAGTTCGCGACGATGTTGCCGTGGGTGATCTCGGCGCCTTTGGGGACTCCGGTGGTTCCCGACGTGTACTGGAGGAGGGCGGTGTCGCCGGGGGCGCGGGGCTTCGGCGCAACCAGCGGCGTCGCCCGGCGTGCGATCACGGAAAAATCCTCGGCCCCGGCGCGCGGCCCTGGCGGCTCGAGGAAGGAGGGCGGTACGGGGAGCGCCGGCGTCGTCGGCAAGAAGTCGCGGTAGGCCGTGACGGCGACGGCCTCGAGGCCTGTCCGGTCACGGATGGGCGCGACCACCGCCCACCCTGGGTCGGAGGTGACGAGGAACCGCGCCCCCGAGTCCTCGAACTCGTGGAGGAGCTCGGTCGCCTTGTGCATGGGGTTGAGGCAGACGTTCACGGCCCCCGCCTTGAGCGCTCCGAAGTATGCGATCGCGAACTGGGGGCAGTTCTCGAGGAAGATCGCCACGCGGTCGCCCGGGTGTAGCCCTCGCGCGTCGAGCCAGCCGGCGAAGCGGTCTGAGGCCTCGTCGACCTCGGCAAAGGTGAGTTCCCGGCCGTAGAAGATGAGCGCGGGCTTACGCGGGACGCGCCGGGCCTGCCGCTTCAGCGTGACGGCGAGCGGCTCCGTCGGGAGCTCGATCGCGGCCTCGTCGAGGCCGCCCGGCCAGTGCGCTCTCCAGATCTTCTCCACCGCTCTCCTGGGGCCCTCGGACCTCGGGACTCGGATCCCGTCGCCGTCGGCCCGCTATACCGCGGGGGCCGACCGTGGTCAACCGGCTCGCGTGACGGTGGCCGCCGGGCGCGTCCGGCTCACGCGCCCGCGGCGCCGCGGTCCGACACGGCTTGACGCGCTCGCGCGGTCGGGCATAGCCTCGCCGTGTGCTCTCGCGGCGTGACGGTGCGCACCCCGGTGGTAACCCTCGGGCGCGCGTGGCGACGGCGGGCGCGGCCCTGCTCCTGCTCACGGCCGGCGCGGGCGGCTGCGCCAGCCGTCAGTGGGATTACGATAAGTCTGGCATTACGGCCTTCAAGCTCGACCATGATCTTCGGGAGTGCCGGCGGGAGGCGTACCGGCCGCACACCCTGGCGATCTTCCACCGGGTCGACGATGACGCGCTGAACCGTTGTATGGAGCGGCGCGGGTACAGGGTCACGCCGCTCGACTGACGTCCAGGGCAACGCAGCCCGCGTGTGCAAGAGGCCCCCCGCCAGATCGAGACGCGACCCGGGTTCTGCGACGGCGGGAGACCGTCGTTCCGTCGCCGCGCGGCGCGAGTCTCAGGTGTCGCACGAGGCCGTGACCCACTCCAGGAAGGGTCGCCGCTCACGCCGGACGGGCGTCGGCGGTCCGCGAGTCGGCTGGGGACCCACCGGGAGTCGCCGAGCACGCTGGCTGACCAGGGTCCGCGCGTCGGCCTGGGCGGTAGCGACCCGCAGGTGCTACGGGATGACGGTATCCCCCCACCCGGGCCGCCCGCACCTACGACAGCCCGGTCGGCCTGCCAAGCGCCGGAGCAGGACGCCAAGAGACGTCAGAGAGGCTCTTTGGCTATCTACCCATCGCCTTGACCAGGAGCCACGGCTGCCCAGCCCTGAACTCGGACCTCTTCGTCGGCCTCCGGTCTGGTCCGCCGATCCTTGGTTCGGCGATCGAACGCGGGCGCTCCCCTGACCCGCCGTCGACGCACGCGCCGGCGGTCGAAGAGGAGTTCAAACCGAGGATTGGTAAAGAAGGCCCGCCTGATGTACGCGTACAAGTCCGGCCGCATGCGAGCCACGATGACGAGGAACGTGGCCACGGCGGACTAACCCTCGGGCCCGGCCGGCCCGTCGGAGTCGCCGGCGCGACGCCGCGTCATGGCCCATCCGCGTGCGCGGAGCTCGTCGGTGACTTCCGGCTGAGAGCGGCGCTCGGCGCGCCGCCGATCGCCCCCGATCGAGCCGATCCTTTCCCGCCGCTCGACGCGCCGGCGGTCGAGCATGACCTGGATGCGTGGGTATTTGGCGACCAACCGCTTCACGTACTCGTAGAGTCCTGGCTTGTTCCGGGTCACGATCAAGAGGGAGCCGCCTTCTCGTGCTACGGGAGGCGACAGTGAGACCATCGGCGCCTCGGGCTTCATGAGTCATCCCGTCTGCAGAGGAACACCGCCCGGTGGGTCGGGCAACTGGGCCGCTTGCTGGCTCTGAGGCCCGTAGGCTACGACCCCTGAACGTCCTCGTCAAGCCGGAACTGACCCGGAACGACTGGGCCGCTTGGGGACAGGCGGGGTCAATGGGGCGTCGACGAAGAAGCGCTGTTGTCCGTGTCCCGTGGGAGAATCCGCCAGCGGACTCGCCAGCTTCCCCGACACGGGGAGGAGTCGTGCCGGAGGGGGAGTCCCGCGTCCCTCTCCAATCCGAGCCGTCGCCGCCGGCGCGCTCACGGGATCCTTGGGGCGGTTTTCTTTCGAGAGTCTCCGGCTGAGCGGCTCAGCCGAGAACGCTCGGGCCGCACGCAGATCCTCCCTGGAAGCTCCTCGACCGCACGGATTCTCCCCGATGCGGGTCTCCTCGTGGTCTGGCGGCAGGGACAGCATGGGTTGTCTCGGTGAAGCGAGGGCTCATCGGCAGCGCACTGAGCTCGCTTCCGGCCGGCCGGCCCCCCGCGAGAAGGGCCGCCGCGAAGGGGAAGAGTCGCCGGCAGACGCAGCGGATCGACCGAGGCCAGAGAGTGCTGCTCCTGGGGGCAGCACAGGCGACGACCAGCCGGTCGGTGCACGGACGACTGTCAAACCCGTCAAGCCTTGTCCACATATCCACGCCCATCCACCGCCTTGTCCACAATCCCCCTTGACAGCAAGAGTCCAACTGCGCGATGGGTAAACGCGTCGGGGGAAGTGAGAACAATGCTGATCCAGCGACTCAGGGTACTGTTACTCCACTCGTGCCGCGATCATCTCGTCGCGTACTGTCCATCATGCCGTCGGGGATTCAGTCCCAATGAACTCGGGAGTGACGAGTTCATCGGGCGGAGGTTTCATGTGTGCGGCCAGTGCGGGACCGACCTCACCGCCTCCCTCTTGGCGCACGCTCGCTCCTGTCGAGCGGCTCTTGCCTAGCTTCTGTCTTATAGTGGTCGTATGACCCGCTGTGTGGAGTGTGGCCACGCCTACTTCGCGGCAAAGAGCACGGGTAACCGGAGCGGGCTGTGTGCCGTGTGCAGGCTCAAGAAGGAGGGTCGGCCCGGCCCGTCCTCGGGCGAGGCTGCTCGGCCCGAGGGCGACGACGCGAGGGATCCCCGACGCCGAGTGGAGTAGCCGACGGAGGCGTATCTTCGGCGTGTCGTGCCCCCGACGAGCCCGTGGCCGAGAGAGGGAGTGCGCGGTCGCGCGGCACGTGGGTCGAGAATCGGCGCGTTCTGTTGATCGCCGCGATGTGTCCGGCGGGACTCACCGCCGAAAGAACGGGGGATCGAGCAGGGAGAAATCCGGGGTCGGAGGCAGGGCTCCTCGCCCCCAAGCGTCATCTGACCGCCGGTGGCGGGAGAGCCCTACAGGGCCCGGACGGAGGGGGCTTTCGAGTGGGGATTGCGCCGAGCGCCGCCCGGGCCCGCGCTGGTTGTCTCGTTGCCGGAGGGTTCGTCCGGCGTCACGCGGCAGTTGCCGTGAAATTGCACGCCCTCGGAAATCATGATCACTGGCGCCTGAATGTCTCCGACCATGCGCGCCGTGACCGTCAGCTCCACGCGCTCCTGCACGGTGACGTTGCCGACGACCTCTCCCTCAATGATGACGGAACCGGCGG
>WNFJ01583898.1_pt1 | contig 13461 bp, 11 predicted proteins | sample 5400461 | NCBI WGS metagenome assembly WNFJ01 (sample SAMN13153349, study PRJNA577476) | soil metagenome | isolation source: 115 cm saprolite on Douglas fir-dominated hillslope | place: USA:California | collected 2013-09-17 | reverse complement strand
AAGGTCATGATGTCCGATCGCGAGAAGACGGCCATCGACTGCATCGACCGCCCGGTGCTCGCCGGCGGCGTGGGAGAATCCGCCTTGATTCTGGCAGCGGCGAGCCGCCGTTTCGATTGGCCGAAGGCAGTGGAGTATCTGGAAAAGATTAGTTCGACGGCACTGGTCCGCAGGTTCGGCTGGGTGATGGATCACGTGAAAGCAGACATGATCGCCGACACTCGCGAACGGCTGCTCCGGCTCGCGGCCCGCGGTCCGCAGACGTGGATGGGGCCCAACCCGACGACCAAGGTGCGCGGGGCCATCGGCCATGACAAGACGTGGCGCCTGTTCGTCAACGTGCCGCGCGAAGAGCTGCGCGAGAGCGCCGGGATCGGCCGGCGAAAAGCGCTGAAGAAGGACGCGTAGGGATGCTCACGCAAACCCAGGTGCGGCGTTATTCCGCTCAGTCCGGTCTTCGCGACATGATGATTGCCGAGAAGGAGGTCGTGCTGACTTTTCTGCTTCAGCTTCTCTCTGAGCGCGGCATTCGACTGGGACGACTTGCGTGATCTGGTGCGCCGTGACGCGAGAATCGACCGGGAGAGAATCTGCGCCGATTGCGTCAGAGGCTTCAGGTTTCTCGCCGACTTGACCCCGGACGAACAGGCGTTGGCCAATGACCCGCATCAGCGGGAACAGGCGCTGTGGGAGAGATTACATCCGGGTCTGGCGAGGGGTTGAAGCCCGAGGAAAAGGGGGCCGCAGGTTAGTGTGAATCCTTGAGACGATAAAGCCCGCGGGCGACGCGAACGAAGCGGGCAGTGGAACTGCCTTGTACTCAGGCAGTGTTTGGCGAGGAAGTTCCCGCCCCAGGTGATTCCCAGGGCCCTATTAAGGTCGACGCCGCGCATAGGTTGTTTCAGCCGCCGGTCGCGGATAGCGTGCTGGATCAGTTGCATCGTTTTACGCTGCCCGGTCATGAACGTACTCCTGCCGTCCGCTTACGGGCCGCTAATTGCACCAGCTTCGCTCAAAAATATGAGGCGGGTACACGAGAAAAAGTGCAGTTCTAACTCACAGATTCTAAAGCGGTAAAAGTGGAGGCGCGGGTGGGATTCGAACCCGTAGGGTCCATTGAAAGCGCGCAACTTACTGATTTTTAAGGACGCCAAAAACGCCAGAATGGGCAGATTTCACGGATTGGGGTACACGGCGGGTACACGGAGACTCTAGCGAGGCCGGCTATTGGTGATCATCGATGGCGATGTGATTTCCCCAAACCGGACTTCTGGCCCGGAGTAACTTCTGGTTAGCTCGTAATACGTCCGGAATGTTTAATTATCAGCGGAGTCGTTGGTAAACCGGTGGGTCGCGGCCTCGATCGAGTGTTCGCGTTCGGGAAAGGCAGTGCCGAAATCGGACATTGCCGCCAGCAAGAGAACGCCCAGACGTAACCCTATTCATCGAATTTCCAGCAAGTTACCAATGGGCTGGAGGTGGCAACCAGCTTGCCACCTCCAAGGGTGCTTGGGGGCATTTTGACTGCTGAGTGCGCAGCTGGCAACCACGAAGCGGCGGTTTTCTCCTCCGCTTTTGCGTTGCCGGGCGGTGGTGCTCATGGTCAAATTTAGTTTCGGGCGTGATTACCAAAGAAGAAAAAGCAGAGAAACATCATCCCGTAGGCTGACGGGTCCGCGCAACTGGCTGAGTGAGTTTGGCCCACAGATAAGCAGCGAAGCCCCCCAGAGGAGGCGAAATGACGGTCCGCACCATCGGCGAGTCGGAACGCGACGCCGCAGGAATTAGGTACTTGACCAGGAATGTCGCCGGGTTGTTCGGTGATTTAAGAGTGGCCCTGCGTTCGCTCTGGCGTGCTCCAGCGCTGTGGGTCACGGTTGCCCTGACGCTGGCGCTGGGCATTGGCGCGAACACGGCCATCTTCAGCGTTGTCCGGAGTGTGCTGCTGCGCCCGCTGGTGAATCGCGATGAAGATCGTCTGATTTACATTCAGCAGAGAGCGCCCGGCCTGCAAGTGGAAAATGCCACGTTCTCGATTCCTGAGATCACTGACATAGGCGCCAACTTGAAGACTCTCGGAAAACTCGGCACCTTCTCTACGGTCGACTTCACGGCGCGAGGATTCGGCGAGACGCGTGAAATCCACGCTGGCGTAGTCGACGGCGCCTATTTTGAGGTGATGGGGCTGAAGCCGGTGCTGGGCCGCCTGCTCGATGCGCGAGACGATGGCCCCAACGCCGCCGGTGCAGCCGTGCTCACGTATAAGTTCTGGGTCACCGGGCTGCTTGCTGATCCAAATGTGATAGGAAAAGTGATCAGGCTGGGGAGCATGATGCAGGTTCGCTCCGCAACCATCGTCGGAGTTCTGGAACCCTCGCTCCCCTATCCGGCAGAAACGGAGATTATCGCCAACCTTGTGACCAGCCCGCATCACCTTTCCGCAACGATGGTGCAGGGCCGCGAGCACCGCATGACCGATGTATTCGGCCGGCTCGCCCCAGGGGCGAATCTGAAGTCCGCACGCGCGGAGCTTCGCACAGTGTACGCTGGAATGACAGCGGCGCACCCTGAGGTGTACAAGCCTCAGTATCACTTCCAGATCGACGCCCGACGGTTGCGGGACCAGATCAACGTGGAAGCCAGCACCATATTGTGGCTTTTGTTTGGCGCCTCAGGCCTGCTCTTCGTGATTGCCTGCTCGAACGTGGCGAACCTGATCCTCGCGCGAACCGTTCGCCGCGAGTCGGAGCTGGCGGTTCGCGCCGCACTAGGAGCAAGCTCTGCCGCCATCCGCCGATCGCTGCTAGCAGAAGGCCTGGTCCTGTGTGGCAGCGGAGGCATGGCAGGCGTGCTGGTAGCCATTCCCATGGTCAGCGTGCTTGTGCGTTACGCGCTGCGATTCTCGGTGAGGGCGGGCGATCTGACTGTCGATTTCAGTCTGCTTTGGATGGGCTTAGCTTTGGCGTTGGCAGCGGCATTCTTTCTCGCCTTCGTTCCCCGTCTACCTTCCGCGGATAGCTCCCGCGGCCTGGGACTCACGAGCGGTTCCAACCGCGTCACTGGGAGCAGCCGCCGACGGATTCGGGTTTTCACCGTTATCCAGATCGCCGCGTCATTCCTGTTGCTGGCGAGCGCGGGTGTGCTGCTGAGGACGTTGCTCTCGCTCCAGAAGGCGCAGCCTGGGTTTGAAACCGGGCACGTCCTGATTGCAAACCTGCCCTTGATTTCCGATGGCCGCACGCCGCAGCAGGTCGCCGAATTGTATCAGGAGGCTCAGCGCAGCGTGAGTGCGTTGCCGGGTGTGGAAGGCGCTGCCACGGGCATGTTCGCGCCGTGGCGTGACGGCCGTTTTCTCACCTTCGCTCTGCAATTCTCGGTCGAGGGTAGACAGAGAGAAAGCAGCAAGGAGGATCTGCGTGCCCGGTTCCGCTTTGTTTCCCCGGGCTACTTCGCCACTCTGGGGATTCCGCTTGTTGAGGGGCGTGATTTCACGGAGGCCGATCGGAGGGGAGCCGAACCCGTAGTGATCGTCAGCAAGAGCATCGCGGACCAATTGTTCCCCGGTCAAGACGCCCTCAACCGGCACATCATGTGGACCGATCCTCTGATCAAGTATGCCGACATCAGCCCTGAGCCACGCCGCATTGTGGGCGTCCTGGCCGACGTCGACGACGCGAACATCATCCCTCAACCGAACATGACGGTGTACAGTCCCTTCGCGCAGGGGCCGATCTTCGGGGCCAACCTGCTCGTCCGCACGAAGAGTGATCCCTACGCGCTCGTTTCGACTATCACAAAAACCATTCGCGCAGCGGCTGCCACTCAGCCCGTCGAGCACGCCAGCACCCTGCAAGATGTGCGCACGGAAGTTCTGGCCAACAACCGCGTGAACGCCATCGTGTTCGGAGGGTTCGCCGCCCTCGCTTTGGCTATTTCCATCGTCGGAGTCGCCGGCGTGCTGGCCTTTGCGGTGAGCTGGCGCACGCGGGAGTTTGGAATCCGTCTCGCTCTGGGGGCTCAACCCAGCCGAATTCTCGCCGGCGTGCTGGTCGACGGCGTGACGATCGCCGCCATTGGTGTTGTGGCTGGCGGCCTCGTGGGCTGGGGATTATCGCGCCTGGCCGGCAATTACGTTCCAGAACTCAAACTTCCCGAGCCACTTCCCCTGATCGCTTCGGCAGCAGTCATTTTCGCGGCAGCGGCGATGGCCTCGCTAGTGCCGGCCGCCCGCGCCGCGCGAGTCGACGCCGTTCAAGCGCTTCGCGCTGAATGAGACGGCGGCTCCGCCCCTCGCTGGTGATGCGGCCGCATCTTAGATCGTATTCACACCATAGTGGTGAGCGAACTCCTGGGTTGGGCTTCACGTTTGAGGATTCCGAGCGAGTAGTCGGCAATCCGGAAGTTATGACCCAGCTCCTGGTAACGCCGTAACCGTAGACTGACCCACTACCCCGCCAGCCGTCGGGTTGCGAGTGGCGCGTACCGCTGTTAAAATTCCATGTTTGCTGGGACGCAGCCGTCTGCGCCGTAAGCGCGGGCGGCTTTTTCTGCGTCTTGCATGGCGTCCGCGAATCTAACGACTGGCGCCCCGTCTTATCGGCTTGCCCCCTCGAGCTTTTTCGAGTGTGACTGCGCTGGGAAGGTGCTCAACTCACCGGTTCTGGCCCTGTGGAAGGGAGACTACGAGTGGCAAAGTACGATGTTGCGATTATCGGCAGCGGTCCCGGCGGGTATGTGGCGGCCATCCGTGCAGGCGAGCTTGGCCTGAAAACCGTTGTTGTGGAAAAGGACCCCTACCTGGGGGGAACCTGCCTCCACGTCGGCTGCATTCCCACCAAGGTGCTGCTGCATCACGCCGAGGTTTACGACCACTTCAAAAATGGCGCGGAGCTCGGGTTCGAGGTCAGCGGGCTGAAAATCAACTGGGCCAACGTCCTCGCGCGAAAAGATAAAATCGTCAAGAAGCATTCGAAGGGCATCGAATTCCTTTTCAAGAAGAACAAAGTGGAATGGGTCCAGGGCTGGGGAAGGTATGAAGGCCCGGGCCGCGTGAGCGTGGAAAAGGACGGAAAGAAAACCGAAATCGAAGCGGCCAACATCCTAATGGTGAGCGGGTCCGAGGCGAAATCGCTTCCCGGCATTGAACCCGACCACAAGACGATCCTTACCAACCGCTCGATTCTTGAACTTCCGGAAATTCCGAAGACCTTGATCGTCGTTGGTGCCGGTGCGGTAGGCGTGGAATTTGCGTCCATCTACAATTCGTTCGGGACGCAGGTGACCATCCTGGAAGCGTTGCCGCGCATTGTGCCGGTCGAGGACGAAGAAATCTCCGCGGAGCTGACCAAGGCTTTTCAGAAAAAAGGCATCCAGGTTTTCACCAGTTGCGCCGTGGAATCGGTGAAGAAAGACGCGAAGGGCGTCACCGTTTCCTTCAAGGATAAGGATGGCAAACCGCAGACGCTGCAGGCGGAAAAATTGCTCCTGGCAGTGGGCCGCAAGGCCATGACGGATGGCTGCGGGCTGGAAAAATCGAAGGCCAAGCTGGAGCGCGGATTCGTCCACGTCGGCGATAACATGGAGACGGCCGAGAAGGGGCTCTATGCCATCGGAGATATCGTTGCGGGACTGCCGCAACTGGCGCATGCGGCCATGATGGAAGGGATTATCGCCGTGACGCACATCGCCGGAAAACCGGCGCATCAGATTGTGAAGACTCGGATTCCGAATGCGACGTACTGCGAGCCGCAGATCGGCTCGATTGGATTGACGGAAAAGCAGGCGCGCGACGCGGGGTACGATGTGAAAATCGGGAAGTTCCCGTTTGTGGGGAACAGCAAGGCAACGATTCTGGGGAGTCACGGCGGATTCGTCAAAGTGGTTTCCGATGAATCGTACGGCGAGGTGCTGGGGATTCACATCATCGGGCCGCTGGCGACGGAACTTCTCGCCGAGGCCGCGACAGTGCTGAATCTCGAAGGCACCATTGACGACATGATGAATATGATCCACGCGCATCCCACAGTGTGGGAAGCGATGGGCGATGCGTTTGCCTCGGTTCGTGGCCTGCAGATCAACGTGTAGCTGCGTGTTATTGGTTTTCAGTTGTCAGTTCAGCGTGAAGAAATTGGACGAGGTTTTTTTGATTTTCTTTCTCACTGAGAACTGATCACTGACGACTGAGAACCGCGAAGAGTTGGCAATCGCGCCGATTGATGAAGAAATGACGAAAGCGCTGCAAGTTGATTTGGGGATGATAGGCTACGCGGAAGCGTGGGAGCTACAGAAGCGTGTTGTGGCCGCGCGGAAAGCCGGCGCGATTGAAGATGTGCTGCTGCTTTGCGAGCATTCGCCTGTCATTACGCTCGGGAGAAGCGGCAAGCGGGAGAATTTGCGGGCGTCGGAGCATGTGCTGCGGCAGAAGGGCGTGGAATTTCACGCCACCGATCGCGGCGGGGACATTACCTATCACGGGCCGGGACAGATTGTGGGATATCCGATTCTCAACCTGGGCGCGATCCGGCGTGACGTCGTGTGGTACGTTCGAACGCTGGAAGAAGCGATGATTCGCGCGACCGCGGAATTTGGGATCACCGCGGTTCGCGAGCCCGGCAAGACGGGCGTCTGGGTGGATGTTGCACAGAGTAGTTCCGCGCTGGCCACTCGCCACTCGCCACTCGCCACTTCCGAAAAACTTGCGGCCATCGGCGTGCACATCAGCCGCTGGGTTACTTCACACGGGTTTGCGTATAACGTGTCGACAGATTTGCGGAATTTCGACCTGATCGTGCCGTGCGGAATCGCGGACCGGAAAGCCACGTCGCTTGAGAAATTGCTGGGGCGCAATGTCGATGAAAAGGAAGTCTCCCCCCGGATCGCAAAGCACTTGGGAGAAGTGCTCGGGCTGAAGATGAAGGAAGCGTCGAAAAAAGAATTGATGGAGAAGCTGGGGCACGACGAGCAGGCCGTCATGGTATCCGCATAGGAATTGGAGCAGGGGATGAAGAAGGAATTGACGCGGCAACAGTATCTGGACCTGTACTACTACATGCGGCTGAACCGCGCCGTCGAAGACATGATGGTGAAGCTGTTCCGGCAGAACAAAATTGTCGGAGGGCTCTACTCCAGTCTGGGCCAGGAAGCGATTTCCGTGGGAACCGCATATGCGCTGGAGAAGAAAGATTGGCTGGCGCCGATGATCCGCAACATCGGTGCGCTGCTGGTGAAGGGCGTGCCGCCCCGCGACATTTTCATGCAGCACATGGCGAAGTACGATTCGCCGACCAAGGGCAAGGACGGCACCAGCCACTTCGGGGATTTGGACAATCTGCATATCGTTTCGCCGATCTCGATGCTCGGGGATCTGATTCCGGTGATGACCGGCGTGGCCATGGCCGGAAGATATCTGGGTCAAAAGATTGTGGCCATGACGTGGATTGGGGACGGCGGCAGCTCCACCGGCGTGTTTCACGAAGGGCTGAATTTTGCGGCCGTGCAGAAGGCGCCGTTTGTTTTGATTCTTGAGAATAATCTGTGGGCGTATTCGACACCGGTGCGCAAGCAGGTGCCGCTCGAGAATCTCGCGGACCGTGCGAAGGCGTATGGGATCCAGAGCTACATTGTTGACGGCAATGATGTGGTCGCGATGTATTCCACAGCGAAGCAAGCGGTGGAGCGGGCGCGGGCTGGGGAAGGGCCGATTCTGATCGAAGCCAAGACTTTTCGGCGCATGGGCCACGCGCAGCACGATCCCGCCGAATACGTGCCGAAAGAGATGCGCGCGTATTGGGAAGCGCGCGACCCGATAGCACTCTACGAAAAATTCCTGACGGGTGAAAAGCTGCTCGACGCCAAAGGCAGGAAAGAGATTGAGGAGAAGATCAACACCCTGCTCGCCAAGGAGCGGGACTTTGCGGAGGACTCTCCGATGCCCCCGCCGGAATTGGCGGAGACCGGCGTCTACTGCACTGGCGACGATTGCCACAAGATCCGCGCGAAGTGGGAGCGCCCGGTTGCGGAAGTGACGCCGCCGGGGTCGAGCGTCGAAGCGGTTTGGGCGGTTCCGGGATTCGGATCCGGCAAAGGCTCCGGCGGCGCGCATGCGCCGATTCACTTCGGCGATACGCCGCCAGTGGAGCATACGATTGGGAATGAGGCGAAATCCACGAACGGTCGAAAGCCGGCGGCGAAGGTGGCGCCAAAGAAAACCGTGAAGTCCGGGGCTGCGAGCGCTTCGAGAAAGGCGCGGAGGTAACCATGCCCGGAACAAACGGCGGCGCGTCGAACGGAACGCCAGTCACATTTCTCGAAGCCATCAAGCAGGCGATGTTCGAGGAAATGGAGCGAGACCCGGCCGTCGTGCTGCTCGGCGAAGACGTCGGGGTGTACGGCGGGGCGTTCAAGACCAGCGAAGGCTTGCTGGAGCGGTTCGGCTGGGAGCGCGTGATCGATACGCCCATCAGCGAGAGCGCCATTATCGGCGCGGCCTGCGGGATGAGCTATCTGGGGCTGCGGCCCATTGTCGAGATGCAGTTCATCGATTTCATCGTTTGCGCCTTCAACCAGATTACGAATTTCGTCGCCAAGGGACATTACCTGTGGAATGCCCCGGCGCCCATGGTGGTGCGCGGGCCATCCGGAGGCGGCGTGCATGGCGGGCCGTTCCACTCGGCGAATCCGGAGGTGTACTTCGTGCACACACCGGGGCTGAAAGTGATTTATCCCTCGACGCCGTACGATGCGAAGGGCTTGCTGAAGGCCGCGGTGCGGGACAATAATCCGGTGCTCTTCTTCGAACACAAGTTCCTCTACCGCCGGATCAAAGGAGAGGTTCCCGCCGGAGACTACACCCTGCCGATCGGCAAAGCCGTGGTGCGCCGCGAAGGGAAACACCTGACGATCCTTTCCTACGCGGCGATGCTGCATACTTCGCTCGAAGCGGCCGAGGCCCTGGCGAAAGAAGGGATCGAGGCGGAAGTGATCGATTTGCGGACGTTGCTGCCGCTGGATGAAGAGACGATTTTGCATTCGGTGAAGAAGACGAGTAAATGTCTCGTCGTGCATGAAGACACGAAAACGGGCGGCATCGCCGGTGAAATCGCGGCGATTCTCTGCGAGAAAGCATTTAGCGATCTGGACGGGCCGCTGATGCGCGTAACGTCGCTCGATACACCGGTACCGTACGCGCCAACTTTGGAAGAATATTTTCTGCCCAACGCGAAAAAGATTTTTTCCGCCGCGAAGGAATTGGCACGATATTGACGAGCAAAACCGCGGGCGAGTTGCCGTTTGGCGTGAGGATACGGTTATTGGTCAAGCGTCTGCTCAAGGCTGTAGGACCCGGCTATGTCCGGGCTCACACCCATGCAGCGCGGCACCGAAACGAGGTTGTTGCAAGTGAGCGCTGCGGATGCTTTTATTGCCTACAAACATTTTCTCCCGGCGAGATACGCGAATGGGTCGGAAAAGAGGATACGGCCTTGTGTCCACACTGCGGCATTGATTCCGTTATTGGGTCAGCCTCGGGGTTCCCGTTGTCGGAGAAGTTTCTACGCCGAATGCATTCTTATTGGTTTGAACGCAGTTACACGATAAAGGCGTGCGCCAACAGGCAGCAAAGAAGCTCTGTGAGCTATAATTATTGATTTGGGATTGCAGCGGAGGAGTAGACCATGGCAGTAGACATCGTAATGCCCCAGATGGGGGAGAGCATTTTCGAGGGCACCATCACCAAATGGCTGAAGAAGCCAGGCGACCAAGTGGAGCGCGACGAGCCGCTATTCGAGATTTCCACGGACAAAGTGGACGCGGAAATTCCTTCGCCTTCGGCCGGCGTGCTGAAGGAGATCAAGGTCGGCGAAGGCCAGACCGTGCCGATTCAAACGATTGTCGGCGTCATTGACGCGGCGGGCTCTGCGGCTGCGGCGCAAGCGCCGGCTCCGGCGAAAACGGCTGCGCCAGTTCCCCCTGCCGCAAAGGCTCCCGCCCCGGCAGCGCCGAGGCCTGCGGCTCCTGCTCCGGCGGCGCCGGTTGCGGCCGCACCTGCACCTTCTTCCTCGAGTTCAACGGGCGAGCGGATTCACAGTTCGCCGTTGGTTCGCCGCATGGCCAAGGAGCACGGCATCGACCTCTCCGCCGTGGAGGGTACGGGCGCGGGCGGGCGAATCAGTAAGCAGGACATTGAAGCCTTGATTGCAGCGGGTGGCGCGCCGGCAGCTGCCCCTCCTGCCACATACTCCGGTCCGGCTCCGGTGGCATCTTCGCGGCCGGCGCCCCCACCGGCATCTGCACCAGGAGTGTCCGGCGGGCAGGCGCACGTCGCGCTTGAAACGGCAGTCCCACGCGAAAAGATGTACTTCGGCAATTACGAAGTGCAGCCGATGAGCACCATGCGGCAGCGCATCGCCGAACACATGGTGGCCTCGAAGCGCGTTTCGGCGCACGTCTACTCCGTCGACGAAATCGACATGACCAAAGTGGCCGCGCTGCGCGCGAAGTCCAAGGACGAATTCGAAAAGCGCTACGAGACCAAGCTGACGTTCATGCCCTTCTTCGTGAAGGCCGCGGTCGCCGGGCTGCGCTCTTTTCCGACGCTGAACGCCTCGCTGGATGGAACGAACGTCATCTTGCACAAGGAGATCAACATCGGCATCGCCGTGGCGCTCGACTGGGGCCTGCTCGTCCCGGTGGTGAAAAACGCCGACGAGAAAAACATTCTCGGCATCCAGCGGAACATGAACGACCTCGCGGAGCGCGCGCGTTCGAAGAAGCTGAAGCCCGAAGAAGTGCAGGAAAGCACCTTCTCCATCACCAACCCGGGCGTCTTCGGCGGCTTGTTCGGTCTGCCGGTCATCAGCCAGCCCAATGTGGGCATCCTCGGTCTCGGCGCCATCGAGAAGCGTCCGGTCGTGATCAACGACTCCATCGCCATCCGCTCGATGTGTTACGTGACGCTCAGCTACGACCATCGCGTGGTGGACGGTGCCATCGCCCACCAGTTCCTGCACAAGGTCAAGGAGACGCTCGAAAACTGGTCCGAACCGGTCCTTTAAGGTGGGCTGGCCGGTAGTGAGGAGTTGGTTGGAGAGGAGATCGTCTCTAGGAAATCCGGCAGCCAGAAACCTTTGGCGAAGTGTTGTGCGGAAGTGGGACGAGCGTTCCCATGAGTGGCCATGCCGGATTTTTTTCACAGCCTCTCCTGCCTGGAAGGAACTCACACGAAAAGACTTGTTGCCGTACGGCACTGGAAGCCGGACTGCCCTTAAGAGCGTAGGCTCCGATCCTGGGGCCCTGCAGCTCGATTAGGATATTGAACATGTTCAAATCATAAGAACCCACAAGCTAGTTTGCATTGCCAACTAGATTTCACCGCAGACTGCGGCGCTGCCAGTTTCAAGGGACCACGGAACAATGCACCAACGAATTCTTATCGCCGACGACCAGCAGGATGTTCTGGACGCCCTGCGGCTGCTGCTCAAGGGGCACGGCTACAGCATCGAAACGGTGAATTCTCCGGCGGACTTGCTGTCGGCGGTGGGCCGCCAGGAGTTCGATATTCTGCTCATTGATCTGAACTATGCGCGCGACACCACGTCCGGACGCGAAGGTTTGGATGTTCTCAGCCGGCTGAGGGAGATCGAGGACGCTCCGCCCGTGGTGGCCATGACCGGATGGGCCACCGTGGGCCTGGCCGTGGAAGCGATGCAGTATGGCGTGAGCGACTTTGTCGAGAAGCCGTGGACCAACACCCGGCTGCTGGAAATCCTCCAGAAGCAAATCGGCCTGGGCCGCGAGCGCCGCGAAGCGCGGCGCCGCGCCGCGGAAGAGGCCCGGGCGCGGGAAGAGGCCCTGGTTCACCAGCAGGAACAGGAACGGGAGATCGCCGAGGCCAGAGCGATTCAGGAAAAACTTCTGCCGCGCGAGATTCCACAAATGCCGGGATATGAAATCGCCAGCGCGTGGCAGTCGGCCCGGCTGGTAGGCGGCGATTATTTCGACATTCTTCCGCTCGACGAGAAAATGCTGGGAATCTGCATCGCCGACGTGGCGGGAAAAGGGATGCCCGCCGCGCTGCTGATGTCCAATCTGCAAGCCGCTGTGCGCGGACTTTCCTCGCTGTCCCTTGCGCCGAATCTTCTTTGCAGCCGGCTGAATTCCATCGTCTACCGGAATACGGACAGCGACCGCTTCATCACCTTTTTCTATGCGCAGCTGGAGGGCCCCCTGCGCCGCCTGACTTACGTCAATGCCGGGCACAATGCGCCGTTCGTGGTGCGCTCCGACGGTTCGCACGAGCGATTGCGGGAAGGCGGCCCCGTGCTTGGCGTGTTCGCGACCCGGGATTTCGAGATGGGCTCGGCGCAATTGTCTCCGGGCGACCGCGTGATTTTGTTTACCGATGGCGTCACCGAAGCGTGCGGGGTGGAGGGCGAGGAGTTCGGCGAAGCCCGCCTGCTGCATTTGCTGGAGGATCACCGCGCTTTGTCCGCCGATGAACTGCAGGCGAAAATCCTGGACGTCGTCGGCGAATTCAGCGGGGGCCGCTGGCAGGACGATGCCACGCTGCTGGTGCTTGCCGTGGGCGAATAGAACCCGCCCTGAAATGCCGGCGTGATCCGGCATTTTCTGCCCTGATGGGAATCATCAGTCACTGGATCGTGGGCTTCAGTTTTGGCACCCAGGTCGCAAAGTGGTCCACCCCCACGGGTTCGATCCCCGCGTCACGCAGGGTGTCGCGCACGAAGCGATGGCGCTCATTCTCAGGCAGCAGAGGAACGTCGGTCACGGCCGCAAACTCTGAGGCGAAAGGCGCCCGAGCAGCAATACCAGCCGCAGTGTACGCGTAAAGCTTGCAATCCGCAGGAGCACGAGAAACGCTGAGCGTTTGCACATAGCCTCGCGTGCCATTTCGGCGGTAACTATAGTCGATGCGCATGGGGTCGCCGGGAAAGGTAAACTCCGCTACGCGCACCGACTTCCGGATGCGTTCCCAGAGTCCAGCCGTTTTCCAGACTTGCGAGCAGTAACTGCGAATCATCGCACGGCTGCCTGGAGCGCCGACACGGCTGAACTTGCGTGGCGGAGCAACGTGCTCTGCGTACAGCCGCTCGAGTTCGGCATCCAGGTCATCCGCGTAGACTCCTTTTGTGGTGCCAACTGCAGTCCATTGGAGAGGGTCTTGTTCCAATCCTCGATGAGGATCTGCAGTTCCTCCCCCACGGCAAGTGTCCCCGCCCTGTTCCGACTGCCGATTCCTCAGAAAGGTAGCAAACCGATCTTCGAGATGGTCGCGGAACCCCCGAAGAACATCTTCATCGGCCCTTGGTGGGAGCCTCCGAATACGAGTATATTCGTCCTGCTCCTCGACCAGTCGCAGGCGGAGTGCCCCGGTCAGGGGATCAAACAGGATCACTCCAATGTTGACCCACTCATCGCGGACCAGATCCGACGTGTACCGCAGCA
>WNFJ01230490.1_pt1 | contig 13461 bp, 12 predicted proteins | sample 5400461 | NCBI WGS metagenome assembly WNFJ01 (sample SAMN13153349, study PRJNA577476) | soil metagenome | isolation source: 115 cm saprolite on Douglas fir-dominated hillslope | place: USA:California | collected 2013-09-17 | reverse complement strand
ACGCACAGCGCGCCCGTTCCCGCCCACGCCATGCACTTCAGAAATCCGCGGCGATCGATTCCATCCTCGTTGTGGTCGTGCACGATCTCATCTTTCACGTTCTTCGTCATTCTGTTCTCCCGAACACGTCCTGTGCTGGAAACGCTTCCGTTCGCATTTACAGAGCGGCGCGGGTTTAATCCCACCGCAAAATGCCCGCGCCGCTCTGGGACGTGTTTCGTTTATGCAGACCAGCCGCGCAGCCCGCTTATTCCAAATCGCGGAATTTTTTAATTCGTTACGTCATCCGCACAAACCGGGAATAAAATCGAAGGCCAGGCGGTTCCCTTTATGAGTGCAGGTGTTGAAGGGGCAAGTTTGGACGTGTTGGATTCGCAGGACCGGGCGCGCTTCGAGCAGCTCGTGCTGCCGCACCTCGACGCCGCCTTTAACCTTTCGCGCTGGCTGCTGCATGGCCGCGCCGACGCGGAGGATGTTGCGCAGGAAGCCATGCTGCGCGCGTTGCGATTTTTCCGCGGCTTTCACGGGGGCGACGCCCGTGCCTGGCTTTTGCAGATCGTGCGCAACACTTGCTATACCTGGCTGGAGAAAAATCGTTCCGTGGACTTGACCACGCAATTCGACGAAGAGCTGCACCCGCAGCCCAGCGTGACGCCCGAAGCGCTGGCCATTGCCGGCGACAATCGCGAGCGCCTTACCCACGCGCTCGAAGAGCTTCCCGTGCGTTTTCGCGAAGTGTTGATCCTTCGCGAACTCGAAGGCTGCTCGTACAAGGAGATTGCCGCCATCACTTCCATCCCCATCGGCACCGTGATGTCCGCCCTCGCCCGCGCGCGACAGCGGCTGCAGCGTGTTCTTACCCAGTCCGCCACGGTCCGCCGCGCAGCACAAACAGGAGGCCGGCCGTGAATTGTGAGCTCACCCAAACGGTCCTCCACGGTTATCTCGATGGCGAGCTAGACGCCGCTCGGGCCGCCGATTTCGAGCGCCACCTCATTTCCTGCCCCGAGTGCGTCGCAGCTCTCGAGGCCAACGAAAACCTGCGCTCTTCCCTCCAGCGCGCAAACCTGTACGAGCGCGCTCCCGCAGCGCTGCGCGAAAAGGTGCGAAAGCAGCTTGGCCCTTCCGCCAGCCCCTCGGTCATCCCGATGAGAAATCCGGCTCCCTGGCGCTGGCTCGCCATAGCCGCTGCGTTTCTCCTAGCCGTGTTTCTCGGCTGGCGCCTGCTCCCCCTACTGCGCGGCAATCAGGGCGAAACCGCGCTGGCTTCCGCCATCGTGGACGCGCATCTGCGTTCGCTTCAACCCGGCCATCTCGAAGACGTTCAGTCAACTGATCAGCACACGGTAAAGCCGTGGTTCGACGGCAAGCTCGATTTCGCTCCGCCGGTCCACGATTTTGTGAATGAAGGATTTCCGTTGCAGGGAGGCCGCCTCGACGTCATCCACGGCCGCACCGTCGCCGTGCTCGTCTACGCCCGCCGCAAGCATCTCATCAACGTCTTCGTCTGGCCCACGACGGAACCCGATTCCACGCCGCTCTCCGGCTCCCAGCTCGGCTATCACTGGATCGATTGGCGCAAATCCGGCATGGAAATGTGCGCCGTCTCCGAGGTATCCCCCGACGACCTAGCCGAACTCCACCACCTCCTAATGCAATAGAAACCGTAGGGGCGCAGCAGTGATGCGCCCCTGCTTGCCGCGATCTAAGATCGGACCTCAGCGCTACGCTTTTGTCTTATTCTGCAAGATGAAATTAATTATCCAACTAATTAATATTCAGTTTGGCTATCCCATTTGGCCTTGGTGTAAAATCTGATTTCGACTGGGTTCGGGGTGAGGAAACACCCCTCGCAGGTGGAGAAACGGATTAAACATGATTGAGTCGGGGTCTGATATTAACGCGGCGCTTTCTAGTGACGGACCAATTCCTTGCGAGAAAGTTCTTTCCTGGATCGACGCCGCTGCGGATTCGGATCTGCCAACTCTTTCAAAACTGTATCGACTTACTGGTGAAGGTTATTATCGAATTCAGCCCGAATTGGGCAGAGGACCAACATGCACTCTGATCCAGCGGTACCTACTTGGGTGCATTCGATATGGCGTGACCGACAATGAGGAAATTCAAGAGCGATATGAAGCTGCCGCATCTCTTCAAGTGTGGTTTCGCCACCTCCTTGGGATGGACGGCACCTCCGCCGTACTCGCAGGGGCAGCAAACGCAGTAATGAATCTCTACCTCGAAAGCGGAGAGGATGTCCGCGACGCAATTGAAACAGGGTTTCTAGAGCATGCGCTAGAAACCGCCGCTCTCCGCCCGTATTTCGAACATTGGGCCTCCGATCCTCGGCTGCAACAGGCGTGGAATCGAGCGCTAGAATGGGGTAAAGCACATCCCGATTACATGGCGGGACTTTTTCAACGGCTTCAGCGAAAAGTTAAGGAATGACGCCTTAGCCTATAAGCCCTGATAAACGCACAAATCGGAAACTGACCCGGCTACTGCTTCGCCTTGCTCTTCGTATACGCCTTCGGAATCTCCTTCGCGTAAATCAGCCGCAGCGTCACCGACTTCGTCTGCCCCGAGCGCACCGTCACGTTCTTCTCCCACTCGCTGAAAACGCCCCGGCCCGAAGCGCGCAAATCGTAATTATCCGACCGCAACTTCGTGATCGTAAAGTGTCCCTGCGAATCCGCGTGCACCGCGTGCGGCGCCATCCCCGCCGACGATTGATACGTCACGCTGGCGTGCGGCACGGGCTTGTCATCCGGTCCAAGCACCACCCCGCTTATTACGCCGGCGCCCTTGTGTTGCGCCGCCAAATTCTGCGCCGCAACCAGCGCCACCACCAGCACCATCATCGAAACCAAAGCGCGTCTCATACTCTCCGACCTCGTCTCCCGCCAGTGTAGCCGCGCTGCCTCGCCACGCAGCATTGCCCGCACGCCGTTGTGCCCACTATCTACCTGCCTGCACGTACAGGCTCGCCGCAGCCATATCGACGTCCTGTCCGTATCCTAAAGGCGACCAGCTGCGTATACATAGAGATGGATACCCTACCTGACATGGACGCCCACGGCCCCTTCGAGGCACGCTACCTCGCCTTCCTTGAAACCATCACGCAACTCCGCCCGCGCCTGCACCGCTACTGCTCACGGATGACCGGATCGGTGATGGACGGCGAGGATGTTGTTCAGGATGCGTTATTCGAGGCTTATCGGAAGCTGGACCAGTACGACGACAGCCGTCCTCTTGCCCCGTGGCTGTTCCGCATTGCGCACAACCGATGCATCGACTTCCTGCGGAGGCGTGGTGTCCGCGTTGAGGCCGAAACTACTGCTATGAGTCCAGATTCCGTAATGCCTGCCAATCCTCCTGTCCTTGGTGTTGGTCGAGCGGTCGAACAGCTAGTCATGAGTCTGCCTCCCAAGGAACGCGCATGCGTGCTGCTCAAGGATGTATTTGATTACACGCTCGAAGAAATCGCGGAACTCGTCGATTCCACTGTGGGCGGCGTCAAGGCCGCGCTCAGCCGCGGCCGGTCGAAATTGACGGCATTGCCGGAACAAGCGACACCGCCACAGAAGAAGGACGCGGAGATGTCAAAGCTGTTGCATCTCTATGTCGAGCGATTCAATCGACGCGATTGGGATGGACTCCGTGAACTGATCACCGCCGACGCTCAGCTGCGGGTCGCGGACAAATTCGTAGGCCGATTGGACGAGTCGCCCTACTTCGGGAACTACGAGCGGCAGAGAGTGCCATGGCGACTGGCAGTTGCAGAAGTGGACGGCGAGCTGGCAGTCCTCGTGCTACGCCAACACAGGGACGAGTGGAGACGTGATTCAGTTGCTCGACTCGAAGTAATCGATCAGCACATCACGCGTATCGTGGACTACTGGCACTGTCCGTGGGTTCTCCCAGCGGCAACCTCCTTGGTCACCGCCGATCCTTCCTGAACATTTTGCCGGGCAACGTATCCTGGACCGCTCCGGAGCCGTAATACGGAATGAGAGTGCAATTCCAGGAGGAAAAAATGCACACGAAAGACGCCATTAAGTTCGCGCTGACCGTTTCCAATGGAGCGGTGCTGAGCGTAATCGACGAGATGAGCGGCGCCGCAACGACGTTTCCGACACCGAACGGCGGGTGCCACCCGCTCTGGGTCCTCGCTCACCTCACGGTGGTTGAGGGCTCGATTCCCGCGATACTTTTCGGAGACAAGAATCCCGCCGCAGAGTGGCAAAAGTACTTTGGTGACAAATCGGTTCCTGTCGCCGATGCCAGCGCGTATCCACCCTTCGCCATGGTTCGAGACAAGTATCTGCAATTGCGCGAGCAAAACCTGAAGCTTCTGGAGTCGCTGAGCGAGGCGGACCTCGACAAGCCGACGAAAGCGCCGCCCAAGGGACTGGAGCACGAGTTCGCCACTTTCGGGCAGAGCTTCCTCGTGCTGGCCCTGCACCAGACGATGCATCGCGGCAACGTGACCGACGCGCGACGTGCGGCTGGGCGTGCAGCGCTCGCGACCGGGGCCTCCGCCTGAAGCTCTTCTAATCCGAGGCAGCCGACGAGCTTAGGCCCCGACCTAAGCTCGTCCCTCTCCTCATCCTCGCTGGCCACGGGGCCGCATCCCATTGACAAATAATGACTTATATTATTTACTTGACAATGGGTATTAGTCGTGTAATATTGAGCCTGGAAAAACTCAGCTCCAGCTTCTATCACCTCTAAGTTCTTTAGAATGCGCACTTACAGATTTCGCACCTTTTTCGCCAAAAACCGCTCCTGCAACTCCTTTATATTCAGCACTTACAGACACCCCTGGACGTAAGTCCTTTAGAATACGCACTTACAAAAACAGGGGGGAGGGGGGAGCGCAGGCAAACCGTGGGACAGCCATTTTTGGCTGTCCGCCCTCCCCACAGCCCTGCGGCTTTTTCCTGCAGCGAAGTCCTTCTGACATCGGTTCGCCCGGCTGCTACTTGGTTCCGTCCTCAACCCGGTACATCGTGATGCCGCTCAGCAGCTTGGGGTAAAAGTCGGTCGATTTCTGCGGCAGGACTTCGCCGGCGGTAGCGATGCGCATCACTTGCTCGACATCGCACGCGTTCAGCAGAAAAGCGATCTGCGCCGCGCCCGTGTCAACGGCCTGCAAGGCAGCGGAGGCTTCGCGCTCGTAAGTAAGGTTCTTCTCGGAGGTGACCGCCAGCGGCGTGATGCCAAGCGCCGGCTCCAGGATTCCCTCGTGGAGCAGCACAACGTCCAGCTGGCGCTGCAGCGGCGAAACGTTGGGCAGCAGTTGCGCGAGGTCCGCGCCGGGTCGCAGCGTAAGCACATAGTAGGCATGCTTACCGTCCACCGCCGCCGGATAAACGCCAATGGAGCGTTGCTCACGCGTCTCGGTGAGGTGATTCAAGAATTTGCCGCGAGCCTCCGCTTGCTCGCCTTCGCTGCGAAACGAAAACGCCTCCGCGGTAAACCACGGCTCGAGGTAGCGGCGCACGCTCGTCCAGGAGAAGTCGTGGAGATTGGCCGCGACGCGGTGCGTCGGCAAAATCGTCAGCCCTTCGCTGCGCGTATTGATGAAAGTCATCATCGCGAATTCGTATGCCGCGTCCGGATCAGTGCCGCCGGCCTGGTTGCGCCGCTCGTTTCGATAGGTAAGCGCCGTCTCATAGCGGTGATGGCCGTCGGCGATGACCAGCTTCTGATCCGCCATCGCCTTCTGGATTGCCGCCACGCGCTCTGGCTCCGCGACAATCCACAGACGATGCACAACGCCGTACTCGTCGCGCAGCTCCGTGGCGGGAGCCGAACTGGACTCCGCTTCGGCGAGAATCGCGTCAACGCGGCGCTCCGCATCCGAATAGAGCATAAAAAGCTGGCCGGTGTGTGTCCGCGTGTGGCGGAGCAATTCGAGCCGATCCGCTTTCGGTCCGGAAAGAGTTTGCTCGTGGCGAAAAACAACGCCGGCGGAATAATCTTCGAGCTTGCCCGCGCCGATAAAGCCGCGCCGCGTGCGCCGCTCATCCGTGCCGGGGACGGTGTACTCCTGCGTGTAAGCGTAAAAAGAAGCAGCAGGGTCCTGTACGACGACGTTCTTGTCGATCCAATCTTGCAGCGCTGCCGCCGCACGCGTGTAGACGTTGCTTTGCGCGGAATCGCGAGGCAAAACGCGGCCCTTCTCGATGGTGATCAGGTTGTGCGGATCGGCGGCGTAATACTTCTCCTGCATGGCAGGAGAAATTTTGTCGTAAGGCTGGGTGAGCACGCGATCGAAGGGAGCGCGCTCCGGATTGTAGCGAAAGGCACGAAAGGGACGAACCTGGGCCATGGGGTCTCCGGTGTCAATGTAAGCGGCATGAAAGCCCTCTATTTTACGCGAACAGCGCGCATCCGGAAAATGCCCGCTCAGAAAACGGCCGGAGTTGCTGATTCGGAGCGCCCTTGCATCCGGGATTTGCATCAATGAAGTGAGGTTGGACCGCTTCACTATACGGAAGGGCGTATTACAATGAAAGTTTATGGCTGACGCTAAATCTCCCGCGGTGCGCGCTCTGATTTTCGATCTGGACGGGACGCTGATTGATTCCAAGCTTGACCTGATCCATTCCGTGAACGCCATGCTGCGCGAAATGAAACGGCCGGAGCTTGCCGCCGAAACGATTTCCGGATACATCGGGCACGGCGCGCCGCAACTGGTGGCGCGCGCCCTGGGCGGCATCGCGACGGAAGAGGAGCTGAAACACGCGCTGCAATTTTTCCTCGGCTACTACGAGGAACACAAAATGGACAACACTTGCGCGTATCCCGGCGTGCCGGAAACATTGACGCAACTGAGCCACCTGCCCATGGCCGTGCTCACCAACAAACCTGTGCGCATCAGCGTGCGCATTCTGAATACGCTGGGTCTGGCCAAATATTTTCGAGTGATTTACGGCGGCAACAGTTTTGAATCGAAGAAGCCGGATCCCTTTGGCGCAAACAAAATCCTGCAGGAGTTTAGCATCGAGGCGCGAGAGGCCCTGATCATCGGCGATTCCGAAGTAGACGTGCAGACCGCGCGCAACGCCGGCACGCAAGCTGCCGCCGTGAACTACGGTTTCGGCGTACACGACCGCGCAGCGCACCCAGCCGACATTTACCTCGACCGCTTCTCCGATCTGGCGGACGTCGTATCCAACCACACTGCCGCTTAGCGCCGACGGAAACCGCGGGCGAGCGGCGTCTTGTGTTCCTGCGCGGTGCTTGGCAGACTCGACGCGTGCTACTTGGACTCTTCTCTGAACTGAACTCGCCCGGCGGGGTGCAGCGCGCGGGACGGCACGTTGCCGCGGTGATGAATGAATTTGCCGCGGGCCACGGCATGGACTGCCGGCTGCTGAGCCTGAACGACTCCCCCGAATTGCACCGCATGACGGTGGGGACGCGCGAATTCGTGTTCACGGGCAGCGCCCGCGGAAAGGCGCGATTCAGCATGACAGCGGCACGCGCCGCGCGGCGCCGCGCGAAGGTGATCGTTGCGGGGCATCCTTTTCTTGCGCCGGTGGCGCAGGGAGCGAAGCTCTTCGCGCGGCGGGCGAAGTCCATTGTCTGGACGCATGGACTCGAGGTTTGGGAGCCGCTTTCCCTTTTGCGGCGGCGCGCGCTGCGCAACGCCGATCTGATTCTTGCGCCGTCCCATGACACCGCAAATAATGTGGCTGCCCAGCAGGACGTTCCACGCGAGCGGATTCGCGTGCTGCCGTGGGCGCTCGACCCGCAATTTGAAGCGCTGCTCGCAGAGAAATCGCCACCGGCCCTACCCGCAAACTTTCCCGCCGGCCGCGTCATCCTGACCGTGGGGCGGTGGTTCGCGGACGAGCGTTATAAGGGAATGGACACGCTGATCACAACGCTGCCGCGTTTGCTCACCGAGTGGCCCGATGTGCAACTTGTTGCCGTGGGCGACGGCGATGATCAGGGGTGGCTCGAACAGATTGCGGATGGCCGCGGTGTGCTGCGACACGTGCATTTTTTGAGCGGCCTGACGTATCCCCAAATTGTGGCGTGTTACCAGGCCTCCGAAATTTTCGCGTTGCCGAGCCGTGGGGAAGGTTTTGGGCTGGTATATCTGGAAGCGATGGCGTGTGGCAAGCCGGTAATCGGCGGCGCGCATGGCGGCGCGCCGGAAGTAATTGATGACGGAAAAACGGGATACCTGGTGCAGCACGGCGACTCGGGGCAACTGGCGACATCACTGGAGGCTCTGCTGGCCGATCCGGTGTTGGGACGCGAGATGGGCGCGCGCGGGCGCGAACGCGTGGAGCGGGAATTCCGGTTCAATGTTTTCGCGAAGTCGCTGAAGAAAATTCTGCGCGATCTATGCGAATCCTGAACGTTACGCAGACCTATTTTCCCTTCCTTGAATTTGGGGGGCCGCCGGTAAAAGTGCGGTCGCTATCCCGACAGCTTGCGAAACTAGGGCACCAAGTGACGGTGCTAACCGCGGATTGGGGCCTGAAGTCGCGCGCTTCAGCCGCCGCGGTGGCGAACAGCGTGCAGCGGTCCGCCTTGGGATGGAGTCTTGAGGAAAGCGGGATCGAAGCGATTTACCTGCCGAGTTGGTTACACTATCGCGCCCTGAGCTGGAACCCAGGGATCGCAAGTTTTTGCCGCGCGCGACTGTGGAATTTCGACGTAGTGCACATTTTTGGGCTGTACGATTTCCTGGGGCCGGCGGTGGCCGCGGCGTGCAGACGCACCGGCATTCCTTACGTCGTAGAGCCTATTGGCATGTTCGTGCCGATTGTGCGGAATTTTCTGCTGAAACGAATGTATCATCTTGTCCTGGGACAACGCATGCTGCGGGGTGCGCGGAAGATTATCGCGACATCGCCGCAGGAAGTGGCGGAACTTGCCGGATCGGAGCTGGCGAGGGGAAAAATTTTGGTAAGGCGCAACGGGGTGGAGGTACCGGAAACAATGCCGGAGAGAGGTAAGATTCGCGCCGCCGCAGGAATACCAGAAAACGCCAAAGTTGTCCTGTACCTGGGTCGATTGTCCGAAAAGAAAAGTCCGGATGTTCTGCTCCAAGCGTTTGCCTCGCTTTGCAAAGCGGAGCACAACGCGGGGCTAAGGCTTGTTTTCGCAGGGCCCGATGAAGACGGGATGCGGCAGAGACTGCTGCAAATGGCCGAGGCGTTGGAAGTTTCCTCCCGCGTGCAAATCCGCGGCGCAGCGTACGGCGAGGAAAAATGGAACGCGTACAGGAGTGCGGACGTCTTTGTATTGCCGTCGCAAAATGAAAATTTCGGGAATACCGCGGGGGAAGCAGTGGCCGCGGGTACGCCGGTAGTTGTCACGGACAAATGTGGCATCGCGCCGCTGCTCGCCGACGTTGCGGGATTGGCGGTAGCGCACGATGCGGCGGCCCTGGCGCAGGGCATCGGTCGTGTGCTTTGGGAGCCAAGGCTTCACGCGCGGCTCACCGCCGGATGTAAAAAAGTCGCCGCCCGGCTCGATTGGGAGGAGCCGGCGCGCGAGATGGAGACTTTGTACGGGCAATTGGTAGAGGTTAAAAAGCAAGCTGCAAATCAACTGCACCAAGGGTGACGCTTGCCGATTACAAGGCGTGGAATATTTCGCGGTGTGTGGTGGAGTGCGAATTTGCTGTTGCTCGCTTCCCTTCTAGGTTTAGTTTATTCGGGAGGCTGGGAATACTCGGTCCGCCGGTACCTGGACGGATTTTCAGACGCCATCGTGCCGAACTCGGAGCCCGCCGAGCGGCAGGTGGAAGCCATCCTGGATTGGATGCGAAAAGGTCCGCCACGCATGGTGGCGTCAAACCCATCAACGCTGCCCGGGCGCGATCCCGAAACAACATTGAACTATCAGCAGCTTTTGTCCGTTTGCGGAACGGCCACAAACGCATTTCTGAACCTGGCCCGCAGTAACGGCTTGAGCGTGCGGCGTCTGCTGTTGTTGAGTCCAGAGGGCAAGGCCAAGCACGTGGTGGCGGAGGTGCTGATTGGCGGGCGCTGGGTGATCGCCGATCCCGCGTACCGGATTTTAATGCGCGACGCCAAAGGGCGGCTGCTGACGCGCGAAGAACTGCGCGATCCGAAGGTGTTCGCGGAGGCGACCAGCGCGGTAGCTAACTATCCCCAGGACTACACCTACGGAGCCTTTGCGCATGTAAGGCTGTCGCGGCTGCCACTTGAAGGGCTTCATCTGAGATGGTTTCTGGACAAGGTTGTTCCCGGATGGGAGGAAAGGGTCGACTGGACGCTGTTGCTGGAGCGCGAGTCATTTTTTGCGCTTTGCGTGTTTGCGTTTGCGTCCTTTGTTTTTCTGCTCCTGCGGCTGCTGTTGGGATGGTACGCTGATCACCAGCTGAAGATTCCCCGATTTCGATTCCGCGCCCAGTTCAGGCGAGCCGGAATGGCGTTTTTCAGCGCCCCGGAGATCAAATAACGAGTGTGCGGCATCTGCGGTATCGCTTTTGCGGGTCGCGCGTCTGAAGCCGAGTCGCGAGTGCGGGCGATGGCTGCGGCGATGCAACACCGCGGCCCGGACGAGGATGGTTTTCTCGTCAACGAGCCGCGCGCGCCAGGCTTGGCGCTGGGCATGCGGCGGCTCAGCATCATCGACCTGAAGACCGGCCACCAGCCCGTCTGGAACGAGACGGGCGACGTCGCGGTGATTTTCAACGGCGAGCTTTACAACTACCGCGAGCTGCGCGAGAGGCTGACGCTTTCCGGACATCGATTCACCACACAATCCGACACGGAAATCCTGGTGCACGCATGGGAAGAGTGGGGTGAAGACTGCCTGGATGAACTGCGGGGGATGTTCGCGCTGGCGCTGCTGGATTTGCGGAAGCGCTACGCCACGGCGCCATTGCTGTTTCTGGCGCGGGATCCGCTTGGCATCAAGCCGTTGTATTACACGCAGACGGCGGATGGATTTGCGTTCGCCTCCGAACTTCGTGCGCTGCTGGCCGGGAAAATATTGCCGAAGAAACTTTCACAGGACGCGCTGACCTCGTACTTCCTTTTTGGCAGTGTTTCGGAACCGGTCGCGCTGCTGGACGGCGTATTTTCCCTTCCACCCGGGCATCGCATGCTGCTGTACGTGCCGGAACGACGGCGCGTGCCGCGCGCGCGGGCATGGTGGGACGTCACGCGGAGCCCAGAGGCGAAGGACGGGCGAGCGACGCGAGATTTTTCTTCCGCTTCCAAGGGCTTGCGACCGTTGCTGGAAGACGCAGTACGCGCGCACCTGATTGCCGATGTTCCCGTCGGATTATTTCTTTCCAGCGGGCTGGATTCCAGCGTGATCGCGGCATTGGCCGCGCGCGAGCAAGCGGGAATTTGCAGCTTCACGCTCAGCTTTCCGGGAACAACGTACGATGAGGCGCCACTGGCACGCAGCGTCGCAAGACATTGCGGCACACAGCATCGCGAAATTCCGTTGAAAGGCGATGCGATTGTATCCAGGCTCGACGAAGCTCTTGCGGCGCTGGACCAGCCCAGCATGGATGGGATTAACACCTATTTTGTGTCCTGGGCGGCGCGGCAAGCCGGACTGAAGGTAGCGCTATCGGGCCTGGGGGGCGATGAGTTGTTTGGCGGCTACCCGACCTTCACGGACACGCCGCGAATCATGCGACTGATTCGCATGGCATGGTTTGTGCCCGCGCCGCTGCGGAAGGCTATTGCTCCGCTTGTGCGCGCGGCAGTTGCGGGCAGAAGCAGCGCGGACGCGGCGCGCAAAGCGGTCGCCGCATGGTTGCGGCCGGATACTTTGCCGCATGCGTATTTTTTCACACGGGCCTTGTTTCCGGTGGGCGCGGAATTGTCGCGATTGATCGAGCCGCGGTTCCGGCCCAGTTCGGTTGCGGCGGATGGTGTGACTCTGGAGCCAACGTGGCTGGGCTGGCTGGAGCGCGCGGCGGACGAAGCGCGAAAGCTCGAAGCGATGGGCGGAATTTCCTGGTTGGAGATGCGCTGCTATATGGCCAGCACGTTGCTGCGCGATACGGACTCGGTAAGCATGGCGCGCTCATTGGAAGTGCGCGTGCCTTTGCTGGATACGCCGCTGGTGGAATTTGTAAACGCGCTTCCCGATGCGGTGCGCCGGCGCGATGGAAGTCCGAAGGCGTTGCTGAAGGAGGCGATCGGGGATTTGCTGCCGCAGGAGATTTTGACGCAGAAGAAACGGACATTTACGCTGCCTTGGGAAGAGTGGCTGCGCGGCCCGTTGCGGAAGCGGATCGAGGCAAGTTTTGCGGAGCCGGCCGCGGAATTGGCGCCGTATCTTCGCAGCGATGGAGTACGCCAGGTGTGGAGCGCGTTTCTTGCGGGGAAGACCTCGTGGTCGCGGCCATGGTCGATCTACGTTTTGAATGAGTGGTGCCGGAAACACCTCTAGCCTTTTTGATTGCGGCTTACGCGGTCGGTTTGCACCTGCCTGAGGCGCAGGCGTGCAGCGCCCCTACCTAAGCCTTGCGGTACACTAATTCGCTCACATGAATATTCTGGGCATCAATGCGTATCACGGAAACGCGTCGGCGGCGGTGGTGTGCGACGGGCGGTTGGTGGCAGCTGTGGAGGAGGAGCGGTTCAATCGCGTTAAATACGCGGCGGGATTTCCGGCGCAGGCGATTCGATACTGCTTGAAAGAAGCGGGCCTGAAGCTGGAGGAAATCGATCACGTGGCGGTGCCGCGAAATCCGTATGCACGGCTGGGCACAAAACTTTTTTACGCGCTGCGCATGCCGTCGTTCGCGCGCGGACGGGCCAAGGTTCTTGCGAAATTCACCGGCGTACGGGAAGCATTGGCGGCGGCGTTCGACACCGACCCGAAAACGATTGCCGCGGAATTTCACCGCATCGAGCACCATCAGGCGCATCTGGCCAGCGCGTTCTTCGTTTCGCCGTTTGAGCGCGCGGCGCTGCTTTCCGCCGACGGGCTTGGGGATTTTGCGAGCACGATGTGGGGAAGCGGAAGCGGAAGCCGCATGGATATTGCCGATGCCATTGCGTTTCCGCATTCGCTGGGGCTGTATTACACGGCGGTGACGCAATATTTGGGATTTTTGAAGTTCGGCGACGAATACAAAGTGATGGGGCTCGCGGCATACGGCGAGCCGGAGCGGTTGGAAGCGTTTCGCGACATAGTGCGATTCGACGCGAATGGAAGCAGCAACGGGTTCCGGCTGGGGCTCGATTATTTTGTGCATCATCGCACCGGACCGGAAATGAGCTGGGCGGAGGCAGACAAAACGCCCACGCTAGGAACGCTTTTTTCCGCGGAGATGTCGCGGCGATTGGGTGCGGCGCGGGGTGCAGAGGAACCGCTGGAGCAGCGGCACCGGAATTTGGCGGCTTCGCTGCAAGCGCGGCTGGAAGAAGTTTATCTGGGGATGCTGGGAAAGCTGGCGAAGGCGACTGGGCTGAAATCGATTTGCCTGGC
>WNFJ01630819.1_pt1 | contig 13463 bp, 15 predicted proteins | sample 5400461 | NCBI WGS metagenome assembly WNFJ01 (sample SAMN13153349, study PRJNA577476) | soil metagenome | isolation source: 115 cm saprolite on Douglas fir-dominated hillslope | place: USA:California | collected 2013-09-17 | reverse complement strand
GCGGAGGCGGGTGATGGCCGCCGGGAGTGGATCGGGGATGACGGGTGCGTTCACGGCGTGTCTTCTTTCTCGCGGCCGGGGCCGGTGTCCTGGCCGAGCTGGGCGGACATGCGTACGGTCTGCTCGCTGAGGCGGGCAAGGCTCACGGTGATGTTGTCGGCCCGCCGTGTAAGAGCCCGGGTTTGCTCCCGGGCTTGGGCGCACTGCCCGGTCAGTTCCCTGACCGGGCCTGTGGCCGACTCGACGGCCTGTTCGAGGGCGGTGATGGCGTCGCTGAGGGCGGCGGCAGTCCTGGGGTCGTTCATGGATTTGGGTTCCTTTCGCAGATCGCAGATGAGGGGCTATATCCCGGCTTCGGGGCCGTTGGCTTGGGGTTCGGGAGGTTCGGGGTGGGGGACGCTGGCCGCGGGCTCGGTGCCGGGCCGCTGGTGGTAGAGGTGCTGGTAGTACGGGTGCGCGTCCGGCTCAGGGACGTGCGGGCTGGGTGGCTGCAGGACGGCTTCCCGCTGCCGCTGGGCCGCCTCCTGCCAGGCGGGTTTGGATTCGGCGTCGGGGTCGGCGGCGGGCAGGCGGGTGGAGAGCATGTCGGCGATCTTTTCCTGGGCCGTTCCGGCGCGGCGTTCCGCTTCGGCTAGATCCATCTGCCCTGGGATCTGTGCTGCCGCTGGCGGCTCGGTGGGTGCCGCGCCGGGTTCCGGGGTGGCGGGCTGGGGCAGCCGGGGGGAGCCGTCCAGGGTGGGCTGCAGCCACACGTTTTCCTGGATCACCTGCGCCGCGTGCTGGCCGGGGTGGCGGCGGGTGAGTTCAGCCGCGGTGGGTTCGGCCCAGACGTTTTCCGGCTCGATGGTGCCGGGTTCGGTGAGCTGGGCTTGGAGGGGCGGGACGTGCTGGCTGGGGGGGCGGCGGCGGAGTTCGGCGTCGGCGGCCAGGGCGTAGCGGCGGGTGGTTTCGGTGACGGCTTCCCATTCGGCGTAGGTGTCGGCGATGGCGGCGAGCCGTTCGGTGTGGTCGCGCATGAGGGCCTCGCCTGCCCGCGCGTTGGCGGCGTTCTGGGTGTGCCGGTCGCGCATGTCCGCGCTGGTGGCGGCGCGGGCTTCCATGTCGGCGCGCAGGGCACGGATGTGGGCCTCGCGTTCGCGCTTGCGGGTGGTTTCGAGTTCGGCGGCGGGGTAGGGCGGTGCCCACGCGGTTTCGCGTTCGAACATGGCGCGCCGCGCCCACAGTTGCCCGTCGGTGAGCGCGGACAGGTCGATGCCGTCGCGGCGGGTGAGCGCGTCGGCGGCGGCCTGCCAGTCTTGCGCGGCGTCGGGGGAGTGCTGCCCGGGGCGGGGGCCGATCGGGTCGCCGGGGTGGGCATAGCCCCAGGTTTCCCGGTACTTCTCGATCAGCCCAGCGTTGTGTTCCCAGTCGGCGCGGGCCAGCGGGTCGGCGGGCACCGGGCCTAGCCCTTGGCGTATCCACAGTGGCTGGGTTTCGGCGGCGTGCTCGCCCAGGCGCCGCTGCCGGTCGTTCATCGCCTCCGCCAGCTCGCGGGCGTAGCGGTCCATGTCGGGGTCCCCGGTGGCGGGTACCTGCTCAGCCAAGGGGCGTGCGGGCAGGGCGGGCAGGCGGGTGATCTGTTGCCGGATGCGCCAGTCCACGACTTTGGCGACCGATTCGGCACCGGCTAGGGAACCGCGGGCCATGGCCCGGTCGAGCACCTCGCCCATGTTGAGCCCGGCGGCCTCTGCCTCGCGCAGGCTGCGCCACAACCACTGGGCGGCCGGGTCCTTCTTCACCTGCTCCATCTGGGCCGGGGTGAGGACACCCGCAGCCGCCGCTTCGTAGCGGCGTTGCGCGGCGGCCCGGGTGACGTGCTGCCATTGCACGTTGAGCAGGTCGAGCCGGTCAGCATCGGCCCAGGCGGCGGCCCGGGTTTCGGTGGCCGACAGTTGCGTGCCGTCGCGTTCCATGATCTGCGCCGCGGCCGCGGTGATATCCCGCTTGGCGGGGCCGGGCGGCTCGGCCAGGCCCGCGTGTTCGCGGTCGAGCACCGCTTGGCGGGCCAGCTCGGGCGCGGGCTCGGTACCCGGCTGCGGGTCGGCGTACAGGTGTTCGCGGGTGAAGAAAAACCCGCAGTTGGAGTGGGCGCCGCGGGTCATCGCCGGGTACAGCGCCTGCAGGTCTTCCTGGCCGGTGAACACCGCATACCCGGTGCCGCGGGTCTGGCCTTGCCCGGCGTGGACGGTTACCGCGTACCCGAGGTGGCAGTCGTTGCGCAGATAGTTCCGCGATAGCCAGAACGGCTCGGTCCACTGCCGCTCACCCGTGACCGGGTCATAGTCAAGGAGCTTGCGGACTTCGGCCCAGGTGCCGGTGCCTTCGGGGTCGGTGCCGGTGAGCTGGAGCACGTCCCGGTTGGTGATTCCCCCGTCCGGGTTGCCTTTCAGCGCGGTCTTGTCGTTGCGCCGGGCCATGATCAGGTCGCCGCGGGAGGCCCGGTAACCGCCGCGCAGGTCGATCGTGCCGCCGTTGTCCACCACACCCCAGCGCACCAGGTCGTCACGCACGCGGCGGGCCAGTTCGGCGGCGCGTTCCTCGGTGGCGGCCATCAGGATCGGGTCGCCGCCTTCCAGATAGTCGGCCAGGAAAGCGCGGGCGGCGGCCTCCATCATCTCTTCCGGCCCGCCGCCGTACAGGCGCCCGTGCTCGGCGTACTCCCCTAGCACGGTCACATCCCCGGTGCGCAGTCGCAACGACGCCGACCGTTCCCACGGCTGGCCGAACCGCAGCGCCTCATTGAGTAGCACGTGCCCCTTCTGACGGGACATCATGGCCATCGCGCCGCCGCCCTCGATCGCCGGGATCTGCGCGGTGTCGCCGGTCAGCACCACCTTGCAGCCGTGCCCGGCGGCGCGGCGCAGGACGGCGGCGATGTCGGGGATGGACATCATCCCGGCTTCGTCCAAGATGATCAGGCTCCCCGCGGTCAGCTCCGCCGGAGGCCGGGCCTCGCGTGCCTCGCGGGTGTGCCCGAGCCATTCCGCGGTGTTGTACGCGGCCATGGCGACACCGTTGTCCGCGGCCTCGCGGCGGACCACGTTCCGCGCGTTCGAACTGGTGGTGAGCGCCACCACCGGTCCCATCCCAGCTGCACCCCAGATCCGCGCCATTTCGGTGGCGGTGCGGGTCTTGCCGGACCCGGCCGGGCCGGTCATCACCTCCGCGCGCCGCGGTGAGGTCAGCAGCCACCACGCGGCGGCTGCCTGGTCCGGCCGCAGCCCGCACCCTGGGGCCTGCGCTGGCTCACTGGTGGTGACCCCGGCGCGCAGCCACGCCTGCAACTGCTCCACGTCGGCGCCCAAAAGCTGCGCCGCGTGCTGCGGCTCAAGGCGCGGCGCGCCGATCCCCCGGGCGTCGGACATGAGCCGCTCTTCCAGGGTGATCTGCGCCTGCGCCGCGTACAGCTCCGCACCCGTGGGCCGGAACTTGCTGTCACCGTTGGCGCGGCGCAGCCCGTCCGGCACGCGCGGCCACTCCGGCGCCGACAGCAGCGCCACATACTCCCCGGCGCCGCCGGTCAGCACCCGGTCCGCCAGCCGGTCCAGCGCGCCGTCCACCCGGGCGCCCTGCGGGGCCTTCTCGCCCAGGTGGCTCATCAGGTCGGCGCGGGTCCACGCGGTCTGCGCCGTCTGCGCCGCCGCCAAGCCTTCGGCCATCAACCGCCGCTGCTGAGCCGGGGTCAGATCCGGCCGCGGCGCCGGGTGAACCGGCACGCGGCGGAACTGAGCCTGAGCCGCCGCGTCAGGCTCAGTGATCCGGGCCTGGGCTTGAGCCTGAGCCGCGTCTTGGTCCCGCCGCTGAGCCTGCGCCTGCGCTTCGGCGCGGGCGGTGCCGCGCCGGATGTCCCGCTCTTTTTCGGCGTCCCGCTCCTGCCAGCCACGCCACGCGCGCAGAAGCGCCGCCGCATCGTACGGCCCCGCCTCGGTTCCGGCGCTGGTGACGAACCGGGCGAACCGGAACATGCTGGCCGCTGCGGATTCGTCCGTGGCGCGGCCGTGTTCGTGTTGGAACTGTGCGGCGATTCCGCGAGCCACCTGGGCGGCCAGTGTGTCCCGCGCCTGCGCTTCGGTTTCTTCCTGCCGGTGGATCTCACGCCAGGCGTCCATCATGCGGTAGGCGCCTTCGCTGAGGGTCCCCAGCTCGGTGGTATGTGTCCGCTGTTCCCAGTCGTGCAGCTTCTCGGGGATGTCCAGCGGCCCGGCTTCCTTGCCCTTGCGGGTCTGGAAGTTGGACCGCTGCCTCATTTGCTCCAGCGTCCGGGCGTCCGGTTCGCGGCCGTACTCCTGCCGGTATTCGGCCGCCAAAAGCTGTTGCTGGGCGGTGATGGTGTCGCGCCGGGTGGAGAACAGGTCCATCACTTCCTGGCTGATTCCTGCGATCTCCAGGCCGTGCCCGTCTTTCCGCGGTACCCACCGCACCCCCAAAGTGCGGCTCAGCTCTTCCTCCATCACAGCGACCCCGACCGCGTTTGCTTCGCGGCGGAACCGGACTAGCGCGTTGCCGTCCAGCCTGCGCCACTGCCCGTCGCTCTCGCGCACCACCACATGCAAGATCAGATTGTGCACGTGCAGGTGCGGGTCGCCGTCGCGGGAGGTGTGCTGCCGAAACGACCCGATCACCCACTGCCGGGCGTCCTCCCACATGCCCGCGCTGTCCCCGGCCGCGGTGCGCCGCCCGCCGTGACGGCCCGCCCGGGTCACCCCCGCCTTTTCCTGGTAATGAGCCAGAATCGCCGCGTTGCCCTTCATCACCGCGGCCCACACCAGGTCGGCCACCTGCCGCCACTCGGCGGCCAGCTCCGCATCCCCCTCCCGTGCTGCCGTGATCGCCGCCGCCCGAGCCTGCAGCCACGCCACCGTGATCGACTTCGACGGGTTGAAGGTGGCGTCCCAGTAATGCACCGGCTGGCGGGCCTGATGCTCGGCCAGCCGCCGCAGTTCCATCCGCCGCCGCGCCGTCGCCTCCGGCTCCGCCCGCAGCAGTTCCTGATAGATCACGTCCGCGGTCCGCTCGAAGTCTTGCGGCTTGCGCCCCAGCCGTTCACCGGTTCGCGGGTTCACAAACTGGCCGTACAGCGTCTCGAACGCCGCCCGGTCGACCTGCTGGCCGACCGTGAACCCCAGCGCGGCCACCCCGGCGCCGGTCCACACTCCGGGCGGCTCCCCCTTCTCCACCGCCGACAGGTAGTAGTCAACCGGCGCCGGGGTGGCCGGTTCTCCCATCTGCCGGAACGGGTAGGAGGCGTCATGCCCTACCGCCAGCCGGGTGATCCCCGCCATCAGCGGCCCCGCCGTTTTTCGCCCGGCCCGACGCCCGCCTGGGTTTCCAAGATCACCGGAGGTGATCGCCGGGCCATGATCATTAGTAATGCGTAGGTCTGAGGGGTTTGGGTTTTCACCGCGCCACCACCTCCTCACCAGGACTCGGCAATCTTGACGGTGAACTGCATCACTACTATGATGTTCTGCTGTGTAGATGGTTAGAGGGTAGCACTCGTTGTGCAAGAGCCCGGACGGGCAGGATGCTGTCGCGGCAGCGAGGAGGATCTGATCAACGTGAGCGATGAATGGCAGGCGCAGCGGGAGGCGCTCGGCGCGTACATCCGCACGCAGCGGGAAGCGGTTAACGTGTCGTACCGCCAGCTCGCGCGGCGAACCGGCCTGACCAGTAACTACCTGTTCCGCGTCGAGCAGGGCCTGCACCAGCCCTCTCGGCGCGTGCTCAGCCTTATCGCCGCCGCGCTCGACATCCCGGCCGGCACGCTGCTAGCCACGGCGGGCCTGACCGGCGCCCCGGCCGAGAATGCCGGGCAGGTCGTACGGGAGTACCGGCTGGCCCGCGGCCTGCACCAAGCCGACGTGGCTGCGGAACTCGGCACCACCCAGCACTACGTGAGCATGATGGAAGGAGGCCACGGGGTACCGCTGAAACGCCGCCGCCAGCTCGCCGCCATCCTCGGTATTCCGCCCGCCATGCTCGGCCTGGCTGACCCGCCCGGTGACAGCCCGCGGGCACCGGCCCGAGACCCAGGACTGCGCCGCCGCGCCGCCGAACTGGAAGCTGAGCTAGCCTTCGTCACCCGCCTGCTCACCGCGGACAGCCAGAGCCCCGGAAATATCATGAGCAGCCGGGAGGGGACCGGCACGGCCGCAGCGCCCATCGATGACGCGCGTCAATCCCCGCCGCTGCTTCCGGAAAGGGCACGGCCGTGACCGGGGACGGTGGCCTGCACGGCCGCGATGTCACCGATGACACCTTCTACGAGTGGATGCTGTCGGACCACCCGGACGCCAGGGCCGAACGCGACTGGCGGCGCGCCGCCACCTACGAGCATCAGCGCCAGAACGCGGCGGCCGTCCGCACATGGGCCGACAAGGTGAACAACCAGCCCGGCGCTCCGCAGGCGGCGCGGGACCTGGCCGCCTCGGTGGGACCGCGGGCCGACCAGCAGGCCACCAAGACCGAAATAGAGTCGGCCGAACCCGACGACGTGTACGTCGGGCGGCTGCGCGGCCAGTTCGAGACCTGCATGCGCGTATCCGGTCCCGACTGGGCCTACCCCAGCTACGGCTACCCCGGGCACCTCATCGGCCCCAGCGCCGCGAACTACCCGCCACCACCACAACCCGAGGTGGCCGACAGCATCGAACCCGAGATATGAACCGCGACGCAGAATCACCGGCCTCGCCACCCCAGCGGCAACTTTCCTGATCAGCGCTGACACGCACAGCAAGGCCCCGGCGACCTCTGCGGTTTACCGGGGCCTTTCGCATGCACGGGAAGCCGCGCGGGTTACGGCCGGGTGCGCCCGCGCTGCGGTGCGGCGGCGGCTGTGATGATCTCGCTGCTGCGGCCGGTACTGGCGCGCACCTCGGCCAGTTCAGCGCGGTAGGCGTCAGCCTCGCGTTCGGCGCGCTCAGCTCGTGCCCGCAGGTCGGCGCGCAGTTCGTCACGGTCACGAGCGGCGTCGGCGCGGAAGCCGTCCAGCATCCGCTCCGCGTCGGCGCGGACCCGGCCAGTTTCCGCGCGGGCGGCCTGTTCGGCGGCTTCGGCGCGGGCGGCCTGCTGCTGCGCCTGCTGCAGCGCCGCCTGCGCGTCTGCGGCGGCCTGGCGGGCCTGGTCGCGGTCAGCCTCTGCGACGTTGACGCGGTGGCCAGCGTCGGCGCGTACCTGCTCGATCGTGGCGTCCCGGTCGGCTTCCGCCGCGGTGATGAGTGCGGCAGCGTCCTGGCGGGCTTGCTCGACGGTGGCGTCCCGGTCAGCTTCCGCCGCGGCGCGGGCCGTCTCCGCCTGCGTGGCGCGGGCCTGCGCGGCTGCCAGGTGCTCACCCATCTCCTCCGCGGCGGCGTCCGCTTCGGCGCGGAACTGGTCAGCTTCCGCCGCGCGCTGCTCCGCGGCGGCGGCGCGGGCCTCAGCGGCGGCAGCCCGCTGCTCTGCGGCGGCGCGGACCGCTTCCACCTCAGCTTCCGCCGCGGTCGGGTCGGCCACCGTGGCAACGGCGTCACGCAGCCGGTCTGCGATCCCGGCCAGCCGGTCAGCTTCGGCGCGCAGGGAACGCAGCAGCTCCGCACCGGTTACCCGGGCCATCGTGACGGGGTTTCCCGGCCTGCGCGGCGGCCAGGTGGCGGCGCTCCCGCCATGCCGTCACCTTCGTGTGGCCGCGTCCTTCGCAGTACTCCGGGGGGCGGCCCGGCCCGGTTGCGGGCGCCGCGGCCTGGTCGCAGCCGGGGTACTTGCACTGGTTCCGCGCCGTCGTGGGGATGTTGTCGCTGGTCATCGGGCGGCCTCCTTGGTGCGCTCTATTCCGATTATAGACTGTTTAGTTTCGTTCTTCAATGTCCTAACTGAACTAAACGTAACGATAATACGTAACCAAATTAACCGGTGGCTCGACCGGCGCGGCATCTCATCTGGCCTGGCCACCCGGAGGTCAGAGCATGGCCGGTGGCCAGGCCAGATGAGAAGTGACACTGACCTGCGCATGGCAAAGGCCCGGCAACCTGTCACGGCTGCCGGACCTTGCCGCGCCGGGGGGGTCCTCGCGGTGTTCCGGAAGGTGTGCCGTCTCCCGGGAACGCTCAGCCCCGCTCAGTGGAGCGGGTCTCCTGGTGCCCGGTTCAGGTAGCGGTGGGCCTGGCTCGCGCAGGCGTGGAACCGGCGCAGGCTGAACGCCTTGCCCGGGAATGCGGTCTCGGGTCCGGTGGCCCGTACACGGCAGGCTGCCTGCCGCAACTGCACGGGGCCGAGCCGTATCAGGCCCCAGGCGGCCCAGTACGCCAGCTGACACGCGCTGGGCCTGGCTGGCAGGTGTGGCCAGTCCGATGCATACAGCGCCCAGGCCAGCTCGTCACAGTCCAGCTCGTCCACCGCGCGCACCAGGGCTGGGTCCTCCAGCCGCGCCGCCGACTCGGCAGCCTTGACCAGCCCTTCCCACCTGCTGCCGGGCAGCGGGCGGGCGCCGCCCATCGGGTCGTTCAGCAGTTGCTCGCGGGCAACGGTCATCACGACTTGCCGCAGACCCGGCACGGGTTCTTGCGGTCGCCACTGCCACGGCCGCCGCAGGCCGAGCAGGCCCGGTCCAGTTCAGCTAGGGCCTTTTTGGTGAGCTGGTAGGGGATGGGTTGGTCGTCTTGGGGGCGGCGCCATGCCATGATGGGAACTCCCTTTCACGAGGGGATGGACCCCCGGAGCGGGAAACTTGCCGGTTTGGACGCTTCGGGGGTCCCGGGGCGTTGAGCACCCGTGGCCCGGCAGAGCCAACGGCGGCTCCTGTCCCTGCCGTACGCATGGAAGCTCACCCGCCAGGGTGTTACTCCTACCGCGCGATGTAGGTGGCGGCCAGGTCCTGCGCGGCGGCGATAGCGCCGATCACGCTGCCTGGCCCAACGTCGTGGGTGTGCAAGCCCGCAGGTTTCATGACCGGCCCGTCCCTATTCGAGGCTGAGGTCCGGCGTGGCTACTCGTGCGGTGAACACCTCGGACTTGGCGATGTCCCCGGTGGCGGGGTCAACCCGCTCCAGCGCGTACACCAGCGGCGCGTACGGGTCGGCGCGGAAACCGCCCTGCGACGGCACGCCCACCACTCCGGGGCCATCAGTGCGGTTCACCGGCCCGTACGCGGCCACATACGCCTCGTACCGGCTGCCCAGCTCCGCACGCACATCCGCGCCAGACGACCCGGCCGCCGCGGTGGTGCGGTCCGCCTCCACGACGGCGCGCGCCGAGTCCCGCAGTCCCAGCAGGGACCGCAGCTCACCCACCTCGCCCGCGGACGGCTCGTAGCCGACCCGTATCCCATCACCCATCGCCTGCGTGAAACCGCCGCCCTCAGCCTCGATGAAGCCGCCCGGCTCGCCCGCGGCCGTCATGCCACACCCTCAGGCCCGTTCGGCGCCAGCAGGCTCAGAAGCTCGCTACCGACCCGTGAGCACTCCGCGCAGCAGCCGCCTGCGGCGAGCCAAGCAGCCCGCTCCCGCAGCTCCGCTATCTGTTGTGCGCCCAGCGGCGGCGGCGTGCCCGGCACCCTGACGTACCCGGTCACCGGAAGCTCGCCCGTGACCGCCCATCGAAGCAGCGCCCGGCCCATGACCTGCCGTTCCCGGTCGCCGCCGCACAGCGGTTCCCCGCCCGCCAGCCCCACCCCGGCCAGCACGAACGACAGCAGCAGATCGGCCGACGACCCCGCGTCGAACGCCACCCTCAGGCCCGGGTTGAGCACCCCCACCGCTGCCTCGACCGCCGCGTACAGCGGATAGGCCAGCGCCCAAGCCGGATACCGGCCGTCCTCCACACCGGCCACCACATCCACCGGCACCCGCGCCCGCGCCGCGAAGTCTTCCCGGCTCTCCCGGTACCCCACCCGCGCCACACGCAGCACGGCCGCCGAAATCACCGTCACCGGGGGCGCGCCGCCCAGCTCGAAATCCTCCTCAGCATCCAGCGGGTTACCCCGCCATCCGGTCAGATCACCCACTGCCGGGCCGCTGACCACATCCGCCATCACGGCGGTAGCCTGAACCTGCATCGAGACTCCTAACAATTTCGGTGCTCTGGCCCCAGCGGGATACACCCCGCTGGGGCCTGCCTTCGACCGACAGTACAAACTGAGTTTGTATTAGTCAAGAATCCATAGCTGTCTCCGGCCGGTTCGCTCCGGTCACTCGGCGTCCGCCCTGTCGGTGTCATAAGGGTCGCCGGGACGATGCCTCTCCGGCACGGGGTGGCCGGAGTCACTTACGGGACCCGAGGCCCCATCAGGGGGTCACGGGGGGTCTCCGGCTTCGCACGACGGTGGGTCTATCCTCGAAGTCGTGGCCGCATCAACGCTTATCACCACACCATGCGGGGAGATCTCACGTCACCCGCTTGTAGATGCTCGCCGCAGTCGCGGTTGGTCGCAGGAGGCGTTGGCACTTCTCCTGCGGGGGCGCGGCCTCGGCACCACGCGAAAGACCGTTATGCGCTGGGAACGCGGGGTGGTCCCCGATTCGGCAGCTCAGCAGATCCTTGCAGAATTGTTTGAGGTCTCAAATGATGCACGATTACGGGTGCATTGGCCGAACTGGCTACCGTCCAATCAGGTAGCGGGCGCTCATCAGACGTGGGACCATTCCGGCACTATAGATACACTCACCGAGGTAGCGGAGCGCGCACTTGTGGATCGCCGAGAGTTTCTAGCCCTAGTCGGACCTGAACTTCTGCTTCCCGTGTATACGTGGCGGCTCAACCCTGGCCCCTGGCTCGTGTATCGGGGGCATGGACAGAAAGTAAGCCCGGCTCTTGTTGGAGAAATCGGACGACTAACAGCCGTCCGGCGGCACATGGATGACGAGCACGGCGGCGGTGCCCTGCTGGAGATGCTTCACGCCGATCTGCGGTTCGTGACTGAAATGCTGAAACACGGCAGCTACAGGGAGGAAGTCGGGCGCAGCCTGTACGCGGCAGCCGGTGAACTAGCCCGGCTTGCAGGGTGGGCTGCGTTCGACAGCGGCCGTCACGCTGCGGCACAGCAGTACTACCTAGCCGGTCTACGGGCAGCGACAGCGGTTGGTGACCATGCCTTGTCAGTGAACATCGTAGGCTTTCTAGGAATTCAGGCGTACTCGACTGGTCGGCTTGGCGACTCCGTCCAGCTCATGGACGTAGCGACAGCCGAGTCACGTAAGGCTCCGGCGATTGTCCAAGCGATGACTTGGGCGCGATCTGGCCGCGCCTATGCCAAGCTCGGGGAGCGTGCCACGGCCAAAGAACAGCTAGACAAAGCGGGCAACCTTCTAGGCCGGGCAATCAAAGGGGACACGCCATCGTGGGCCTACTGGGTAGACGAGACGCGCCTGACGGCCCAAATCGGCAGGGCACTATTCGACCTCGAAGACTATAAAAACGCCGAGAAAGATCTCACGGCCGCCGTCATAGCGTGCGGTGAGAAATATCCGCGCGATCGCGCTACTTGGCAGGGGCGCATAGCTATCTCCCAGCTCCGGACAGGAAGACTGGAAGAAGCGTGTGCAACAGGGCGAAAGACCGTGGACCTCCTGGCGGACCAAGTAGACTCCGAACGCGGACTAGGATTTCTCCGCACTTTCAGGGATGAACTGACTCCGCTCGGGAGTTCACCAGTGGCCCGCGACTTCACAGAATACGCTCGCTCACGCCTGGCCTCCTGAGGTCACTCCCGGGCCTTTCGGCGGCGGCCACCTATGCCGCCGCGCGTTCTTGCCTTATTCCATGAGATGATGCGCTCAGGATGCCACATGTGAGTTCGCCCAACTGTCATATCCGGCTGCGGCATCTGTCCCCGCGTGCGGTAAGCGCTGACCGTCGCAACGTTGATCCCCAGGTACGCGGCCACGTCCGAGGTGGTCCACCACTCCGACGTTGGGTCCGGCTGGGCGCTCATAGTGCCCTGCAGCCTACCCCAGGCCCGATGGGTGCACGGCGAACCTCCGCACCGTGGGGATCAGCAACGCCGCCTGCACGGAAGCTCAGCCTCCAGTCACGCTAGACTATGTTCCCTGCCGAAGAAAGCAGTAAAAGCATGCAATCAGACATCTCGCGTTTGCTGAGGCAGCGAGGCCATGAAGTCACGAGTGAGGGCCATGAGCGTAATATCCTGCTTCCGATGAGTGACAACTCAGAGCTGGTCCAGGCATTCGAAACAGTGCTCTATAACCTTATGCGCCGTGACAGTGTCCGGAAGGCGCTTCGTGATTGGGCGTATGATAATAGATCTCCCGACAATACTAGCTCCCAGCTGATTGAGTCATATATCAATCTATGTCGAAAGTTCGGCGACTGGAGTAGCTTCAGCGCTGCGGCAAACCAGAACCGGTACGCCGCAACCTTTGAGTGGTATGTGAGCGAACTTCTCAGGCGAGAGTTCGCCGCCCGTGCGAGCGGATTTGGTATCCGACTGAAGGACGCCAACCCGGAAGACGAGTTTGACTGCATCGCCTTGCTCGATAAGGGCCTGGTCTTTGTGGAATGCAAAACCGGCAAAGGAGACCTCTACGGTGAAATTGCCAAGTTCATGCGCAGAGATGCTGAACTGAGTGCGACATACTCGTTCTTTGTGTTCGACCGTGATTACACTTTTGACAAGGGGCAGGAGGATGCACCCAAGCTTTCAGCGAAACAAGCTGCTGATCTTGATATTCAGTCAATCTCTAAGGTGACTGCAAGAGGTCAAGAGTTTTTCCATATTAACGGGGAGCGGAAATTGGTGGGAGGGCGGATGGTAGGCCGATACTTCATGGCGTGCACGGCTTTCGGAGGATTCGAGAGTCGCATCAGATACATGATTCGTTACACGAACGAGGTTGATGAGACGAGAATCCCATCCTCTGATCTGTTCTCAGTCTCACGGATTCTGTTCACTGAGGATTAGGGCCGTCATCTCGTACAGCAACCTGTACGCGCTACGGCAATCCGGGGCCGCCAACAACACGCTCACTAGGCTGCACCGTTCGACCACATCCAGCGGCGGCCGGATTTTGGCCGCACAGTGACGCTCAACCTTGCTGCCTACTGCGCATCGACGAACAGCATGTCACCAGGTCAACAGGCTTATGAGCCGGTGGGTGAAGTGCGCGACACAGTCTATGGATCAGAAGGTCCGCTCCTGGGTCATCGCCACCGTCCACGCGACGAAGGTCAACTCCGTGTGGTCGTCATGATGAGTCTGGTTGGCTACCGCAACTCAGTCATACAGCATGGAAGTACAGCAACCCGCCTGTACAACGAGGGGCCAGCAGACACCCCCAGAGACGTGATCATGCGTGTGAGGTGGTGTGGAGCGGGGGAGGGGCACGGTTGTCCGGTATCTGGGGGTCAAGGGGTCGCGGGTTCAAATCCCGCCGTCCCGACGGCAAGACCCTGGCATCAGGCCAGGTCAGAAGCTCAATGGATAGACCTCATCCTAG
>WNFJ01487081.1_pt1 | contig 13463 bp, 11 predicted proteins | sample 5400461 | NCBI WGS metagenome assembly WNFJ01 (sample SAMN13153349, study PRJNA577476) | soil metagenome | isolation source: 115 cm saprolite on Douglas fir-dominated hillslope | place: USA:California | collected 2013-09-17 | reverse complement strand
TGCGCGAGTTGCAATCCGCGCGCCGTCTCCGAACAAACATAATCGTAGTGCGTCGTTTCGCCGCGCAGCACGCATCCGATGGCGATGAGCGCATCGTACTTTCCTGTCGCCGCCAGTTTCTTCGCCGCCAGCGGCAATTCGAACGCTCCCGGAACGTGCACGACATCAACATCCTTGCTACCCGCTCCCGCCCGCCCCAGCGCGTCCACCGCCGCGGCTAGAAGCCGCTCGGTAATAAAACTATTGAACCGGCTCACCACAACGCCAAAACGAAAACCCGCCCCGCTCAAGCCGCCATCAATCTTCCCGGGCTGTATTTTTTCTTTCATCGCCAATTCGCGCCGTTCCCGTCCAATCCTTTACTTCCTTTATCTCCTTAGCTTCCTTTACTTCCCCTTGAACTGCGGCGTCCTCTTCTCCAAAAACGCCTTCGTCCCTTCACGCATATCTTCGGTCGCGCAAGCCACACCAAACAGCGTTGCCTCCAGGAACAACCCTTCTTCCTGCGCCATTTCCGCACCGCGCTCGATCGCTTCCATGGCGAACTTCACCGCAAGCGGCCCGTTGGCGATAATCTTCTTCGCCATCGCTTCAGCAGCGGGGATCAGTTCTGCCGGCTCGTAAATGTGATTGACCAGCCCGACGCGCAACGCTTCTTCCGCCGTAATCATCTCACCCGTAAGGCAAAGTTCGTGCGCCACGCCCTTGCCGCACAGCCGCGCCAGGCGCTGCGATCCGCCATAACCAGGAAGAATCCCCAGCTTCACTTCCGGCTGCCCGAGCTTCGCCCTCTTACTGGCGATTCGAATGGTGCACGATAGTGCCAGCTCGCATCCTCCGCCGAGCGCAAATCCATTGATCGCGCAGATCGACGGCTTGCCCATCGTTTCCAGCAAATGAAAAACGCTCTGGCCAAAGAGTGAAAACTCCTTGCCGTTCACTGGTGTTTGCAGCGCCAGTTCGCTAATATCCGCTCCCGCCACAAATGCTTTTTCTCCCGCGCCCGTGAGGATCAGCACGCGCACGGAGTCATCGGCGCGCGCGTCAAGGAGCGCATGCTGCAGCTCTTCGATGGTCTTGCGATTCAAGGCATTCAGCACCTTCGGCCGGTTGAAGGTGATATACGCAATCCCGTCTTTCTTCTCATACAGAAGATTCTCGTAAGCCATCTCTTCTCTTTCCTTCCGCTCTGCGTCCCTCAGTGTGCGGCGCCTGCCCTACGGATCGGGGCATCTCTGCGTTATCTTTTTCCCGGCTTTCTTCTCAAGGCTAAAACTTTAGTGCCTTCGGATTCTGTGGGTCGGCATAATCGTAGAATCCGCGACCCGACTTCCTCCCGTTCCATCCTGCCAGCACCATGCGTTTGAGCAGTGGCGGCGCCGCGAATCGCCGTTCCTTGAACTCCTCAAACATAATCTGCGAAATGTAATACGTCGTGTCGAGCCCCACGAAATCCAGCAACGTCAGCGGCCCCATTGGGTGGCCGCAGCCCAGCTTCATCGAATTATCGATGTCCTCGATGGACCCAACGCCCTCTTCCAGCGCCCGAATCGCATCCAAAAGATACGGCACCAGCAGCCGGTTAACGATGAATCCGGTGCTGTCATGTGCACGCACCGCTGTTTTTCCCAGCTTTTCGCCAAACGCAACCATCCCCTCGTAAACGGCAGGCTCCGTCGCAATCGTTCGCACCACTTCGACCAGCTTCATCACCGGCACGGGATTAAAAAAGTGCAGCCCAACGAAACGCTGCGGCCGCTTCGTAGCTGTGGCGATTTCCGTGATCGTCAGCGAAGACGTGTTGCTCGCAAAAATCGCCGCGGGCGGACATATCGCATCCAGCGCGCCGAAAAGCTCCCGCTTCGCCGGAAGTTGCTCGATGATGGCCTCAATCACCAAGTCACAATTTTTCAGGTCGCCGATCGAAGTAGTGCCCTTCAATCGGTCGCGAATCTCTCCCTTCACCGCCTCGGTGATCGAACCTTTCTCCACCAGTCGATTCAGATTTTTCTCGATGCCCTTGAGCCCCTTTTCCACCAGCTCGGTGCTCACTTCCCGCACTACGGTTTCGAATCCCGCCGCAGCCACAACCTGCGCAATTCCCGAACCCATCAAGCCACACCCCACGACACCCACTTTTCGAATCGCCATTTTTTCCTCTTGGAATTGCCGCCCACCACGCCGGCAGGAGGAGCCGTCTACCCTCGCGCGCTGTAGGGGCACCCGCCGCGGCGGGTACCCTCTTCGCCGCGCCCAAATTCTACCAGAGACGAAGTTCCTTTACGTCCTTTACTTCCTTTGCCTCATTTACCTCATTTACCTCATTTAGTTCAGCGCCTCAACGATCATCGCAATCCCTTGCCCGCCCCCAATGCACGCCGTCGCCAGCCCATACCGCAATCCATTGCGCCGCAGTTCGTTCAAAATCGTGATTACTAAACGTGTGCCGCTCGCGCCAAGCGGATGTCCCAGCGCAATCGCCCCGCCATTTACGTTGGTCTTGTCCCGCTTCAGCCCCAGCACTTTTTCCACCGCCAAATACTGCGCGGCAAACGCCTCGTTCACTTCCACGCGATCCATTTTTTCGAGCGTGAGCCCCGCCAGTTTCAGCGCTTTCTGCGAAGACGGCACCGGCCCAATCCCCATGATGCTCGGATCCACGCCCGCAACGGCCCACGACACGATGCGCCCGATCGGTTTCAATCCCCGCTCCTTCGCAATTTTCTCTCGCGTCACCACCACGGCCGCCGCGCCATCTACGATCCCGCTGGCATTTCCCGCCGTGACGATCCCATCTTTCTTGAACGACGGCGGCAATTTCTCCAGCGTCTCCATCGTTGTTTCCGGCCGGCGGTGATCGTCTTCGCCCACCAAAACCGTTTTTTTCCCCTGCTTCACTTCCACTGGAACAAGTTCTTCCTTGATGCGGCACGCTTTATAAGCCGCATCCGCCGCCTGCTGACTGCGCAGCGCATAGGCATCGGCATCCTTCCGCGTGACACCATGCTGTTCTGCGAGTTTTTCCGCCGTCAGCGCCATTGGCAATCCGCAATACGTGTCGCTCAGGCCCGCCATCAACGAATCCTCAAGCACTCCGCCTCCCAGCTTCAATCCCGTCCGCGCCCCGCGAACCACAAACGGCGCCTGCGTCATGTTCTCCATTCCGCCGGCAAGCACCATCGTCGCTTCGCCAAGCAGCAACCGCTGCGCCGCCTGCGCAATCGCCTCAATCCCTGACCCGCACAGCCGGTTCACTGTGACCGCTGGCGTTTCGATTTTCAGCCCGGCCTTCAATCCCACGTGCCGCGCGCCATAGAGCGCATCGGCGCTCGTCTGCATCACATTCCCGAATATCGCGTGATCAAACTCGTCCGCATCAACGCCCGACCGCCGAATCGCCTCTTTCGAAGCATGCGCCGCCAGCTCAATCGCGCTCACCTCCGAAAACGCCCCGGTATACCGCGCCATCGGCGTCCGCGCCCCCGCCACAATCACTACATCCGCCGGAAACATTCTTTCCTCTCCTATTTGTTTTGGCTGAGACTTCCAAGCGACGGCATTTGCACCAGTTACAACTTCGGCGTTTCCAGCGCTACCACCGTGTCCCCGCCGCGCTTTCGCGCCTCTTCAATCGAAAACTCCGCGCGGTTAATCAAATCCGTCACGATATCTTCGCTATCGTAATCTGGCTTCGGCACCGCCTCGACAATTCCCGCACTCAAGGTAATCTGCGTGGAGTCCCACGGCGGCCGCAAGCCCGAAGCCGCACGCCGCAATTTATCCGCCAGATTCTGCGCTCCCGCCAGCGTCGTATCCGGCAAAATAAACGCCAGCGACCACGAAGTGTATTTCACCGGTACGTCGTTCTGGCGCACCATCGGTTGCAACGACCGCGCCAGTTGCTCCAAAAAACGCTCCAGCGGCGATTCGCCCTGTTGCCGCAAGATCTCCGCGCCGCGATCGATTTGCAGAATCGTCAGAGCCAGCGGCGTTCCCTGCGTCCGCGCACGGTCCGCTTCCGTCAGCAAACAGCTCTGGTACGAGCTGCGGCTCAGCAAGCCCGATCGCTCATCCGAAACGCCCATGCGCCGCACCAGAGACCTCAGCCGCGTGTGGCTGACGCTCATCAACATTTGATCGCCGATAGCCTGCAGGAAATACGCCTCGTTGGGCCGCCACTTATGCTCTTCCGCATGCCCTACAATCAACATCCCCGCCGGCATCTGCGTCTCTTTGTCCGTGATCGCCACGCCCAGCGCCGTCGCCAGCCCCATGTCGCTCAGAATCGAGCCTTCCGCTGCCTGCACCATGAGTGCGCCCAGCTCATCCGGCTCGGCCTTCTCAATGTGCGCGAGGAGCAGGACCACCTGCGCGCCGAGTGCCGGCTTCACTCCAGGTGCGCAAAATTCCGCGGCCATTTCCGGCGGCCTGCCCGGGGTGCCCACCACTGCCAGCGCGCGCGTTCCGCGCAGATACCCGCCGACTTCGCTGACCGCCGTGTTGAGCATCGCCCGCGGCGTCTGCTGCCGGAATATCTTTTGATTGACTTCCGAAATTTTTGAAAGATCCCGCAGCGTCTCCGCCGAATAAACTCCCGTCTTCGTACTGATAGGCGACGGCGCTTCCGCGGCCGACGCCGCTGCAACCGGCGCCGCGGATACCGTCGGCGGAGCAGCCGCAGTTTCTGTCTTCGGCTTGGGCGATCCCGGCGGCCACCAGTTCGCCATTTGGTAGAGATTCGACAGCCGCGCGTTGCGCTCCTCTTCCCCAGGAAACATCGCCGCAATTCTTTGCAGGCGTTCCAGCGCCTTGTTCTGCAGCGAATACTGCAAAAAAATCTCCGTCTGCACGATCAAATCTTCCAGCGCCTGCAATTGCCGGCCCTCGTCGCTTCCGGGAGAAGGCCCCGCGGGTGCGTGGGCCGCTTGAGCGTGCGCGCTATGCCCGGGCGTCGGCGTGCTCGATTTCATCAGCCGGCTGGCGATGCGTTTCAGCTGGGCTTCCTCCACTTTGCCACGCAACAGTTCAAGCCGCTGTTGATTGCGATGGTCGTACGCGTCGATGTCCACCAGCCTCTCGAGAGATTCCGCCGCTCTTTTGACGTTTCCAGATGTCAGGTACACATCGAACAGCTTGATCAACACTTCAAAATACTGCGATTCGCGATTCAGTTCATTGTGGATTGAAGCCCAGAATTCGAGGATGGCCTGCGAGTGCGGATACTTTGCCCCCACTCCGTCCATCAGCGTCACGAAATCATTCTGCCGCTTGTCCGTAAACATTCTTCGTTTGAGCGCCTGGAGAATCTCCGTGGCCTTCTGGTCCTGACCAGCGGCGACATAGCGGTCCGCGAGCTCGAACAGCTGCGTCATTCCTTCATTCTTTTCGCGCAGCAGCCGGTCGAGTAACTCGCGCGCGCGTTCCAGGCTTCCCGAGCGCATCAGCGCGTCGCTAAAGGTGACAAGGAACGCCGGGTCTTTTTCGGTTGCGGCAAAAGGTTCAAGCAAGGCAGCCGCATGGACAGCATTGCCTGCTTGCAGATTCGCTTGCGCGTAAAGCAGACTGACGCTGCGTTCTTGCGGAGCAAGCTTGTAAGCGCGCCCAAGAATGAGGAGCGCGTCGGCGGACGCTCCGCTGGCCGTGGCAAGCTGCCCCGCCCGCAGGAACGCTCGCGTCGCAAGCGCGTTCTTGCCGAGGCGCTCAGCCGCCTCCGCAAGACGAACCTGCCGCGAAAGATTTTCCGGATCCAGCTGCGAGAGCCGCTCCCAGCAAAAGAGCGCGTCCTCATCGCGGTTCGCCGCTGCAAATAACTCCGCGGCCTTGCTGTACTGTTCGATGGCTTCGTCAGGATGATTCTGTCTCTGCTGCAGGAAGGCATATCGAGCGATGCGTTCAGGCGGCTGCTGCCCACGGCCCGCCCGCAGAAACCGGTTGTAGATGGCCAGCGCTTTGCTGTCGTCTTTGGGGTCCACGAGCAGGTCAAAAAGAAGCCCGTAATAAACCGCGGCCCGTTCCGGCTGATCCATCCGCGCGTACAAATCGCCGAGTGCCTGGGTGGCCTCTTGATGTTGCGGCATCTCGTCCAGCACAGCGAGATACGCCCCGATGGCGTCCTCGACGCGGTTCTTCTCGAGGAAGCGCTTGGCGCGATCCAGATGCTTGCTTACGTCTGAGGCCATCCGTCCAGGTTGCCTTTGCGGTGACTGAAACTGTCAATCAGGTGCGAAGCAGGTGCCAGCTATGCGCTCATTGCATAATGGTGCCGGGCTGTACGGCGCGTCATGCGCAAACTGCCCTCATCAACTATATACCCCTGCCCAGAAGCCGCAAAATAACCGATACGCGCTGATGCGTTATGCATCACCGCAATCGTCGGCGTTCACAATCTGCGCGCCGCGCTTTGAATTTTCTTTGTAGGTGGTGCCCGCCCCGGCGGGCTGCACCCTTTTCACCCACGCAACATTTAAGGCGCAACTGTCAGCACGCTCCACCACTGTTCGCCCAATTTACGCCGGTTTGCCGCGCAGTCGTCTTGGAAGCAGCACCATGAGCGTCGCCGATGCGAACAGCGAAACCCCCGCAACTGCCAGCCCGCCGTACAAGCTGCCTGTTTGGTTCTTGATCCAGCCGATCGCGTACGGTCCGGAAAATCCTCCAAGATTCGCAAGCGAACTCACCAAGGCAATCCCGGACGCCGCCGCAAATCCCGTTAGGAAATCGCTCGGGAGCGAGTAAAAAGGACCGTACATGCTGTAGATCCCCAGCGCCGCAAATGTTAGAAGCAGGATAGTCGGCAAAACGGCATGAGTTATTCCCAGGGATGCCAGAGCGATTCCAGAAACAATGGCGGGAATCGCCGCATGAAATCTGCGCTCCTGTTTTCGATCGGAACTCCGCGACACCATCACCATCACGGGCAAGCCCACTAGATGCGGAATCATCAAAACCAGTCCAATCTGACTGTTGGAGATTCCGCTCGACAGTGATTTCACCAGTTGTGGCATCCAAAAGTTCATCCCGTACATCGCGGTGTTCAAGGTGAATCCGATCAATCCCAAATGCCAAATGCGCTTGTTCATTAGCGCCTGTCCCGCTGAAATGTTGTGCCTCGCCAGTTTCTCCTCTTTTTCACGCGCCAGTTCCGCTTTGATCCAATCTTTTTCTTTCTGGTTCAGAAATTTGGCCTCTGCGGGCCAGCTGGGCAGCAGAAAGTAGGTGAGCACACCGCCGACCACGGCCGGAAATCCCTCCAAGATTAATAGCCACCGCCAGCTGCTGATGTTCAGCCAGTGCACGTGGTCCAGGAGGAATCCGGAAACCGGAGAACCCAGTATGCTGGTGACCGGGATGCCCGCCAGGAACAGCGCAATGGCCTGCGCCTGATCCCGCTGCCGAAACCAGTACGTTAAGTACAACGCGATTCCCGGGAAATAACCTGCTTCCGCCAGCCCCAGCAAAAAACGCACCGCATACAACTGATGCACCGAATGCACCAACCCGGTTAGCGTGGCCAAAATTCCCCAGGTAACCAGGATGCACGCGATCCAGATTCGCGCCCCAATCTTGTGTAGCATCAGGTTGCTCGGAATTTCAAACAGGAAATAGCCAAAAAAGAAAATGCCCGCGACCCATCCAAACTGCTTGCTGGTAATCGCAAGCTCCCGGTTCATGGTCAACGCCGCAAAGCTGATGTTGATGCGATCGAGAAACGAAATGACGTAGAGAACAAACACAAACGGAATAATCCTTACCCGCAGTTTCTGAATCGTTCGCGCTTCGTCGGGCAGTGCAGCAACCCCAATTTCGTTGGCCACAATCACCTCAATGTGTAATCAACGCCCCGAATTCGGATTCAGTTCACGGACTCGTTTGTGTCTCGCCAACCAGCCGGACGCCGCCCGTTTTTGGAAGTAACAGCACAAGCGCCGCGGAAACAAGCATGGATACTCCTGCAAACGCTAGGCCGCCATCCAGGCTGCCTGTTTTCTGGCCGATAAACCCGACCACCGCCGATCCGGTAAACCCGCCGAGGTTCCCGACTGAATTAATTAAGGCGATGCCGCTGGCGGCAGAGAATCCCGTCAAGAATTCGCCGGGCAGCGCCCAAAAGGGGCTTAGAGAGCTGCAATATCCAATCGCCAGACACGCTAGCAGGACGACCGTAACCAAGGGCGAGTGAATTCCTCTCAGCGATATAAATGCAATTCCCCCCAACACCAAAGAGATTGCTACATGATACCTGCGCTCCAGCCTGCGATCCGAACTGTGCGAAACCAGAATCATTCCCACAAGCGCCGCCACATAGGGAATCATTACTACAGCTCCGACAAAACTATTCGAATACTCGCTCGACAGGGCCTTGACCATCTGCGGCATCCAAAAGGCCATCGTGTAGCTCCCGATCATCATTCCGAAGTAGACCAAAACCAGATGCCACACTCTCACGTTGGTCAGGCCCTCGATCGCGGAATGTTGCCGTTGTTTTAGTTTGAGTTGCTCTTCTCGCTCTAATTCCGCTTGAAGCCAGTCTTTTTCGCCGCGAGTCAGAAACTTTGCTTCACTCGGACGACAGGGCAGCACAAAATAAGTGAGCAATCCAAGTGCGATAGCGGGAATTCCCTCAAGTACAAAGAGCCACCGCCAGCTTCCGATTCCCAGCCAATGCGCGTGAACCAAGATGAAGCCGGAGAGCGGAGCTCCCACAATGCTGCTTACGGGGTAGCCCGTCAGGAACAGCGCGAGCGTCCGCGCCTGTTCCTTCCGGGGAAACCAATACGTCAGATACAAGACTATTCCCGGAAAATAGCCTGCCTCGGTCACGCCAAGCAAAATGCGTGCAACGTATAACTGGTGAACATTTTCCACCAGCCCGGTCAGCGTCGCCACCAGACCCCAGCTCAAAAGAATGCGCGCAATCCAGACGCGCGCCCCAACCTTGTGCAGCATCAAATTGCTGGGCACTTCAAACAGGAAGTATCCGATGAAGAAAATACCGGCGGCCAGTCCATATTGCTGGCTGGTGAGGCCCAGATCTTTGTTCATGGTCAGAGCGGCAAAGCCAATGTTGATGCGGTCCACGAACGCGACGACGTAAAGCAGGAAGAGAAACGGAATCAGCCGGATCTGCAGTTTATGAATGGTCTTGGCTTCGTCGGGCAAAACAGCCGTGTCTGGTTCGCTGGTCACTATCACCTCAGTGTGCGTCTGCCCCGATCGAAGGGTCTTTTTTCGGCGGCGTGGCTGGCCGATGCCGCGCAAGGATTGCCGAGACTCTATGGCGGGACTATTCGCCCGTCAAGCCACGACGTTCGTTTGTAGTGCAAACCTGTTCGACGCGCGAAATCCAAAGTGGCTCTCGACTTTAGCAATCAACAAGGCTTCTAATCCTTCTGAAGCTGGCCTGTCCCGCTTTCAGGCAATGGTGTGGGAGGGAAACATGGCTGCACCGATTCGCGTCGGCATCATCGGAGACTTCGAGCCGTCCTATCATTCGCATTTTGCAACCAACGCCGCCCTCTATGACGCAGCCGCCAAACTGAAAGTTTCCCTCGAAGTGCGTTGGCTGCCGACACCTTCGCTGGAAGGGCCAGCGGCGGAAAAAATCCTGCGACGCTGGGACGGACTGATTGCTTCGCCGGGGAGCCCTTACAAAAGCTTCACAGGAATGCTGCGCGGAATTGAATTCGCACGCACGCGTGACTGGCCGTTCGTGGCGACTTGAGGGGGCTTTCAATATACTCTGGTAGAGTATGCGCGAAATGTTCTGAAGATTGCCGACGCCGACTCCAGGGAAAATAATTCGGGGTCGTCGCACTACGTGGTAACACCGCTTTCCTGCGCTCTGCCCAATCGCCGCGCGGACGGGCCCAAGGCGTCCGGGGAGGAACGCTTAAGGATTCTCCCGGGAACACTCCTGCATTCGATTTGCGGCGGTGAAGATGATTCCGAGCAGTTTTACTGCAACTACGGCGTGAATGAGGAATACGAAAGACAGTTTCAGGCTGCCGGACTGCGCGTAAGCGCTCGGGGAACTCAGGGCGAAACACGCGCCGTCGAATTGCCCGGACACCGCTTCTTCATTGCCACCCTGTTTCAACCGCAGCTTTCTTCTCGGCCGGAAGCCCCGCACCGTTTCCTGCTGGCATTCTTGCGCGCCGCAATGCGATTTCGGAAGACACGCGCAAAGAGAAGCCGGCCGCCGCGGCGCTCAAATCCTCGCTGATCCTTCGAGTCCACATATTTTCCCTTCGTGTGCTCTCCACGTCGGCCTTTACGGACAGGCAGGCTGACGCGCTACTCGACTTGTGGCAAACTGATTGTTCATACGGCACGGTTTTTGCGCTGCGTGTGTCGCTCGTTCGATAGCAGCAGGCCCGCCTAAAAATCGCGGGCCACTCGCATCCTGCCCGCAATTGAGAAAATTGGTAAGCGAGAACATTTTTTAAGCGAAAACAATGGACCCGAAGTTCATTCGAAATTTCTGTATCATCGCGCACATCGACCACGGCAAATCCACGCTCGCCGACCGCTTGCTCGAAATGACCGGCGCTCTCTCGCAGCGCGAAATGCACGAACAAGTGCTCGACTCCATGGACCTCGAGCGCGAGCGCGGCATCACCATCAAGGCAAAAAGCATTCGCCTGCATTACAAAGCGAAAGATGGAAACACGTACCGGTTGAATTTGATTGATACGCCGGGCCACGTGGATTTTTCCTACGAGGTTTCGCGCGCGCTTTCCGCCTGCGAAGGCGCGCTTCTCGTTGTCGACGCGTCGCAGGGCGTGGAAGCGCAAACCGTCGCAAATGCTTTTCTCGCGGCCGGGCACAACCTGACGATAATTCCGGTGATCAACAAAATTGATTTGCCCGCGGCGCAGCCGGACTTTGCAAAAGAACAAATCGAAACCGTGCTCGCCATTCCCGCGGAAGATGCGTTGCTAATCAGCGCAAAAAGCGGTCTCGGCGTCGAAGACGTGCTCGAAGCTATCGTTGCGCGCGTGCCGCTGCCCAAGGGCAGCGCGGAAAATCCATTGCAGGCGCTGATTTTCGATTCGTGGTTCGACATATACCGCGGCGCCGTGGTGCTGGTGCGCGTGATGGAAGGGCGCATCACGAATCACATGAAAATTCGCCTCGTTTACAGCAACGAAGTTTACGAAGTCGAGCAGCTCGGCACGCTCACGCCGAAACCTGTGGCGCTCGATGAACTCGAAGCCGGCGATGTTGGTTTCGTCGTCGCCAATATCAAGCGCGTGGCCGATGCGCGCATGGGCGACACCATCACAGACGCGAGCCGCCCCGCTCCCGCACTGCCGGGATTCGAAGCCATCAAGCCGATGGTTTTCGCCGGATTATTTCCGGTGCTCGCGGACGACTACGAACCGCTGCGCGACGCGCTCGGAAAATTGCAGTTGAACGACGCGGCGTTTTTTTACGAGCCGGAAAATTCCGTAGCGCTCGGCTTCGGTTTTCGCTGCGGGTTTCTGGGCCTGCTGCACATGGAAATCGTGCAGGAGCGGCTGGAGCGCGAATTCGGCCTGAACCTGATCACCACGGCTCCGAGCGTGCGCTACCGCATCACGCGCGTGACCGGCGAAGTGGTCGAAGTCGACAGCCCTTCGAAATTTCCGAATCCCAGCGACATCGAAAAAATCGAAGAGCCGATCATCAAAGCGATGATCATCACCAACGACGATTCCATCGGCGGAATCCTGCAGCTCTGCCAGGAAAAGCGCGGCATACAGAAGAAATTCGAGTACCTGTCGCCCACGCGGAAATCGTGCTCGACTTTTACGACCGCCTGAAATCCACTTCACGCGGCTATGCTTCGCTCGATTACCATCTCGCGGGCTACAGCGAATCCGACCTCGTTAAACTGGATGTGCTGGTCGCGGGCGAACCGGTCGACGCGCTGGCGCTGATCATCCATCGCGACTTTGCGGCGGAGCGCGGGCGCGACCTGGTGACGCGCTTGCGAAAGCTGATTCCGCGGCAACTGTTTGAAGTGCACTGTTTGAAGTGCCGATCCAGGCCGCGATTGGCAGCCGCGTCATCGCCCGCGAAACGGTCGCGGCTATCCGCAAAAATGTTCTCGCCAAGTGCTACGGAGGAGACATCACGCGCAAGCGTAAACTCCTCGAAAAGCAAAAAGAAGGCAAGCGCCGCATGAAGCGCGTCGGCCAGGTGGACATCCCGCAAGAAGCCTTCCTTGCCGTTCTGAAAGTGGCTTCCTCCGACGAAGAGTAGCTTCGCGAGCCCTTGTCAGTAAGAAAAGAGCTATTGGATTTCGCTCTCCTTTCTCGCCGGATGGATGTTTCTTCCAGCAGCGACGAAGAGTAAAATTGAGGTGGCATCTGTCATGGAACAACACACCATACCTAACTGTTACTTGAAAGCGTGGTGCGACCCAAATCCGCTTCCTGAAAAGCACGAACCGTTCATTTGGTTGATACCGAAGAATGGGAAGGAACCGCGAAAGAAGGCTCCGCACAACGCCTTCACTGAATCCCACAGGTACACGGTGCGCCGTAGCGATGGAAGGAGAGATCTCACAGTGGAGCGCAAGACCTTGGGAACGACGGAAAATGACTTCGTTCGCATGCGACCGAAGATTGAGGCGCGGAAGCCCCTGACATCTGAGGAGAGATTGAAGCTTTGCGCCTTCGCGACCGCGATGTTTGCAAGATCAAAGAGCCAAGGGGACCACTTCGCTGAATCCTTCCGCGCAATCAACGCACAGGTCGAAAACTTGGAAAAGCAGCGGGGAGCAAAGCCACAGCTGTCGTTGGAGACTCGCCACCACGCGGAAAATGCCCCTGCGTCTACCATTGCCATGTTCATGCTGTCTTGGCCTTCTCTATTCATGCGGATGCGCCTCACGATCCTTTGCACTGATGCTGATGAGGGCTTCATAACATCAGATCGCCCTTTCATCATGAATAACCCCGAGGGGTACAAACTGCCTCCGATTATGCGTACCCCTGCTCCCGGGCGGGATGCCAAAATCGAAGTGACTCTCCCTCTTACACCGAAAAGGCTGCTTCTAATCTCGCACATGTATCCGCCGGGTTACATAGAAGTTCCCCAAGCTGTGGTCGATGAGTTGAACACCAGAATCAGGTTTGGATGCGACGAGTACTTTGTGTCGCATAAGGGCATCGTGAAGGATTGTTGGTTCGTTCCCGCGACGGTACTTAGTGACTCTTGGGAGAACTCGCAGGAAGGAATCGCCGCGGAGAAGCTGAGGCAGCGCGACCTCAAGGCGAGGGCCGAATGGGAAGCCAGTGTTAAAGGGCACGGCGATCAAGATTCACTCTCCCGATGATTTTCTTCCCTCTTCTTGACCTCAGTGGACAAGCGGCCGCGGTGGAGCTGGATGGCGACGGAGTCGCCGAGAGCGACCTGGGCGGCGTCACGGAGGAGGTTGCCGGCGGCGTCCGTGGCGATGGCGTAGCCGCGTTCCA
>WNFJ01242373.1_pt1 | contig 13463 bp, 12 predicted proteins | sample 5400461 | NCBI WGS metagenome assembly WNFJ01 (sample SAMN13153349, study PRJNA577476) | soil metagenome | isolation source: 115 cm saprolite on Douglas fir-dominated hillslope | place: USA:California | collected 2013-09-17 | reverse complement strand
CGCCCTCCGCCATACCCTCCGAACGGAAACTACCCACAGTAACCAAAAACGGGAACTACCCACAACCGGTCAAACACCTAAAGCCCCTGGTATTGGGTAGTAGGGCTCACATACCTTCTTCAGCGCCTCGACCCGCGCCAGTGTTTCCTTGAACCGCTCGCCCCTGAATAGCAATTTAGGAACTGATCCCTCCGGCCAGTTGTCGTAGGTGTCTTCGGTCCAATGGCCGATCAGAGAACCCGAGTCGAACGGCACCCGGGCGATGAATGCGGTACCGCGGCGGCCACCTGCCGGGAACAGATGCTGAGCAGGCCGTTGCTCGAACATGTTGAATACCACCTGGATGGAGTCAACGAGCCCCAGCGTGGCTAGATCGACGCCTTCATCCGGCCGGTAGTCGCGAAGCGAGACGCCGATCTTGTCGATCTTGCCTTCGATGCGCAGTTCGTTCAGCGTCTCCAGCCAGTCCAGCGCGCCGATACCGTCAGCGAACCAGCCGTGCAGCTGGAAAAGGTCGATACGCTCGACACCGAGCCGACCTAGCGACTGCTCGACGGCATCGCGTAGATGCCAGGCCGGGTAACGACCGCGCATGAGCGGTGTGTCGTCATCCGGGTCTGGCCAGACCGTCGGCTGTACCTTGGTGGCGACGTAGATCTTGTTCCCGCTCCATTGCCTCAGCGACTCGCCGATGACTTTCTCGCTGTGACCGTTACCGTAGAGCTCCGCGGTGTCGACGAAGTTAATTCCGCTGCTGTACGCGTGCAGAAGGGTGCGGATCGACGCCGCGTCGTCGACCTCGCTCCACTGGCCGCCGAGTTGCCAGCCGCCAAAAGAAATCTCGCTAATCTGCCAGCCGGTTGCGCCGAAGTTGCGATACTTCAATGTGCTGGCCCCTCAACGTTCTGGTGCACGACAGGCTCGCCTGAGTAACCCCCCGCCGCGTCACGCGGCGGGAACGCCGACGATCGGGGACGACTATGCCGGTTCATGCTTCGCGACCCGGCCTCATCCGTGACTGACCTTCTCGATCAACTCGTCGACCGAGGTCTCGGCGCGCGTTGCCTCGAAGACCTTCTCGCCGCGCGCGATTACCACGAAACGGTCACATATGCGGTATGCATCGAACAGGTCGTGCGTGACCAGAATGCTGGTGATGTTCCGTTCGCGCAGGGTGCGCAGGTAGGTGAACAGCGCTTCGGTGGCCCGGACGGCCAGCGCGCTCGTCGGCTCGTCCAGGATCAGCAGGGTACGGTTGAAGTGCACCGCCCGCGCTATCGCCACGGCTTGCTTCTGCCCGCCCGACAGGCTTCCGACGAGCTTGTCGGGGCTGTCGATGCCCTTAACGCCGGTAATGGAAGTAATGATACTCGCCGAGATCTGCCGCATCTCGGTAAGCCGCAGGAGTCCTATTTTGTTTTTAAGCTCTCTGCCGGTAAAGATGTTCCTGGCTACGGTCATACTGTCGACCAGCGCATTATCCTGGAAGATCGTTTCGATGCCGAGATCTGCTGCGTCGTGTCGCGAGCCGAGCTTGACAGGTTTGTCTTCCCAGCGGAGCTCGCTCTCCGAGTCTGGAATCACGACGCCGGACATTACCTTAACGAGAGTTGACTTGCCGGCTCCGTTGTCGCCGAGCAGCGCAAGAATCTCGCCTCGGTGCGCCTTGAATGACACTCCTTTTAGGGCCTGGTTCTGGCCATACGTCTTTCGCACGTCGCGTAGCTCGAGCAGAACCTCTTGCCCGAGAGTTTCGGGCCGCGGAACTTGGCCGCGCTGCTCATCGGTGTCGGTTACGGTCGAGTCCAGGTCGCTCATGTGATCCTCCGTCGGAACATCGCATAGCTCCAGGCGGCGACGATGGTCAGCGCCCCGACAAATGCGGTGAGGTAGTAGCCGGGTGCCGCGAGCAGCAGCAGGACGTCTTGAATCCAGTAGATCAGCGCGGCGCCGATCATCATCCCGAGGACCGTTCCCGTCCCGCCGGTGAGGATGACGCCACCGATGACGGCCGCCGCGATCGCCTGCAGCGGCAAGGTCGTCACATCCCCGGGCGAGATAGATCCGATCCGCGCGGCACCCAGCAAGCCCGACATGGCGGCCATCAGGCCGGTGATGGTGAAGGCGAAGAGCTTGGCCTTAACGACGTTTACCCCGCTCGCGATGGCGGCGGTCTGGCTGCCGCCGGCCGCGAACATGTGGTTGCCGATGCTCGTCCGCTGCAGGAGAACCCAGAAGACGATCCCGAGGGCGATGAACCACAGTGCTTCCGCGGGGATCCACCCGATCTGCCCGGCCGTCAGTGCCCGGAAGGCTCCGGTCGGCGTGAAGGTTTCCGCTGCTGCTCCGTGCACGAACAGAGTCGCCGCGGTCCAGACGCCCAAGGTGCCCAGCGTGGTGATAAACGACGGGATCCGCAGCGCCATCGTCAGGACGCCATTCAGGAGCCCGATCCCGGCGCCGACGGCCAGTCCGGTCAGCGCCGCGAGCCAGATGCTGGTTCCTCCGCTGGCGATCTGGGCCGTGATGATACTCGTGAAGATGGCGTTGGCTCCGACCGACAGGTCGAATTCTCCCGCGACCATGAGGATGCCGACGCCGAGTGTCGCTATTCCCACGAGCGGTACCTGCTGGAACGCGGTGGTGACATTCGACTTGCTCAGGTACGCGAAGCCACCGGAGTTTGCCGCACCGTACGCGATGCAGACCACCTGGGTAGCAGCGAATATGACGGCCACGAACAACGCTGACTGGCGAAGGCGATAGCGCATACCGATGCTGCGAAGCTCGGCTGCGGTCATCAGCGGTGAACCGGCCTCGGCAGCGGAAGCGCTGACGCCGGCCTCGGGTAGCGAACTCATCGCACCGACTACCTCTCAGTTTTCATATTTAAAAGCGTGACCAGGTCACCGACGTTCGCCTTGGTCACCAGGCCGCGTCCACCCGTGTTCAGATCCGACGGGAACAGCCCGTACTGCAGTTCCAGCGCCAGCTGCTGTGCGGCGTAATACGCCTGGGAGTAGAACTGCTGATCGACCGCCGCCACAAGCTGCCCAGCTGCGATCGTCTTCGGGATGCGCGGGTCATACACATCGAATCCGGCGACTGGAATAGTCAGGTTCGATTTCGCCAGCACAGCGGGGGCATTAGCGGTAGGAATTCCGCCGAGAGCGATAATCGCCGTGGTGCTCCGGTGCCCGAGGAGATACTCCGTCATCGCCGACTGAGCGCCGGCGTCAGCGTCGCCTACCGCCAGGACGTCGCATTTGGCTCCGACGGCGGCCAGCGCTTGATTGACTCCCTGCGCACGCGCAGAAGCGTAGGTCGCTGTCGGGTCTTCTACCGGGCAGAACACGTGTGCGCCAGACTTGACGTAGCCGTGCTGAACCATGTACTGGCCGAGGACAAAACCGGCCGTGGTGAAGTTCTGGCCCATGTACGCCTGCACGCAGCTCGCTGACGCGCCGGTCAGGGCATCCTGGTTCCAGGCAATAACCGGAATGCCCTTCTGCGCGGCGTTGCACACCGCGCCGGCCATGGCGGTGCTAGTAATCTGCAGTGCCATCCCGGCCACGTTGCGGGAAATACCTGACTCGATCTCAGAGATCTCGGTCTGGTTGTTGCCGTTTGCGTACTCGACGTTAACCTTCAGGCCGGTCGATGCCTCGACGGACTTCACCGCGTTGAGCGACGGGACCCATGCGGCCAGCGGAGCGGTGTAAATCACCATGAGGATCGTCTTGCCTTGCAGGCTGGTTCCCCCCGGGAAGGCGCTGCCGCCCGATGATCCTCCGGTCAACTGGGACGTTCCGCCTGAGGCCTTACTGCTGCTGCAGCCAGCCGCGGCGAGCAATGCGAGAACGCAGATCCCCGCGCCCAGGGCCTTGAGGCGCCACCCCCTGACACCAGATCTCGGTGGCGGGGACGGGTGGTCGTGGTCGTGCATCAAGCCTCCTGAAGGTTAGCTGGGAGCTGCTCCCAGGACATTGCGTGGGTTCTCCAGCCGCACGACACTGGCAGGCGGCCCCGCGGCCGTCCCGGTCTAGGTTGTTACCCGAGTTGGACGGTTCTGGACTGAGACGATACATCGGCAGAAAGCGTTTGTCAGTATGTTGTCACTAACTTATTTCGAGGCCGCTTCCGGTCAGGGGAGGCACCTTGTCTCCGCGGTCGCACCTTGTCTCCGCGGTCGCGCAGCGTGCGCCGATGACCTCGGTCGCGGCCTTCGGCACCGCCGCGGCGGCCCGCAGCAGCTCGTACCGGCCATGCCGCTGCAGCTCAACCGGGCGAGCCCGGCGATGTGCACGGGCACCAGCGGTTGTGCGTCAGGGCCAGCGGCCGCCGGTCTCGATCAGCTCCTGCCGCCGTGCTGCCACCTGGGCGGGCCAGGACCGCGGACTCGACCGGGTCATCCAGCCTGACCTGGGGGCTCTGCTAGGACATCGTCCCACGTGATGCCGGCCAGTGCCAGGCCCTCGATTGTTCTGACAAACTCTTGACTTTTAAATCCACCAGGTATCTCATGTCACCCAGGCGCGGCAGCCGGAGTTGGGCGGTCCCTAGCGACAAGCCTGCGGCACACCCTGGTGACTCGGGAAGGAGCGCTAAGTGGCGGCTGAGGGCAGGCAGTTCGAGGTGCTCACGATGGGCCGCATCGGCGTCGACATTTATCCGCTCCAGATCGCGCGCTCCCTGCGGCATGTCGAGACGTTCGGCAAGTACCTCCGGGCGGGCGACAGGAAGCTGGCGATGGCCGACCGAACCGACCTGCTCGACCGGTTGCGCCTGGCGCTATCGGCCGGGTGTCAACGGCGTGCTGGCCACCCCGGACATTCTGGAGGATCTACTGCTGCTGGGTGTCCTGGACGGCAAGGTGGTGATCGGCTCGATGAACCGCGGCGGCCTGGCCGGCACCGTTTTCGAGATGGACGACCGCTTCACCGCCTACGATGCGGCCGGCATTGCCGCAGCCGGGTTCAACGGCGGGAAGATGCTGACCCGCATCGATCCGGATGACCCGGCGACCGCCGCGACCTTGCAGGCATGCGGCAGCGCCGTGAGCGAGCTGGCCCAGCGGCGGCTGCTCGCGATGATCGAGCCGTTCATCTCCTATCGCGTCCACGGGAAAGTGCGCAACGACCTGTCGCCGGAGGCAATGATCCGCGCCATCACGGTCGCGTCCGGCCTGGGCAGCACGTCGGCCTATACCTGGTTGAAGGTCCCCTGCATGGATGACATGGAGCGCGTGATGGGCGCCTCCACGCTGCCCGCGCTCATCCTGGGCGGTGAGGTCGGCGACGATAGGGCCGCGGTGCTTGCGGCGTGGCGGAAGGCACTGCAGCTCCCGACCGTGCGAGGGCTGGTGATCGGGCGCTCGCTGCTATACCCGTCGGGCGCCGATGTCGCCGCGGCCGTCGACGCCGCCGTGGAGCTGCTGTGACCCGGCGGCTGACCGTCGCGCAGGCCCTCGTGCAGTTCCTGGCTCAGCAGTACAGCGAGCGCGACGGGATCGAGCAGCGGCTGATTCCCGGCTGCTTCGGCATCTTCGGGCACGGCAACGTGGCAGGCGTCGGCCAGGCGCTGCTGGAGGCGCGGCTAACCGGCCGCGCGGACCTGCCCTACTACCTCGCCGCAACGAGGCCACCGGCATCCCGGTCGCCGACACCCAGGCCGGCAAGGGCGCGCTGGCCTGGGATCACCCAGCGGCCGTCGGCGGGATCGGCGCCACCGGATCCGCGGCCGCTAACGCGCTGGCCGCCGAGGCCGATGTCGTCATCGGCATCGGCACGCGATACAGCGACTTCACCACCGCGTCGCGCACCGCGTTCCAGCACCCGGGCGTCCGTTTCGTCAATCTCAACATCGCCGCGTTCGACGCCGGCAAGCATGCGGGGATTGCCGTGGTCGCCGACGCGCGGCGCGGCATCGAGGCGCTGACGGACGCGCTGGCCGGGTACCACGTGGGCGCCGACTACACCGCCCGCGGCCAGGGCCTGGTAGCCGAATGGACCGCCGTCGTCGATCGCGCCTACCACCTCGGACACCAGCCGCTGCCCGCGCAGACCGAGGTGATCGGCGCGGTCAACGAGATCGCCGGGCCGCGGGACGTCGTCGTGCAGGCGGCCGGCAGCCTGCCCGGTGACCTGCAGATGCTGTGGCGGTCCCGTGATCCGAAGCAGTACCACGCCGAGTACGGCTACTCCTGCATGGGCTACGAGATCGCCGGCGCGCTCGGCATCAAGATGGCCGCGCCGGACCGGGAGGTCTTCGCGCTCGTCGGAGACGGCTCGTACCTGATGATGTCCGCCGAGATCGTCACCGCCGTCTCGGAGGGCATCAAGCTCGTCATCGTGCTGATCGACAACCACGGCTTCTCCTCCATCGGCTCGCTGTCGGAAAGCCTCGGCTCGCAGCGGTTCGGAACCCAGTACCGCTACCGTGACCCGGGCTCGGGGATGCTCGACGGCGGCTACCTGCCGGTGGACCTCGCCGCCAACGCCGAGAGCCTGGGCGCGGACGTGCTGCGGACCCACTCGATCGAGGAGTTCCGCGCCGCGCTAGTCAAGGCCAGGACGGCTGACCGGACCACGGTCGTGCACATCGAAACCGATCCGCTCGCGCCGGTTCCCTCATCGGAAAGCTGGTGGGACGTGCCGGTCGCGCAGACCGCGGCCCTGGACAGCACGCGGATGGCAAGGCGCGCATATGAGCAGGCCAAACGCGCGCAGCGCGGCTACCTGTGACCGGAAGGAAACCATGAAGACCATCGAGCACTGGATCAGCGGCGCTGCGACCTCGGGCGCCTCCACCCGCGCGGCGCAGGTGTACAACCCGGCGACCGGACAGGTTCAGGCCCAGGTGCTGCTCGCCGAGCCCGCCGACGTCGACGAGGCGGTCCGCGTCGCGAAGAAATCCTTCGAATCCTGGCAGGATGTCTCGCTCGCCCGGCGGGTCCGCATCATGTTCGCGTTCCGCGACCTAGTCGAGCGCCACCTCGACGACCTGGCCAGGATCGTCTCCGCCGAGCACGGCAAGGTGATCTCCGACGCCAAGGGCGAGGTGATCCGCGGGCTTGAGGTAGTCGAGTTCGCCGGCGGCATCCCGCAGCTGCTGAAGGGCGAGTACTCCGATCAGGTGTCCACCGACGTCGACGCGTACTCGCTGCGCCAGCCCCTCGGCGTGTGCGCCGGCATCACCCCGTTCAACTTCCCGGTCATGGTGCCGATGTGGATGCACCCGATCGCGATCGCGACCGGCAACGCCTTCGTGCTAAAGCCCAGCGAACGGGACCCGTCGGCGTCCGTTCTCCTGGCCGAGCTGTACGCCCGCGCCGGGCTGCCCGACGGCGTCTTCAACGTCGTACACGGCGACAAGGTGGCCGTCGATGCCCTGCTCGATCATCCCGAGGTGGCGGCGATCTCGTTCGTCGGCTCGACCCCGGTCGCCCGCTATATACACCAGCGGGCCAGCGAGCGGGGCCAGCGGGTGCAGGCACTTGGCGGTGCCAAGAACCACGCCGTGGTGCTGCCTGACGCCGACATGGATTTCGCCGCTAACCACATCACAGCGGCGGGATACGGCTCGGCCGGCCAGGGCTGCATGGCGATCTCGGCCGTGATCGCGGTCGGCCCGGCCGGTGACGCGATCATCGAGCGGCTGCGCCAGAAGGCCGACGAGATCAAGGTCGTGCCCGGCGATGACGAGACCAGCGACATGGGGCCGGTCGTGACCCGCGATGCGCGGGATCGCATCACCGGCTACGTCAGCCGCGGCGAGCAGGCGGGCGCCACCCTGGTCGTGGACGGACGGGACCTGGTGGTGGCCGGGCATGAGGAGGGCTTCTTCGTCGGACCCAGCCTGTTCGACCGCGTCCGCACCGACATGGACATCTACACCGATGAGATCTTCGGCCCGGTCCTGGTGGTGCTGCGCGCCGAGTCGCTGGATCAGGCGATCGACCTTATCAACGCCAGCCCCTACGGCAACGGCACGGCCATCTTCACCTCCAGCGGCCACGCGGCCCGCAGGTTCCAGCGCCAGGTGCACGTCGGCATGATCGGCGTTAACGTGCCGATCCCGGTCCCGATGGCTTACTACTCCTTCGGCGGCTGGAAGGACTCCCTGTTCGGCGACACGCACATGCACGGCGCCGAGGGCGTCCGCTTCTACACCCGCGCGAAGGCCATCACCAGCCGGTGGCCGGACGCCGGGTACACCGAGCACCACCAGGCGCACATGCACTTCCCGACGGCGGTTGGTAGAGCAAGACATGTACCCGTGTGACTTCGATAAGCCGAAGCCCATCGCCGCCCGCAAGTATAACTACCTCATCGCCAACGGGCTGCGCGCAGACTCGCAATGACAGCAACCCCCGACACCGCGAGGGACCGCACGACATGAAGATCGCACTGGACCCGTACATGCTCCGCGGCGTTCCGCTGCTCGAGCTGCCCGCGGTGGTCTCAGAGCTCGGTTACGAGTACATCGAACTGTCACCCCGGGAGGATTTCACCCCGTTCTTCCTGCACCCGCGCGCGAATAAGGACCGGGTTACCCAGTTCAAGGCGGCGCTGGACGCCGCGGGCGTCAAGATTGCCTCGCACCTTCCGCTGTACCGCTGGTCCGGGCCCGACGAGGACGAGCGCCAGGCTGCGGTGCGCTACTGGAAACGAGCGATCGAGCTGACCGTCGACCTCGACTGCGCGGTGATGAACTCCGAGTTCAACGGGCGTCCGGAGGCGGCCAGCCGCAGCGAGGCGCAGTTCTGGCGCTCGCTGGAGGAACTGCTGCCGAGCTTCGAGCGGGAGGGGGTAGAGCTGCGGCTTGAGCCGCACCCGGACGACTTCGTCGAGGACGGCAAGACCGCGGTCGACATGATCCGCGGCATCAACTCCCCGAACGTGTCGTTCCTGTACTGCGCGCCGCACACCTTCCACATGGGCGGCAACATGGCCGAGATCATGGAGTACGCCGGTGATCTGCTGACCCACCTGCACATCGCTGACTCCTTCAACCACACCGCGTCCTCCGGCCTGCGGTACATCGTGAACCCGCCGGGGTCAACCGCGCGAGTGCACCAGCACCTTGATGTCAGCCAGGGGGAGGTCAACTGGGACGACTTCTTCGCCACGCTGGCGCGGATCGGCTTCGACGGCATCGCGACCGTCTGCGTCTTCGCCTGGGAGGAACGGGCCCGCGAGTCGTGCCGGAGCAACAGGGAAAAACTCGAGCAGTACCTGGCTAAGCACTTCTGAAATGACCAGCATCGGCCAGTACTTTAGCTGGCGGACGGCCGTGTATGAGGGGATATCGATGCGACCGACGACTGTCGCTTTGCTAGGTGCCTCTTTTAACAAACGAGGCTAGTTACCGGGCGGATGAAGATGATGCCAGGAGGTGTAATAAACGCGAGCGACCCGATTACCGTCGACCGGACCAGCCCGGTACCGCTGTACTTCCAGCTGGCTCAGCATTTCGAATCGGCCATAAGATCCGGCGCGCTCACGGTCGGCACCCGGCTGGAAAGCGAGGTGCAGCTGGCGGAGATGCTTGGCCTGTCGCGGCCTACGGTGCGGGCGGCCTTCCTCTACCTGGCTGACAAGGGACTCGTCGTGCGCAAGCGCGGCACAGGGACCTTGGTGGCCAGCAAGCGGATCAACGGGGATTTTGAGCTGACCAGCCTTTACGACGAGCTCAAGGCCAGCGGCCGGGCCCCCGCCACCCGGGTGCTCAAAAGCGAAACCAGGCACGTCAGCGGCCAAGTCGCCGATGCCCTGCGGCTTGCCGAGGGATCGCTGGTGCTGTCGCTGGAGCGGCTCCGGCTGGCCGATGGTGAGCCGATGGCCCTGATGCATAATTACCTGCCCGCCGGGCTCGTCCAGCTGAACGTCGAGATGCTCGAGGAGCACGGCCTGTACGAGCTGCTCCGCGCGTCCGGCATCGGGCTGTACTCGGCCACCCAGCGGGGTCGAGGCTCGCATGTTGGCTGAGACCCGCGGTACAGCGCTGCTGACCATCGAGCGCATCGCCTATGACCAGGCCGACCGACCCGTCGAATTCGCCAGGCAGTTGTATCGGTCCTGCCGGTACGCGTTTACCACCAGTTGTTCCAGGCCAGAGCCAGCCACCGGCCTAACCGGGAGAGTAATCGGCTAACCGCCTCGGGCACGCCCGATCGCTGCGACGTCGGTGACCGTGAGGCCGTCCACAGCCGAGGTGACCGGCTGACTCCCGGACCGGCTTTAAGATCTCTTGTCACCGAGTGAGCAGTGATTTCTCCCTGCGGCGGCAACACGGTCCGCCGGTATGCCAGATCCGGGACAGCGCTATGCGGAGCTGGTGCTTGCTGCGTTGTTCTGGGCCAGACCGCTCATCCACGACAGCTCCCGGACCCAGGTATTACAGTCGCTGTTTCACGTTAGGTATCTGGAAATAGCTCTAGGTGACCGACTGGCCTGTCGCCGATGTGACGGTGAGTGACGGGTTCCCGGGGCGCCCGGATTCTGGCCTATCCCACTTCGGGACGGGAAACAACAGGCCTGTAACTTCGGGCGGCCGTGGCTCGTTGCCGGGCTTGTGGAACACAACAACGAAGACACGGCCGCTTGCGCCAGGATAGAAGATATCGCGGCGTGCGCCGTCCGGGTAGATGCCCAGGTCAGGATGGTCCTGCGCGGGGTGATGGCGCAGCGCCGCAGCGCGGAGACGGCGTTCGGGTACGTGACGGCGCTGGCGCCGGGGACGCGGGCGAACTGCTGGTGCCTGGCCGAAGCGGCCGGGCATGAGGGCTGGGGCCGGATGCAGGCCCTGCTCAGGTCATACGTGTGGGACTGGAAGGACCTGCGGGAGCGGCTGCCGGGCCTGGCCGCGGCCTGGCTCCCGGACGCCGGTGGTGACCTGATCGGGCCGGGGATCGCGATCGACGAGACCGCGCACCTGAAGAACGGCGATGCGACGGCGTGCGTGGCGCCGCAGCATGCCGGGTGCACGGGGCAGGTGGAGAACTGCGTGACCACCGTGTTCTGCGCCTACGTCACCCCCGCCGGGCAGGCCTGGATCGATTTCGACGTGTACATGCCCGGGCGGTGGGCAGCCGACCTGCCGCGCCGGCGGGCCGCCGGGATCGGTGATGACCTGGAGTTCGCCACCAAGCCGCAGCTGGCCATCGGGCAGGTCAAGCGGCTGACGGCCGCGGGCCTCCCGGCCCGGTGGGCGGCCATCGACGAGGTGTACGGCCGGTCCGGCGCGGTGCGCAAGGCCTGCGAGGACGCCGGGCTGGCCTACGTGGCGATCATCCCCTGCGACTACCCGGTCAAGACCGCGGCCGGGACCGTGATCCGCGCCAGCGAAGCCGTCAAGGACGCCGTGTTCGAGCGCCGCTCGTGCGGCACCGGGACCAAGGGTCCCCGGTTCAGCGACTGGGCCCTGATCGCCACTGCCAGGCCGCGGCAGTTCCTGCTGATCCGGCGGCTCATCTCCCGCCCGGACCAGATGACGTTCTACCTGTGCTGGGCACCTGAGGACAGTCCCGCCACCATGACGTACTTCATCACCATCGCCGGGCGCAGGTGGCCGGCGGTTATGTGATCTGTCAAGGTGTCTCATCGGACAAAAGACTCACTGGATGTATGCACCAGACGATGCGGGTGTCCGGCCGGCCGGGCTAGTAAAAGACGGCATCGAAGAGAAGGCGCGAGACACGTGAGGTGGTCACATAACAGCAGGCCGATGAGACACGATCACGAGCCAACATAACGGTGGAGGAAACCTTCAAAACCGGGAAAGACGTGCTCGGCTGGGACACCTCCCAGGTCCGCACCTTCAACGGCATCTGCCGGCACAGCGCCCTGACCGCTTTGGCCCAGCTCCGCGCCGCCGCCATCCGCACCGCCCTCGCCGGCGGTATCGCCCCAGCCCCCGGCGACGGCCGCGGCAGCGATGATCGCGGCGAAGACGATGACGTCGATGACGCTGACCTGCTGATCGGACTCGGCGACGCACCGGTACCCCGCTACGGCGGTCAGCCGTGCCCGCCCGGCATCGGCCCGATCCGGCCGTCGGTCGCCGAGTCCGCCCGGCTGACCCGGCTGGCCGGGCAGGTGATCGCCGGGCTGATCAGCCGCGCCCGGCTCGCTTTCACCCTGCGCTGGTCCGCTCGCCGGCGGCGCCACCAGGCCATCGCCCGCTGGCATCACCACAGCGCCCGGCTCGCCGCCGTGACCGGCACCGGCTAACCCCGGGACGAGCCAGGAAGGAGATCACGCTATGTAACCGCCAGCCCATGAGCACGGCACCACGCCACGCAACATCACGACCACAGTCCGGAAAACCGTGACTGTAATACTTGGCAGCACTATTGGCAGCAGTCGCAGGGGCGCGGCATTAACAACCCTCGACCGTCCGCTTTTCAGGTGTAGCGGATGCCCAGCTCAGGTCAAATGCGCGAGAGTAACTGGTTGTTTGCGGCTGCGTCCGTACGCTGGAGGCCGCTACCGTTGCCGTCACGGTTGCCGTCGGAGATACCGCTTGGGACCTACGCTGCTGACGCTGCTGTCTGCGTGGCTGCTGACGGCCGGATTTGGCATGAGCAGCGGTTGTGCGCGTTGTCTGCTGTATCCCGCCCGTTGTAGTTGATAGAAACGGCTGTGCCTGGTCTGCTCGGCTTTGCCTGGGTCGAATGGTGATGGGGTGAACCGGCTACTTACCTCAGCCACAGTCACCGCGGACCTCGGAGCTGGTTCCTCCATCCTGGAGCCCGAGGTCCCCGCCGGAGGCATTTCGATAACTCAGTTTATGCTTGAAAATTGGCACGCTTTATACCGTGCAAAACGTTATGATGTGCGCGACGGCAGGTGGCTAACGGCTTGGAGGTTGGCGATGATATTGCTTATTAAGCTACTATTTTTGCCGATATGGCTGGCCCTAAAGATTATTGGCGAGCTGGTCGAGCACTCTGGCCGCCGTCGGCGTCACAGACATCACAGGGTTCGGATCGTGTGGTTGCCGGGCCGAGCTGACTTCATGCGGTGGTCCAGTGAGATCACTCGCAGAGTGAAAGCGGCCGAACCTCTGCCGCTCAGGGTGTTCTTCCTAATGCCGATCGCTGCCCTGGGTCTACCGATGATGTGGTGCCTCGTTGTCTACCTTTGGCTGCTGTGGTGGATGCTCATGATTCCCTGGCTCGTCCTCACATCGCTAGCCTGATCTCGGTTACGTACGAGGTCAGCTTGGACGAGTGGCAGATATCTTCGCGTCGCCCGGCGCGTTGCGCCGGGTCGGCCGCCAAGGCCGCACGCCCGGCGTGTGCGCGTCCGGGCGCGGCGCCGCCTTGACCTCTACGGGCCAGATTCGGCAGTGCCAGCGGCTGTTCCCGGACGCGCAAGGTGAGCATGCTGTGGACGTTGGGGATGAGCGTGCCGGGGATGCGAGAAGGCCCCGCCGGCGGGCTGGCGGGGCCTTGTGAT
>WNFJ01426467.1_pt1 | contig 13465 bp, 14 predicted proteins | sample 5400461 | NCBI WGS metagenome assembly WNFJ01 (sample SAMN13153349, study PRJNA577476) | soil metagenome | isolation source: 115 cm saprolite on Douglas fir-dominated hillslope | place: USA:California | collected 2013-09-17 | reverse complement strand
CCGGGCACCGCGGCGGGCAGATCAATCACCCGGAGATCCGGGTGGCGAGCGACGTGCTGCCGACCGACGCAACTGCCTTCCTGAGCCCCACGGTGGAGCGCGAGATCAACCAGGTCCTCTGGTTCGTGCCTTGGCAAACCGTGCACTTTTTCGGCTTTGCGCTGATATTCGGCACGGCGTTCGCTGTTTCGCTGCGCGTGCTGGGCTTCTGGAAATCCGTGTCGTTCTCCGCCGTGCACCGGATACTGCCCTTGGGAGTCTTCGGAGTGGTGACGAATGTCTTTAGCGGCATGCTCATCCTGCAGGCCGACTCGTCGCGCTATTTGAACGAGATCACTTTCGTGCCGAAGGTCATTTTCATTACGATCGGCGCAATTGCGGTTCTGTATTTCTCCGTTTCCGAACCGCTTTGGAACGTCAAGGCCGGGGAAGATGCGCCGATGAGCGCCAAGTGGGTCGCCGCCCTGGTTCTGCTGTCCTGGACCGGGGTGGTCATCGGCGGCCGGCTGCTGCCCTACGTCTGATACGGAGGATCGCTTATGGCGAATATCGACGTCATCTTGATGGTCATTGCGGTCGTGACAATTGTCATCGGCCTGGTCATGTTCGGGACGTACTGCTTGAACAAGGCCCTGGACCGGAGCGCCCGCTAAGCCTAATCCGTAGGACATGAACGATCAGGGAGAGTGAACGTGCTCGAATGGCTGGCGGAGTCTCCGTTCGCGATGTGGGTCGATGAGTCGTGGGGTTGGCCACTCGCGCTGACGATCCACGCCTTGGGGATGGCGATAGTCGTGGGTCTCATGGCTATCATCGGGTTGCGTCTAGTGGGGGCGTTCCCGACGATTCCCTACACCTCGCTGGGCAAGCTGATCCCCCTCATCTGGATTGCGGTCGTGTTGCAGGCCATCAGCGGATTTACGCTATGGGTGACGAAGCCGGCGCAATATCTGGGCGACGTGATGTTCGATACCAAGTTCGCGCTCGTCATCATCGCCACGGTCGTGATGGTGTATTTCCATGTCACCTTCAAGCGCGAGGTCGCCGCCTGGCAGGCGGCCGGGACCGTCACTTCGCGTGGTATCAAGATCGCCGCCGCGTCTTGCCTGCTGTGGGCCGCCGTCACCATCGGGGGGCGGCTGACCGCGTATCTGGGATCCTTGTACCTTCGCTGACGAAGCGCCGCTCGATCAGCCGGCAGTCGTTAAAGCGCCAAACGCAATTGCGGGGCCACGATCTGCCCGTAGGGAACGTCGCCCTGCAGAATTCCAAGATCGCGCGCAAACGCGTTCATTCCGGTCACGAAGGTTTCGGAAATCGCGGTGTCATAATAGGGCAGATCGCGGCGGATGAGCTCGGCGATCAGCTCGGCCTCCGGCGGCGGGAACAATTTGCGGCCGACCGCGGTGGCGAGCGCAAGATCGCCCTGCAAGGCCGCCTGGGGTTTGGCGATGGCGCGGATCGCGGCGGCCGCGGCTTGCGGCGAAGCTTCGATCAGCCGATCGGCGGCCGCCAGCGAGGCCATGGTGTAGTTGAAGCAGGGCTTGGGCCCGTCGCCGCGGCGCACGTCCAGAACGATCGATCCGACACCGCGGCGCACCGCCACCTCGGCCCCCATGCCGTTGGCCCAAAATCCGTCGATCTTGCGCTCCGCCAGCGCCTGCGCGGCGGTCACGCCGAAATTGACGCCGGCGCCCTGCGCGCCCGGCACCGGCGTGATGGTGACGCCATCGCGCGCCGGATCGATCCCCGCCTCGCTCAGCAAGCCGCGCAGCCCCATCTCGACCCATGGGGCCGCCCCGATGCGCCGGCCCTTGACGCTGGCGACGTCGCCGCGCTGGGCGCCGAAATCCTTGTGCATCACCAGGAACCAATACATGCCCTGCGCCTGCGCGCAGAGGAGCTTGACGCCTTGCCACTGCGGAAAGGCCGCGAGCGCCGAATGCGCCGAGCCTCCGACCAGATCGACGACGCCGTCGCGCAGCGCCGCATAGGCCTTGTCGACCGGGAAGATCAGCTGCAGCTCGACATCGAGTCCCTGCTGCCGGAAGAAGCCGAGCTCGATCGCCGCGATGGCGGGGAAATACGAGTTCGAGATCATGTCGGGCACGGCGAGCTTCATGGGTCGGCCGCGCTACTCGTGCTTGGTGCGCATGATCAGGCGTCCTCCAGCGCGATGCTGCCGGCCCGGCGCTGGCTGTCGATCATCGAGGTCCGCAGCAGGAATTGGCGGGCGCGCGCCGGGTCCGCCGCGATCGCGCGCAACTCGTCGAGATTGCGCCGGCGCTCACCCGGATCGGCGGCCTCCAGGCGCTTCTTGTTGGCGATCGACTGCTCCTGCACGAACTCGACCGCCACGGCGCGGCGCTGCCGGTCGTAGAGATCGAGCAGGCGCTCGGATTCCCCGCCCATGAGGATGCGGGCGAGCTTGTCGGCGAGATTGGCCGCATCCTGGATGCCGCCGTTGAGCCCCATGCCGCCGATCGGATTGTTGACATGGGCGGCGTCGCCCGCCAGCAGCACCCGGCCGTGGCGGAAGCTCGCCGCCACCCGTTGATGGGTGACGTAGAGATTGCGGTGCACGATCGGGTAGGGGAGGAGGGCGGGAAAAAACTTGTGCAGCCGCGCCTGCGCGCCGGCTTCGCCCAGGACGTCGTCGTCGGTCTCCGCAGGCTCGGTCGGGAACACGGTGCGCCACAGGCCGGGCGGGCCGTCGGCCGAGACCTTGAAGCAATTGCACCAGGCGCCCGGGTCGGCGAAATAGCTGCGGTAGCAGTAGCCGCGCTGCGCCGCGAAATCGTAGGGCGTGGTCAGCACCACGAAACGCTCCGGCCAGGTGAAGCCCGGAAACGCAATGCCGCACTGCTTGCGCACCGTGCTGCGGGCGCCATCGGCGCCGATCAGATAGGCGCCGCGATGAGTTGACGTGCCGGTCGGGCCGCGCACGTTGAGGCTGACTGCGTCCTCGCTTTGCCGCAAGTCGACCGCCGCATGGCCGAACATGACTTCCACATTGGAAAATCGCTGCAGCCGATCGAGGATCAGCCGGGCGGTCTTGAACTGCTCGCATTGCACCACGTACGGATAGCTGGTGTCGTCCTTGAGAACCGCGTGATCGAACTCCGCCACCAGCTCGCCGCTCGGCCGGTCCCAGAACTGGAAGATCGGCGCCATGAGGCCGACGCGGGCCATGTCCTGCGCCAAGCCATCCTCGCTCAAGAGTTCGAGCGTCGCCGGATGGGTGGTGGCGGCGCGCGGATCGGCCTGCGGGCCGTCATTCTCGTCGAACAGCCGCACCGGCACGCCGCGCCGGGCCAGCAGCCAGGCGCACAAGAGCCCGACCGGTCCGCCGCCTGCGATCAGAACGCGCCGATCTTCCGGGCTCATGCCGATGCTCTATGCGGTTTGTTCATCGGCATCCGATTGTTCCTGCTGCGAGCCTCAAGCCTAGCAGGCGACCCGGCAAGGCGAAATCGGTCAAATCCGCCACACTGGCTTGATGTTCGACAGCCGAACGGGCAAAGCTCGCCCCCACCCTGGCCCTCCCCCGGTTTCGAGGAGGGAACGGGAGGGGGCGCGAGGGCAGGGCGATGGATCTACAACTCAAGGGGCGGACCGCGCTCGTCACCGGCGCCAGCATGGGGATCGGGCGTGCCATTGCGAGCACGCTCGCGGCCGAAGGCGTGAAGATGGCGGTGGTGGCGCGCCGGCGCGAATTGCTCGAGCAGCTCGCCGCGGAGATCGTGGCGGGGGGCGGGCTCGCCCCGGCCGTCATCGTGGCCGACGTGATGGCGCCGGATTCGCCCACGCGCATTCGCGACCAGGTGATCGCCGCGCTCGGCTCCATCGAAATCCTGGTGAATTGCGCGGGCGCCAGCAAGCCGCTGCCGGTGGATGCGCCCGACGACAAGTGGGACGAGGCGATGACGCTGAACTTCACCCGGGTGCGCCAATTGACCCATGCGGTGCTGCCGCAGATGCAGGCGCGCCGCTTCGGCCGCATCGTCAACATCACCGGAAAATCGGAACCCGACCGGCTCAACGCGGCCTTTGCCGCCAAGGCCGGGATCCACGCCTGGTCCAAGGGCCTCTCGAAGGAGATCGGCAAGCAGGGGATCACGGTCAATTGCGTGGCGCCCGGCCGGATCATGAGCGAGCAGATCCGCCGCCTTTATCCGGAGCCGGAGCGCCAGGCGCTCTCCGATTTTAGGGTGATACCGCGGCAACAATCTCCAACCGCCCATGTCTTGCGATGGCCGAGCAGCGCAGGCTCCTTCTCCCCGCACGCGGGGAGAAGGTCGGGATGAGGGGGCCTCGCCGCGAGTCTGAGCTTGTGGAAACGCCCCCTCACCGGGCCGAGATCTGGTTTTCCTTAGTGCTGTGTCGCCCTCTCCCCGCAAGCGGGGCGAGGAACACTGCACGGGCCCTACGGTGCCCAGTCGGCGAATGTGCGGATGAAGCGGTCGTCCAGGATGCGCCCGCTCGGCCAAGGCTCCTTGGCCTCGCCGCGCTCGATCTGCAGCGACCAGAACACCGCCATGCTTGGCTCGTCCGGCAGCGAGCCGCGCTCGTCATAGCCGGGCACGATCGCGTCGTAGGCGCGCTCCGCATAGGGTTTCTGGAACTTCAGCCGCTCCATATAGGTCGCGATGACGAGCGCGCGGTCGGCGCGGGCCAGGCGAATGGCCGCGACATGCGCGGCCAGGATCGCCCGCACGGTGTTGGGATTGTCGTCCAGAAATTTCCTCTTCGCCACGAAGACATGCTTGGGCCATCGGGGGGCGATTTCCTCGCCCTGGCTGCCCAATATGTTGAATCCCGCATCCGCCACGATCCAATTCATCGGCGGCGCCAGAATCCCGATCGCCAAGCGCTCCGCTTTGAGCGCCTGGGCGATGCTGGCCGGCGGGCCTGCCTGCACGATCTGGACATCCCTTTCCGGAACGAGGCCGTGGCGCCGCAGCGCGTAGCGGGTCAGCTGGTCGGTGGCCGAGCCGAACGTGGATACGCCTGCCGTCTTGCCCTTCAAGGCGTCCCAGGTCTTGATCGAGGGCTGCGACAGCCACGCATAGTCGGATTGATGAAAGCCCGCGTAGAAGGCGATGACACCCTGGCCCGCATTGATCATGTTGATCAGCCCATCGGCCGACTGAATGGAAAAATCGATCGAGCCGCCGATGAGCGCCTGCGACACTTCGGCGTCGCCGCGGAATGCGGTGAGCTCGATGTCGAGCCCTTGCTGTTTCCAGGTGCGGCCGGCCGCCAGATAGATCGGCAGGAAGCTCGCGGCATCGACCGGGATGGCGGCGACGAGCTTGCTCTTCTCGAGCGGGCCCGCCGCCGATAAGGGCGTCCGCGTCAGGGCCGCGAGCCCGGCGCCCGCGCCCGTCCGCAGCAATGTTCGGCGGGAAATTCGAAATGCCATCATGGATGCCGCTCCGCTTTCTCTTTCTCGCTCACGCCCGCCACGCCTGCAGCCGCGCTTCCAGGGCGTTGCCGAGCTGATTGATCAGCAGCCCGATCACGACCAGAATGACCAGCGGGACGAACACGTCCGCGGTGCGCAAGTGCGCCGCATAGAAGGTGATGCGATAGCCGAGCCCGGCATTGGAGCTGAACATCTCGCCCAGCACAACGCCGTGCAGCGCGCGGCCGAGGCCGATCCGCATGCCGGCGATGATCAGGGGAACCGCGGCCGGCAGGATCACCTTGCGGATCACATCGCGCCGCGTGCCGCCGAAGGCCCGAACCGCGCGCACCAGCTGCGGATCGACCCCGTGCACGCCCGCCACGGTGTTGACCACCACCGACACGAAGCTCAAAAGGAACGTGATCGCCACCACGGTGGCGAAGCCGAAGCCTAGCCAGACGATGATCAGCGGATAGAACGCGATCAGCGGCGAGGAATAGAGGAACCAGACGAATGGGTCCACCGCGTATTCGGTCAGCCGGTTGAGCCCCATGGCGATGCCGAGGCCGATCCCGACCACGAGCGACAGCCCGAAGCCGGCGGTGAACTCGACCAAGGAGACCTTGAGGTCCGCCAGGATTTCTCCCGATTGCAGCTGCGTCAGGAAGGCCGCCGCGATGCGCGAGGGATTGCTCACCACCACCGGGTTGATCAGATCGAAGCGGGCGGCGGTCTCCCAGGCCAGCAGGAAAGCCAATGTCCCGATGATGCCGAGTACGAGCTGCTCGCGGCGCGGCGCACCCGCGCGCGCTTGTGGCCGCAGGGCCGGCGCGGTGCCGATGTCGCTCATGGCTCGAGGCTCCAGGGCGCGATCAGGCTCTCGATCCGACGCAGCAGCGTCACCAGCAGAAAGCCGAACGTGGCAACGACGGCCACCAGCACGAAGATTTCCGCCGCCCGCTCGCTGGTCGAATAGACCTGGATCAGCCGGCCGATGCCGCGCACGGACACATACATCTCGGCTGCGATCAGACCCACGATGGCGCGCCCGACTGCGAGCCGCACCCCGACCATGACGGAGGGGAGCGCGCCCGGCAGCATGGCCTTGACGATCACCTGGGCTTTGCCCGCCCCGAAAGCCCGGCAGGCGCGAATCCAGGATTCGTGCACTTGGCCGATGCCGGTCATGGTGTTGATGACGATCGGGATGACGGCGGCGAGGAACACCATGATGGCCTTCGATTGGGTACCGACCCCGAACCAGACCACCACGATCGGCACGAAGGCGATGATCGGCGAGGTATTGAGCGCCACGATCAAGGGCTCGAACAGGTAGTGCAGCCGCCTGCTGAGCGCGAATGCCGTGCCGGCCGCAATCCCGATCGCGATCGCCGGAACGAAGCCCTGGATGAATTCCTGCAGGCTGACCGCAAGGTTGCTGCCAAGTTCGCCGGAGGCGCTCATCCGTATCAGGGTTTCGGCCACCTCGGACGGATAGGAGATCAGGTCCGAGCGGATGATCTCGTTGGCGCCGACGATCTGCCAAGCGAGCAGGAACAGCGCGACCGCCATGCACCCGACCACCGCCCGGGCCGAACGGTGTCGCGCGAGCGAAGTCCAGGTCGAACCGCCGCCGCCGCGGGCCTGCGCCACCACGCTCATGTCGGGCACGCTCATTTCAGGCACGTTCATTTCAGGTTTTGGCGGCCGGCTGCGGCTGCTCCCAGGCATTCGACGCCAGCACCTCCCGCTGCAGCAAATCCCAGATGCGCCCGCGGTAGGCCGTGAAGGCGGGATCGTTGCGGATTTCGAGCGGGCGCGGCCGTTGGAGCGTCACCGCCATGTCGGCGATGATTCGCCCCGGCGAGGCGCTCATCACGATGGTGCGGTCGGCCAGATAGATCGCCTCGTCGATGTCGTGGGTGACGAACAGGATGGTCTTGCGGCCGCGCTCCCAGATGCGCAGAAGCTCGGAGCCCATCACCTGGCGGATCTGTGCGTCCAGCGCCCCGAAGGGTTCGTCCATCAGCAGCACTTCCGGCTCGACCGCCAGGGCGCGCGCGATGCCGACGCGTTGGCGCATGCCGCCGGACAATTGATGCGGATAGGATCGCTCGAAGGCAGAGAGCCCCACCAGGGCGACGTGCCGGCGCGCGATCCGGTTGCGCTCCTGCGCCGGGATGCCCTTGAGCTCGAGGCCGAGCTCCACATTGGCCAGCACGGTCCGCCACGGCAGCAGCGCGAAATCCTGGAACACCAGCGCGCGGTCGGGGCCCGGCGCGGTGACCAGGCTGCCGTCGAGGCGCACCGATCCGCTGGTCGGCCGCAGCAGCGCGGCGATCAGCATCAACAGGGTGCTCTTGCCGCAGCCCGAAGGTCCCACGATGGTGACGAATTCGCCGTCCCGGATCGAGAGATCGACGTCGCTGAGTGCCAGGAACGCGCCGCTGCGCTGCTCATAGGCCAAGCTGAGATGTTCGAGGACGAGCCGGCCCATGGCACTCACATCGCGTTCACGGCCCCCGGGGTTCCGGGCTGGAACCTAAGGCGCCCATTGCGCGAATGTGCCGATGAATCGCTCATCCATCAACCGCGCTGCCGGCCAAGGCTCCGTCGCGGTGCCGGCCGCGATCACGATCGACCAGAAGATCTCCATGTATTTTTCGTCCGGCAAGCGGCCCCGCTCGTCGAAGGCCGGCAGGTTCTCGTCATAGGCGCGCCCCGCATAGGACGGCTGATACTTCACCTGATCGACCAGAACCTTGACGGCGAGCTCGCGATCCGCCCGCGCCAGCCTGATGGCCGCCACATGGGCGCGCAGGAACGCGCGCATCGTTTCCGGATGGTCGTCGAGGAACTTAGGCCGCGCCACGAATGTGTGCTTGGGCCATTGCGGGGCGATCTCTTTTTCTTGCGTGCCCAGCACGGTCAGGCCCAAGTCCTCCGCCACCCATTTGGTCGGCGCCGACTGGATGGCGGCCAGCAAGCGGCCGGAGCGGAGCAATTGAATGCTGGTCGCCGACGGCCCTGCCTGCATGATCCGGACGTCGGTCTCCGGCTTGAGCCCGTGCTTGCGCAAGACGTAGCGGGTGAGCTGATCGGTCAGCGAGCCGAAGGTCGATACCCCGATGGTGCCGCCCTTGAGGTCCGCCCACGCCTTGATGGAAGGCTGCGCCAGCCAGGCGAAATCGGCCTGGTGAAATCCGGCATAGAACCCCTGCACGGGCTGGTTCGAATTGATCAGGTTGATCAAGCCGTCGAAGGACTGCAGCGACAGATCGAGCGAGCCGCCCGCCATCGCCTGGCTCACCTCGGCATCGCCGCGGAAGCTGACGATCTCGACCTCGAGCCCCTGTTCCTTCCAGGTCCGCGCCGCCGCCACATAGACCGGCAGGAAGCTCGCGGCCGGAACCGCCAGCCCCAAGGTGAGGTTGGGCTTCTCGATTTTGCCCGGCGCCGCGCCGGCGCGCCGCGTCGCCAGAACCGTTCCCGCCCCGATGCTCGCCTGCACGAAGCTGCGCCGGGACAGCTTGCGCGCCAGGGCCATGTTGCACTCCTGAGATTGTTGATCGGGTCGGTAGAACGCGGACCGACATTAGTGCCGCATCAGTCTGACTGGAAGTAGGAGCTCGTGCTGCGCCCGCGACATGTTGCAGCTTCCCTCGCCCCGCTTGCGGGGAGAGGGCAAAATTCACCGAGGGAAAACCCACCCTCGGCAGGGTGAGGGGGCTTCTCCAAGCCCTCAGACTCGCGGAAGGGCCCCCTCACCGAGCCGAGTTCTGGTTTTCCTCAGTGCCGTGTGGCCCTCTCCCCGCAAGCGGGGCGAGGAAATCCGCACCGGGCGCGAGCTCAGGCCAGCAGCCCCGCCATCGGGGCCGCCGCATCGCTGCCCGGAAATACGTCGGCCGCGAGCGCGCGATCATCGGCCCGCAGGTGATCCTTGAGCACGCCCTTGAGCACGGTGCGCAGATCGGTGGTGGCTTTGAGATCGCGGCGCTCGTAGAGATCGGCTTCCTTGAGGCCCGGCCAATCCGCGATGACGCGGCCGCCCTTGAGCGCGCCGCCCGCGAGCAGCGCGACCGTTCCGGTGCCATGGTCAGTGCCTTCGTTGCCGTTCACATGGGCGGTGCGGCCGAACTCCGTGATGAGCGCCACGACGGTCTCGCCCCAGGCCTCCCCCATATTGGTCTTGATGGCCGCGATCGCGCCATCAAGGGCGCCGAGCAGCGCCGCCAGCCGGCCGTTGACGGCGCCTTCATTGACGTGAGTGTCCCAGCCGTCGAAGGCCAGCGCGCCGATACGCGGACCCTCCGCCGTGGCGAGGAACTTGGCGGCCGTGCCGGCAGCTTCGGCAAAGTAGGCGCGCACCTGCTCGATGCCGCCGCCCTGGATCCCAGGCGCGTTGTCGTTTGGCTTGTCGGCGATGCCGCCGGCCTTGGCGATTGCGGCGAGCCCCAGGCGATCCTCGAGCACCCGCGCCAGGGTCGGATCGGTGTGCCGGTAGAGATCGAGAAGACGCATCGTGGTTTCCTCAGTGACCGGCGGCAGGCGCGGCGGCGTCCAGGACAGAACCGGCGCTGAACCACGCACCACCAGCGGCGTCACCGGCCCGACCGCGAACACCCGCCGGCCGCGCGCGATCGCATCCTGGCTCGGCTCAAGCCCGGCGAGCGCGCGGTTGAGCCAGCCGGTATCGACCGCGCCCGGCTTGCCGAGCCCGCTTTCGAGCACGTCCTGCCCGTCGAAATGCGAGCGCTCCCGATAGGGCGTCGCGGCCGCATGCACGATGGTGGCATGGCCGTCCTGATAGAGCCGGTGCACGTTCGGCATCGCCGGATTGAGCGCGAAGAATCCGTCGAGCGGCAACCCCGGCGTCTTGCCATCGAGGCGCAGCGCATTGTCGCCGCGCAGTTTGATCCAATCTGGATCGCCGACCGGCGCCACCGCGGCGAGCCCGTCGAGCGCGCCGCGCAGCACGATGGTGAGAAAGCGCGGGTCGCGGCCCTCCGCGCGCGCGAGCCGCGGCACGAACGCCCATGTGAACAGCACGCCGGAGCCGAGCAGCAGCTCGCGGCGGGTCGATTCATGGAGCGTCGAAGCTTGGAGCGGCGAGCGCATGATCATCTCCATCATCTGCGCTGGAATTCGGGCGCCATCACCAGGAGGGTCAGCGCCTGCGTCTTGCTCTCGGCCCGCGCCACGGCGAGGCGGGTTTCTTCGGTGGCAAGCGGACCGAGCGCAACGTCCACCACCTCCTTCGGCTCGACGTCGGGGGCGACGACCTGCGCAAACGCGTTGGCGCTTTCGAGGCGCAGCGTCAGCCCGTCGTACCAGGCCGCGTTGTCATCCGAGAAACCCTTGGGCGCGGGCGGCCGCCACAACGGCTCGCCGAGCAGAGCCTGCTGGCGCGTCATGCCCTCGATGTTGGGCCGCCGCCGGCCGGCAGCGCGCCGCGCCGCCGCCAGCCATTCGCCCGGCCGCTTGACCTTGACCTGCTCGGGCGCCCAGGATTCGGGAGCGCTGACGAGCGTCTTGGCGACTTCCTTGAGGTCGCCGTCGGTGTCGAGGAAGCGCTGTGTCAGCCGCTCGACCACCGCGGGCGGCGGATCGTCGGCAATGAAATGGCGCGCGAGCTTGGTCGCCACATGGCGGGCGGTCGCCGGATGGCGCGCCAGATCGGCGAGTACGGCGCGGCCCTGCTCGACGCCGGTGTCCGGATAGGTCTTGCCAATCAGGGTCTGCGGCGACGGCTCGTGCAGGCGCTTGTTAAACACGAACTCGCCGCCGTGATCCGGATTGTCGACCGTCGGCAGGATGGTCCAGCCGGTGATCACCTTGGCGAAATTGGTGACGTCGGCCTGCGTGTAGACGGTACGCACCCCGAGCGTATGCAGCTCGAGGATTTCGCGCGCCAGATTCTCGTTAAGCCCGCGATCGCGGTTGATGCCGGCGACCGAGTTCGGCCCGATCGACTGCGCATTGTCGAGATAGAGCAGCATCGCGGGGTGGCTCTCGGCGGCGAGCAGCATGTCGGCGAAGCGGCCGAGCACATACGGGCGGATCGCCTCGCGCTCATAGGCGCCGGCCATCACGGTCGAATCGAAGCTGACGCAGAAGTGGTTCGACCAGAACCACACCAGCCGCTCAACGAACCCGATCTCGCAATTGACGGCGGTGCCAATGCGAGCCCGCGCTTCGTCAAGAAAGATTTGGCGCGGCAGCGGCACCGGCTTGGGGGGCGCCGGATTGGGCGGCGCATCCCCCTTCTTGTCTGGCGCCATCTGTTCCATGGCGCTTTCCCCACCGGAGGTCGCCATGGCCTGCGCCATCTCCTTGCGCTTGCGCTCGAGCTTGTCCTTGGCGAGCCGCTCGGCATTGTCTTCGAAGACGGCGCGGTTCTCCGCTCCGCTGTTCTGCAGATTGGCGTCGGTGATCAGCCCGGCATTGGGCGCGTCGAGATCGGCCAGGATCGCACCCATGGGATCGGACGCGACCGCCGCGATCGAGCCAGTCGTCGAGCCGGCCTTGGGGCCGAAGCCGAATCGGTGAAGGGCGAGCGCCGCCCCTCTTGGATCAAGGGCCATGATGATTGATCCTTGACTGACAAGCTTTGAAATCGTGCGGCGATGTCGACGGCAATGTGCCAAACGTTACGACTGTCGCCACCACGGGCCAATATAAAGTATCCGACGTATCGCAGCAACATCATGCTCATCGGCTCGCCGCGGGCAAAATCGGGAGACGCATCAGTGCCGATCTATCTCAACGAGCAAAACGCCGCCGAATTCGTCGACATGCCGTCCGCGGTCCAGGCGGTGCGGGCCGCTTTCGCGGCGCAAGCGCGCGGCGAGGCGATCAATATTCCGCGCACACGGCTCGCATTCGGGGAGCGCAGGCTCAACCTGATGGCAGGCGGCGGTCGCGCCCCCGACCGCTATGCGCTCAAGTCCTATGGTTCCGCGGCCTATCACACCCTGCTGTATTCGGCGGAGCAGGGCCTTTTGGCCATCATGGAGGCGAACCTGCTCGGCCAAATTCGCACCGGCGCCGCGAGCGCGATTGCGACGCAGGCGATGGCCCGCCCCGATGCCGGAAAGGTGGGACTCATCGGCGCCGGCCGCCAGGCGCGGACGCAGATTCACGCATTGCATTGCGTCGGCCGCGCCACCGAGGTCGCGGTCTTTGCCCGCAATCGGGTCAAGCAAACCGCGTTCTGCGAACAGCTCAAATCCGAGCTGGCGCTGCCGGTGCGCGCCGCCGCGTCGGCTGAGGAGGCGGTCAAGGGGGCCGACATCGTGGTCACCGCCACCACTTCGTCCACGCCGGTGGTGATGAGCGAATGGCTGGCGCCCGGCACCCATGTGAACGCCATGGGGGCCAATGCGTCGTCTCGCCGTGAGCTCGATCCGCAGATCGTGCTGCGGGCCGCCATGGTGGTCACCGACGATGTCGAGCAGGCCAAGGCGGAGGCGGCCGAGTTCATCGATCTCGCGCGCGCGGGCCGGCTCGCTTGGAACGATCTGATACCGCTGCATCGGATCGTCGGATTGCCGGGCTTGCGCCGGGATCGCGACGACGTCACGCTGTTCAAATCGCTCGGCGTCGGCCTCGAAGATTTGGCGATTGCGTCATTGTTGTACGATCGGGCGGCAGCGAGCGGCCGGTTCAAGCCGCTTTGAAGCAAGCAAATACGAACTTTACAAAAATGTAATGCGCCGCAGAAGGACCGGTAAGGTTCGCGGACCAGCGTGCGCATAACACGCATCAGACGTCGTCCCTCACAGCCGGGGAATAACGGAGGAGACAACCATGAATCGCAAAATCGCTTTCACCGCCCTATCCCTCGTGCTCGTCCTCGGCGGCGCCACGGGGGCCATGGCGGCCGGAAAGAAGCAGCACAATGGTGCTCATGAGGCCTCCGCGGCTGAGAGCGGCGGGAAGGTCACCGACCCGCGTCATAACAAGGGCGCAAACCACGAGAGCTGGTGCGACACTGATGCGCAGTGCAACGGTTGGGCCGAATGGCTGCAGGATGTCAACGCCGGGAAGCTGAAG
>WNFJ01045238.1_pt1 | contig 13466 bp, 11 predicted proteins | sample 5400461 | NCBI WGS metagenome assembly WNFJ01 (sample SAMN13153349, study PRJNA577476) | soil metagenome | isolation source: 115 cm saprolite on Douglas fir-dominated hillslope | place: USA:California | collected 2013-09-17 | reverse complement strand
GAGTTCGTGCCCGTGGATCACCAGAATGCGGCGACCATCAGCCGTGGTGTGAATGGCGTGTTCCTGGATCGAAATGTTTCCGTACGCGCCCCCAAACGTATTGACGAATTCGTCGTGATTTCCAGGAATGTAAACGACCGGCACGCCTTTGCGTGCTTTGCGCAGAATTTTCTGGATCACGTCGTTGTGCTGCTGCGGCCAATAGCGACCGCGGCGCAACTGCCAAATGTCGATCAAATCGCCGACGACGTAGAGTTTCTCGCAATCATACTCGCGCAGGAATTGGAGCAGCGCCTCCGCATTGCTCGTCCTTGTCCCAAGATGAACGTCGGAGATCCAGGCCGCCCGAACTCGGTAGAGCGCTTCCGTTCGTGTTCCTGTCGGCGGCGGTTCAAATGGAAATCGCGGGGACGTTAAGGTCGACATTGGAGCATTCCATGAACAGGGAAAGCCTGTCGGGGCGCCCGCCCGGCGGGCTTTGATTGACCTAACCAGTTTTCGCTATTTGATTGGGACAAATCCAACTTGTTCGACAATTTTTTGGCCGGCGTCGCTGACCGTAAAATCGATAAATTGTTTCGCCAGGCCGGTTGGTTCGCCGTTCGTGTAATAAAATGTTGGTCGTGCGTAAGGATAAGCTTTGCCCAGCACGCTCTCTTTCGACGGCGTGGCGCCATCAATCGCTACGACTTTGATGCCGCTCGCTTTGGCGTAGGCCAGTCCAACGTAACCGGCGCCATTGGGATTTTTTCCAACTTCCTGCGCGATTTGTTCGTTGCCCGCCATTTTTTGCGAGTCCGGCGCGTAGTCGCGCTTCTTCATCGCCAGTTCCTTGAACTCCGAATAAGTGCCCGAGGAGGTGTTGCGAGTGTAAACCGAAATCTTACCTCCGGATCCCCCCACCGCGCTCCAATCGGTCACGTCGCCGCTGAAGATTTGTTCCACCTGCTTTTTGGTCAGGGCTTTGATTGGATTCGCCGCGTTCACGATCACCGCGATCCCGTCGTAGGCAACGATTGTCTCTTTAAAGTTCACGCCTTTGGCCTTTGCTGCCGCGATCTCTTCCGGTTTGGTCGGACGGCTCGACATTCCAATTTGGGCCGTGCCGTCAATGATCGCGGAGATGCCGGTGGTCGATCCTTCCGCGGCAATGTTGAAGGTTGTACCGGGATGTTGCGCTTTAAACTCTTCCGCAAGCTGCGGCACCAACTTTGCGCCGAGCGTGTCGGATCCTTTGATGACGAGAGTGTCGGCTCGCGCCAGAAGAGTGCCGACCGTGAGAGCGACAAGTGTAAGAAGTAATTTTTTCATGATTTTTTGGTTGTTTTTTTTGAGCTGGCCGCTGCCCTGTGTCTTGGCAGCCAGCGGAACGGTTTCGGGTTTAGAACATCACCTGCACGCGCGCGATCACTTCATCGAATTGGTCGTCGCCAAATTGCGGATTCGCTTCGCGGAAATCCGACCAGGTGTGCACGTAGTTGACCATCAATTTGATCGAATCGCCGTGGATGTAGTAGTTCAGCCCGCCGGTGATGGAATGGATGCCGTCCTTGTTCACTTGGTCGGGATCGAGCGCTTCCCACTTCACCACAGCTTGCAATTTTTTCGGAAGCAGGAAGTAGCTGCCTTGAACGTACCAACCGCTTGGGTCGAAGTTTTTAAATCCGGGCGCCACACCGGCTACGGTGCGACCATCGACATCTTCAGCGAGGTATTCGCCGATTAAATCAAACGGGCCGATGGTCAACCATGCGTCCGCGCTCCACGCCGTCCGCTCGTCCGCTCCCGGCAAGACGAACGGCGAGAGCGAACCGTCCTTGTTGACTAACAGGTTCAATGTTTGCGAGATATTTGTCCCCTTATCGTCGCGACTGTTGAGAACGTCGCCGCCAAGCTTCAGACTCGAATCCTGACCGAACAGCTTGCCTTTGAACGGCATCAACTCGAGGCGGCCGACGGCCATGAAGTTGTTGTTGTCGTTGATGGTGGTGTTGCGTCCGTTCCCGTTGAAGATGCCGGCGTAGTAGGTAAGAAGGTCTTTCTGTTCCGGCCAGATACTGGTGAATGGTTTGCCCCAGAGCTGCACGCCGATCTGACGCTCCGGCGTAATCGCGCCGGTGGGAAGGCTGCGCTCAATCGTGAACAGGCTGGTGTCGGGTGTGGTCTGCTCTAAACCGAATGGCGCTTTCCATTGGCCGATTTTAATTTGCGCCGCCGGAAATTGATGCCAATTGATGAAAATGTCCGTGCCGGAAAACGCGGTGCGGCTCGATGAAATGCCGTCGCTGTTTCCGAAGTCGCCTTCGATCTTGAAGTCGAAGTTCTCCGCAAATTCGCCGGTTAGATTGATTCGTGCCCGGCGCAACCGAAACCGATCTTTTAGCTCGGTCAAACCGAAGCGCCCTTCAAATGCTGAAACGTCGCCGTCTTCGAAATTAAACTGAATGAATCCGCCGAGCGTGAGCTTAATTTCCGGCCCCCGCGGAAGGACGTAAACCGGCGGTTTCTCGGGGGCGGCGACATTTTTCTCGACATACGTTTTCCCGTCAGAAGTGACTTTCGTTTTCGTCGGGCCTTCTGCAGGAGCGGCGGGCGCAGACGCCGTCTGTCTTTTCAAGCTTTTGACTTCGCTTTCGAGTTCAGCGTTGCGCGTTTGCAATTGCTCGACCGCGCGCTCCAGTTTCTGGAGCCGCTCGGACTCGGACGATGACTGGGCGGCAAGCGGTTGCGCCGCCAAGAAGACGAGGGGAACCGCGGCAAGGATGGTGAATTTTTTGATTAACATTTGTTTCTCCCGGTTGTGGTGAGGTTTTTCAGCGATTTGCTTCCAGCGAATACGATGGAAGCTAAAAGGCGATTGTTACGGCCTTATGACGGTGAAGTGACAATCAGGCAAACTTTGCGCGAAAACGCGGAACCATTCTTTTGTAATAAAACGCGGTCGCTAGGACTTTACTTAGCTAAGATCGACATCTTCCGATGGATGGAGACGAACAAAGAGTCCGGTTTTTAAGTCTGCTTCGGCCGATCGAGGGCGATCTCGAGAATTATTCACGCCGGATGGTGTTTGATCGGCGCGATCGCGAGGACGCGCTGCAAAACGCGGTACTGCGTGCCTTTCGTGCCTTCGATCGTTATCACGATGACGCCAGTTTCCGTGCCTGGATGTTCAAGATTCTGACGAACGAAATTTTTGCGATAAATCGCAAGCGCGGCCGCATTGCGGAACTCGAAGTCGCGGTCGAACCGGAGGAAATCGAGGAATTCGCCGGGCTCGATTTTGCCGGTGAAGCGCCGACTTCGGGGGAATCACTGGCCGACGCCCTCGACGAAGAGTTGCTCAGCGCCTTACAAACTTTGAACGGCTCGGAGCGCGCGGTCCTTCTCATGCGCGCGATCGGCGATTTGCGTTACCGCGAAATCAGCGAATGCCTCGGCATCCCGCTCGGCAGTGTGATGGGAAATCTTTCACGCGTGCGCGCGAGAAGGAGATCGTTGCTATGAAATGCGCGGAGGCGAGAAAACTTGTTCGGCTCTATCTCGACTCGGAGCTGGACGCCAAAAACAGCTTTGAAGTCGAGCAGCATCTCGAATCGTGCGCGGAGTGCGCCGGTTTGTTCGAGGCGGAGAAGAAATTCGATGCGCGCCTTGACAGATTTTTGCGGGGCGGTCAGGCGACACGTGCGCTTTGGGAAAAAGTCGAAGCGCAAGTTGCGCCGTCCCGCAGTCGCGGGATCAAAGCGCTTTGGCCGGTCGCGCTGGCTGCTTCACTCATCATTGCCGCAGGCGCCGTCTTGTTCGCGAAATCGAGAACTCTTGATCTTGCGAACGCGGTCGAGGAATGTCACAGCGCTTACGCTCATCAAATCACCACGCCTGAATTCAGCGGCGCGGTGCCGAGCGAAATTGCGCGACAATTCGGCGGTCGCCTCGACGCCGAAGCTTTTGCTTACCGGTCTTCGGAGCCGACGTTCACATCCAACGGCGCGCGCTTGTGCCATGTCGAAGGCGTGCCGGTTGCACTGATTCTAGGCCGCTGCGCCGACATCCCGGTTTCGATGATCGTCTTCAAAAAAAGTGAGCTCGATCATTTTCCGCAGACGAAACGTAAGCTGGAATCCGGCGATCCGATCGCTTGCAGCCGCTCGGGCAGGTTTCAATTCGCAGCGCGTGTGGTCGATGATCACGTCGTCTGCGTCATAGGCGATGAACCGCGGCCGGCGCTCGAGGACTTGTTGAAAACGGTGCGCCGAATCGATGGTTAAAGCCGCGCTCAGAAATCCACACGCGGTCATCGTGCTCGCCCTAGCGATCCTTGTAATCGGGCTGACTGCGATCTCGAAATTGCCAACGGACATTTTGCCGACGTTCAAAACGCCGGCCGTGCAGGTCGTCACGTTTTATCCTGGCATGCCGGCAGAGGTGATGGAGAAGGACATCACGACGCGGTTGGAGCGCTGGACTGGGCAATCGAACGGGATCGCGCGGCAGGAGGCAAAGTCGATGGTGGGCGTGAGCGTGGTAAAAGATTTTTTTCGCGAAGATATCGATCCAAACACGGCGATGTCGCAGGTCACGTCCCTGGCGATGAGCGACCTCTATTATCTGCCCCCGGGGACGATCCCGCCGATGGTGATGCCGTTCGATCCGACCGCGACGATCCCGCTTTGTTTGATCAGCGTGTCGAGTCCGCAGTTTGATGAAACGAAACTCTACGACGTCGCTTATTTCGATTTGCGCAATCGTTTGCAATCGATCACCGGCGTGATCGCGCCCGCGGTTTACGGCGGGAGATTGCGGCGCATCCTCGCGTATGTCGATCCGCTAAAGGCACAAGCGCGCGGCCTTTCGCCGCTCGACGTCATCAATGCCGTCCGCGATTTCAACGTGATGATCCCGACCGGCGACGCCAAGTTTGGCGCGCTCGATTACCAGATCAACGCCAACGGCATGGTGCCGACCGTTGCCGAGCTGAACGATCTGCCACTCCTGGTTGGCAACGGACCGACCACATACATCCGTGACGTCGCGAAGGTCGAAGATTCGCATCAAATCCAAACGAACATCGTCCGCGTGCAAGGCAAACGGCAGGTGTACATCCCGATCTACCGGCAGCCGGGCGCGAACACGATCGCAGTGGTCGAAGGAATCAAGGCCCAGCTCAAACCGATCCTCGAGCGCATTAAAGGCATCAACCTCGACGTGGTGATGGATCAGTCCGTTTACGTTCGCCAGGCCATTCGCAATCTCGTCCAGGAAGCCGGGCTCGGTTTTCTGCTCGCGGCGGGGATGGTGTTCATCTTTCTCGGCAGCGCGCGCCCGACAATCATCGTGCTCATAGCTTTGCCGCTGGCGGTGCTGGGCGCGCTCATCGGCTTGTATTTCACGCACGAGACGCTCAACGCCATGACTCTCGGCGGCATCGCGGTCGTGATTGGGCTGCTCATCGACGAATCGATTGTCGTTTTGGAAAACACCGCCCGTCACTTGGATTTGGGCCTGGCGCCACACGAAGCCGCGCTCGTTGGCGCGAGCGAGGTGATGCGGCCGCTGACCATTGTCACGATCACAATCAGCGTCGTTTTTTTCCCAATCATTTTTATCAGCGGGATCGGTAAATTTTTGTTTACGCCGCTCGCTAAATCCGTCGTCTTCGCAATTTGGACCAGTCGTTTGCTCGCATCGACGCTCGTGCCAGTCTGCGCGGCAAGATTTTTTAAGCGTCGCGTTACTGGATCGCGAGACGAGCGCGAAAACTGGTTCGATCGCGTGCGCTTTAGCTATTCGCGCGGGCTCGATCGCGCCCTGCAATGGCGCTGGCGCGTGCTTGGCGCGACCGCCGCCTTGTTCATCTTGTCGATGCTGATTTTCAAATTGATCGGCACTGAACTTTTTCCGCAAAGCGATGCCGGACAATTCAGCGTCAAAGTGCGCGCGACCACCGGGCTCCGCGTGGAAAAGACCGAAGAGCTGATTGCACAGATCGAAAAGGCAATCGGCGCGGTCATTCCGGAGAGGGAACGCAAGATGATCATCTCCAACATCGGCGTCCTGCTCGACTGGCCGGCGGCCTACACGCCGAACTCCGGGCCGCAGGACACATTCATTCTTGTCCAACTCGCTGAGCATCACGGACGCTCTTCGTTTTCGTACGTCGATGAGCTGCGCAAAAAACTGCCGCAGCAGTTTCCCGGGATCGAATTCAACTTCGACACGGGCGGGATGCTGAGCGCGGCGCTCAACGGCGGGTTGCCTTCGCCAATCAACGTTCAAGTCGAAGGAAACAAACTCGAGGTCGCGCACGAGATCGCCGAAAAAATCAAGCGCTTCGCCGAGAGTGTTCGTGGAGCGGTCGACGTCCGCATTCAGCAGCGGCTCGACGCGCCGCAGATCAACATCGACATCGACCGCGTGAAAGCCGCGCAGGTTGGATTGACCCAAGAGGAAATTGTCAAAAACATCGTCACCGCGCTCAACAGTTCGACCAACTTCGCGCCCTCGTTCTGGATCGACGAGAAAAACGGCAACCATTATTTCATCGGCGCGCAGTATCGGGAAAACGACATTCAATCAATCAACACCGTGCTCGATATCCCGATCACCGGGAAAAAGCAGCCGGTGCCGGTGGCGTTGCGCACAGTTGCGAAATTTTCGCGCGGCACGGCCTATTCGGAAATCAATCATCTCAATATCACGCGCGTGACCGACATCTTCGTGAACGTGCGCGGTCGCGATGTCGGCTCGGTCGCCGGCGATATCGAGCGTTACATCGACAAGATCAAGAACGACCGCTCACAAGTACCGGAGGGTTATTCGGTCCAGATCCGCGGCGAGGTGAAGACGATGCAGGAGTCATTCAAGTCGCTCGGCTTCGGCTTCATTCTCGCGGTGGTGCTCGTGTATCTGGTGATGATTGTGCAATTCCGCTCTTTTCTCGATCCATTCATCGTCATGTTTGCGGTGCCGCTCGGTTTGATCGGCGTCGCGCTGATGCTTTTTCTCACGCACACGTTTCTGAGCATCCAGTCGATGATGGGCATTATCATGATGGTCGGCATCGTGGTGAGTTTTAGCGTGCTGATGGTCGATTTCGCCAATCGTATTCTCGTGGAGGCCGCCGAAAAAAATGAGGGCAAGACTCCGCGCGACGCCATCACCGAAGCCGCCACAATCCGTTTGCGCCCGATTTTGATGACGGGTCTGGCCGCGATCCTAGGGCTCACGCCGATGGCGATGTTTGGCGGAGCCAACATCCCGCTCGCGCGCGCCGTGGTCGGCGGAATTCTCGCCGCGCTGGCGCTCGTGCTCTTCGTTGTGCCGGTGCTCTACGTCTTGTTCAAACGCGAGAAAGCGATCGCCGTTTCATGAAGAACATTTGCGTTGTCGCGTTGAGTGTTGCTGTGCTGGCGGCGCAAAATGGCTGCGATTGGTTCCGAGAGATGCAAAATCCGGGCACGCCGGTACAAACAATTCATCCGAAACGCAGCGAGATCGTTCGCCGAGTCACGCTTCCTGGAAACGTGATGGCTTATCAAGAAGCGACGCTCTACGCGAAGGTCACCGGTTATTTGAAAACGATCAGTGTGGACAAAGGGGATAGCGTAAAAGAAGGTGACACGCTCGCCCAAATCGAGGCGCCCGAACTGCTGGCGGATCTCGTGAAAGCGAGAGCGGAAGCTGACGCGGCACAGCTCGATTACAAACGCGTAAGCGACGCGCAAAAAAAAGCTTCCGATTTGGTGACGCCGCAAACGGTCGATGCCGCGAAAGCGAAATCGGGCGTCGCGGTTGCGGGCCTCCAACGCATCGAGACACTTCTCGGTTACGCGAAGATAACCGCGCCGTTTTCTGGCGTGATCACGAAGCGCTGGGTTGATCCGGGCGCGCTTATTCCGGCACCGACATCGAGCACCGCAGCAAAAAGCGCCGCTGTCGTCACATTGATGGATTTCAGCACGGTGCGCATCGACGTGGCGATTCCAGACGCGGAGGCGCCGCTCGTGAAAAAGGATCTGCCCGTGAAAGTAACCGTGGACGAGCTGCCGGGCCGCATGTTTTCCGGCACCATTACACGTTTCTCCTACGTGCTTGATGAATCGACCAAAACAATGGCGACCGAGATTGAGATTTCTAATCTCGATCTCGCGCTGCGGCCTGGGATGTGGGCGAGCGTCGAGATCGAGCTGCAAAAAAAAGAAAACGCGCTGCTCATTCCCGCCGAAGCGCTCGTTACCGAGAAGAACAAGAACAGCGTATTTGTCGTGCGCGATAAGAAGGCGCTCAAGGTCGCTCTTACCACTGGCTTCGACGACGGCGTAAACGTGGAAATTCTCAAAGGCTGCGGACCAACTGACGCCGTCATTGTCGCAGGCAAACAATCCGTCACGGACGGCCAAAGAGTTCAGGCGACCGAAAGCAAATGAAGCGCTCACTTTTCGCTTTTGCAGTCGTCGCGCTGCTTGCGCATTTCACCCCTAACGCTTTTGGGACCGAATCGAATCGTCACTCGGAATTGCTGACGATTGATCTGCCTTCGGCCCTGCGGCTGGCCGGGGCGCGCAACATCGACATTCAACTGGCGCGTGAAAAATTTGCTGAGGCGCATGCGGCGGAGGAAAGCGCGATCGAGCGGTTTTTTCCGTGGGTCGCGCCGGGCGTGACGTATCGCAAGCACGACAACCTGATTCAAAATACCGAAGGCTTGATCGAGGAAGTCCACAAACAAAGTTACGCGTCAGGCGGAACTGTTGCCGCGCAGACCGAGATCGGTGACGCGATTTTCAAATCGCTCGAAGCCCATCAGCTTATGAAAGCCGCTCGTCACGGGCTCGACGCGCAGCAGCAGGAAACAATCCTTGAGGCCGCGCGTGGCTATTTCGATCTCGCCGCGGCGCATGAAGCGGTGGGAGTTGCGCGGGAGGCGTTGCGGGCCTCGACCGATTACGCGGCGGAGATCGGTCGGTCGGTGGACGCTGGCATCGCCTTCAAAGGCGACGCGCTGCGCGTTAAAGTGCAGCAGCGGCGCGACGAAATCGCATTGCGGCGAGCGGAAGAAAATGTGCGGCTTGCTTCCGCGAAGCTGGTTCAGATTTTGCATCTCGATCCGATCGTCGAACTGATGCCACGCGATGCCAGCGTCGTGCCGCTCTCAATTATTTCCACAAAAGAGTCACTCGGTGATCTTGTCTCGCAGGCTTTGGCCACGCGGCCTGAAACACAACAGAGCGCTGCGTTTCTCAGCGCTGCTGAGCAAGCGAGGAACGGCGCGATTTATGGTCCGCTGATTCCAAGCGTCGGCGGCCAGGCGTTTTTCGGCGGGCTCGGCGGCGGAATGGATAGCCACCCTGGACGCTTCGGCGAATCCGAAGATTACGTCGCTTCAGTCGCGTGGCGTGTCGGGCCGGGCGGCCTTTTCGATTTCGGAAATATCCATGCGCAACAGGCGCGTTTGCGCGAAGCAGCGGTCACTGCTGAGAAGGTGGTCGATCAAGTTGCGAACGAAGTCATCACAAATCAAACGCGCGTTCGGTCACTCGCCGACCAGATCGCCACAGAAGACGAGCATCGCCGTAGAGCTCGATTTCAGTGATCGGGCTGGAAAGTTTCCATTTTCCGCCGGAAGTGGTGGCCGCTTCCTTGGTCAGCTCGGCCCGGACTTCTTCCGCTTCCTGATCAGTGATTAGCTTTTTGCGCACCAACAGGTCGAGCAGCGCGCCCGCATCCTGCGCGCGCAACATCGACATCGGGGGGACGAGGAAACTTAAGAGTACCACGATTAAGACGAACTTTTTGGTCAACATTTTTTCTCCTTTGAATTGCGGCTTTTGCCGCGGGGTTGGATCGCGAGTTGAGCGCCATTCGCCCCCGCTCTTCTCGCGACGATGGGAAGCTAGAAAGCGATTGTTACGGCCAGATGACGGCGAAGTAACAATTGGGTAAACTAACAATCACCAAGCGTGATCGTTCGGACCGCTTGCTTCAGCGAGCCGGGACCGAGCGGATTATTTTTGCCGCGGCAGACTTTGCCTTAGAACATCACCTGCAAGCGCAGGAGGACTTCATCGAACTGGTCATCGCCAAACTGAGGATGCGCGGCGCGGAAATCCGACCAAGTGTGGACGTAATTCGCCATCAGTTTGATCGCATCGCCGTGGATGTAGTAGTTCAGACCTCCGGTGATAGAGTGGATGCCATCGTTGCCAAACTGTCCCGGGTTTAAGGCTTCCCATTTAACCACCGCCTGCACTTTCTTTGGGATGAGGAAATAGCTGCCTTGAACATACCAGCCGCTCGGCTCGAAGTCTGCAAACCTAGGCGGGACACCGGCCACGGTGCGACCATCGACATCTTCCTGAAAGTATTCGCCGATCAAATCAAACGGACCGATGTTCAGCCAAGCGTCCAAGCTCCACGCCGTTCTTTCATCCGCGCCGGGGAGGGTAAACGGAGAGAGAGAACCGTCCCTATTTACCAGGAGGTTCAATGTTTGTGAAATATTTGTTCCCTTGTCATCGCGGCTGTTGAGAATATCACCGCCAAGTTTCAAGTTGGAATCCTGACCGAGCACCTTGCCTTGCCATGGCAGAAGCTCCAGCCGTCCGACATACATGAAGTTGTTGTTGTCGTTGTTGGTGGTGTTGCGTCCGTTCCCATTGAAGATACCCGCATAGTAAGTCACCAGGTCCTTCTCCTGTGGCCACAAGTTCGTCAACGGCTTGCCCCAGATTTGCGCGCCGATCTGACGCTCGGGTGTGATTGCGCCGGTAGGCAGACTGCGCTCGATCGTGAACAGGAATTGGTCGGGTGTAATCTGTTCCAAACCGAACGGTGCTTTCCATTGGCCGACTTTGATGTTGGCTTCGGGAATGGCGTGCCAGTTAACGAAAATGTCCGTCCCGGAAAAGGCGGTGCGGTTGGATGAAATGCCATCGCTGTTCTCGAAATCGCCTTCGATTTTGAAGTCGAATTGCTCGGCAAAGTCGCCGGTCAAATTGATGCGCGCCCGGCGCAGACGGAAGCGATCCTTCAACGCGGTCAAACCAAAGCGCCCTTCGAATGCGGAGACATCACCGTCTTCGAAATTCATCTGAATATATCCGCCGAGCGTGAGCCTAAATTCCGGGCCGGCCGGAACGACGTAGACAGGTTTCTTCTCTTCGGTTACGACGTTCTTTTCGACGTACGTTTTCCCGTCGTACGTGGTTTGTGTCTTCATCGGGCCCTCCGCCGGAGCGGCGAGTGCAGACGTCGTTTGCTTTTTTAAGCTCCTGACTTCCTGTTCGAGATCGGCATTGCGTTGTTGCAATCGCTCCACTGCGCGCTCGAGCTTCTCGATTCGTTCCGATTCAGAGGATGTCTGCGCGGCAAGCGGTTGAGGCGTCAGCAACACCAGCGGAACGGCGACAAGAAGTGTGAATTTCTTTATGCGCATGGGCTTCTCCTTTTGAGCGGGCCCGATTATGTGAAGAAACGATGGCAAAAGCAATAATTGCCTGAACTCGCGTGTGCGGGAGCCACGCCAGCATCATTGTAGCCGGGATCGCTAATCGCGACCCGTGAAGGAAAACTTACCGTTTCGGCTTTGACGGCGCAGGCGAAGCGGACGGAGCCATCGGACGAGTGGTTGTCGCCGAACCGTTCGGTACTGCGCTCGCCGCTGGCAAAACCGGCGCCGATGGTTTTACCGGTGCGGGGGAAACCGAAGATTGGCCCGTCGTTTGTTGTCTCAACAGCTCGCGGCGGAGTCCGGTGTCGCGGCTCGTCTTATGCGAGTACAAGACGGACAAGGTGAAGGTGAGCGCGAAGAAGATCCCAGTCAGCCAGCCGGTGAACTTGACCAGAACGTTGGTGGTTTGCGCGCCGAAAATATTTTCGGTCACGCCGCCGCCAAAAGCCGCGCCCAGTCCCTCGCTCTTCGGCCGCTGCATCAGGATGACCAGCAGCATCAGGAGCGTGACCACGACGTAAATCGCGAGCAGGAAATTAATCAGGATCTGCATCGGGGACGGGCAATATGGCTAAAGCCGACCTGGAAGCAAACCCGCCTTCGCCCGGGACGGGCTCCGCCGTGGCGAGCGCCGAGCGCTTAACGTCGAACACCGAATGTCGAATGCAGACTCTGAATTTCTGTCATTGGGCGTTGGGCGTTAAGCGTTGGACGTTTTCTTAATCGCATTCCAGATGTCGTCCAGCTCGGCGAGATCGACATCGCCCAGCTTCCTACCGCGCGACCGCAGTTCATCTTCCAACAAATTGAATCGTCCGACGAATTTGTTCGTCGCCGCATGCAACGCGGTCTCGGCGTCGAGCCTGCATTTGCGCGCCAGATTAACGACTGCGAAAAGCAAATCGCCGACCTCGTCTTCGATGGACTTTTGCTCTTCGCTCTTGATCGCGTTCTTTAATTCACTGAGCTCCTCATCAACTTTCGCAATCACGTCGTCCAACTCGGTCCAATCGAAATTGACGCGAGCGACCTTGCTCTGCGCTTTTTGCGCGCGCATCAAAGCCGGAAGCGCGTTCGGCAGGCTCGCCAGATAATGTTGGTCGCCCTTTTTCTCCTCCCGCTTGATCGCTTCCCACTGTTTCAAAACCGCGCCCGCGTCGCGCGCGTTGCTCTCGCCAAAAACGTGCGGATGTCGCCGGATCAGTTTTTCGGTGATCTCAGCAATGACATTGTCGATCTTGAATCGGCCGGATTCGCGCGCGATCTCCGCGTGCATCACAACCAGGAGCAAAAGATCCCCGAGCTCTTCGCGAAAATGCGCGTCATTCTTTGTCCGAGCCGCTTCCGCCACTTCATATGCTTCTTCGATCGTCGCTGGCAAAAGCGATTCGTGGGTTTGTTCCCGGTCCCACGGAACGGTTGAAAGGTGAGGGTTGAGTGTTGAGGGATTCGGAGGACTCCGCCATCGCGGTTCTCTCAACCATCAACTCTCAACTCTCAACTTGTTTTAGATCCGCCAGAGCGAGCGGTGGGTTCCGAATTCGGAAATTTCGCCGGAAGATTTTTTGCTGACGTAAATGGTAATGGTGATCACGCTCAGAAATGTCCCGACAAACACGAATGCCACCAGCCAGGACGGAATGTGGCCGACTCGCAGAGCGCGATAGAAATCAGGCACACCTTCCATCGCGCGTGGCGCGTGGAGAAATATTTTCGTGACCCACGCCACTAAAATGAGAATGAAAATGAAAATGTAATTGCGCTTTAGTCGCCGACCGATCGCTTCCAGCTTGCTGATCTTGAAACAGGGCAGGATCAGATCTTCGCAAACCAGTTTTTTCCATTCCCCCTGCAAGAGATCCCGATTCTCCATCACCATCGGGACCAGAAAATGGGCTTCCAGCATCCGGATCCGCGCGCGGAATGCATCGTAAAAGCGGTAGCGTCGCGCCTCGATCCAGAGCATTACCCAAACGATGGCGAGATTGAAAAAGAAAATAATGTGCGGGACCCCCGCGTT
>WNFJ01692538.1_pt2 | contig 13467 bp, 13 predicted proteins | sample 5400461 | NCBI WGS metagenome assembly WNFJ01 (sample SAMN13153349, study PRJNA577476) | soil metagenome | isolation source: 115 cm saprolite on Douglas fir-dominated hillslope | place: USA:California | collected 2013-09-17 | reverse complement strand
GCAAAACTGCTACCCGCCTCAATGGTTGCTGTGGTAGTAACGTTAACTCCCCTCGTTAACCCCAAGTGCAGGAGTCGAAAATGAATTGGTTCTTTGCACGCTTCGCCTGTCGAATTGTCTTTGCCGCCGGCGTCGCGGCGTTATCGCTGGCGGCCGCATATGCGGATGAGCAAACGAGACCGTTCATTCCTCGTATCATCCTTTCGTCTACCATTCCGGCCAACGGGGATCTCAATCCCTATGGTCTCGCCTTCGTGCCGGACGGCTTTGCGTCCGGCGGCAGTATCGAGCCTGGCGATGTGCTGGTCTCGAACTTCAACGACCTCAATAATTGCCAGGGAAAAGGGACCACCATCATCAAGCTGACCCCGAACAGTGCCGTGGCGCCTGCAGTAGCGCCCGGTCAGAGCGGCAATGCGCTTACCTATTTTGCGGGCAAGCAGCCGGGCCTGACCCTCGCCCTCGGCGTGTTGCAGCGCGGCTTCGTGGTCGTCGGCAACGTGCCGACGACGGATTGCACGTCGGCCACTGTCGCGGACGGCACGCTGCAAGTTGCGGATCGGCACGGCAAGCTCGTCGCCACGCTGACCGACCATACATTCTTCGACAGCCCGTGGGGGCTCACCGTCTTCGATCTCGGCGACACCGCCCAGATCTTCGTCGCCAACGTCCTGAGTGGCAACGTCTCGCGCCTCGATGTGACGGTCAGCGCGACCGGCATCGTCATACAACGTAGGACCGTGATCGCCACGAACTATACACATCGGACCGACCCATCTGCGCTGGTGGTCGGACCGACCGGATTGCTCTACGACGCCGTTGCCGACGTGCTTTACGTCGCATCGACGGCGGACAACGCGATCTTTAAGGTGCCGAATGCCGGAAAGGCGACGTTCCCGGTGAACAAGGGCACGGTGGTGTTTGCTGATACGAATGTTCTACGCGGCCCGCTCGGTCTCGCGTTCACGCCGAGCGGCAACCTCATCACCAGCAATGGCGACGCCGTTAACCCCGATCCCACTCATCCAAGCGAAATCATCGAATTCACCCCGTTCGGAACGTTCGTGAGGCAGTACAATGTCGATGCCGGCGCCGACGGGGCGTTCCAGGTGGCGACGGTACTCAGCCCCTTCGCCACCTTCAACTTCGCCGCGGTCAATGACAACAACAACACCGTCGCGGTCTATGCGCTGCTGCAGTAAGATAATGAGTAGGTCGCGGTTCGCGAGCCACGTGGCCCCTCTGGCTGAGCCCCTGCGAAACCGGTCATTGCAGCGCCGCGCACGGCGGCTGTCGATCGGTTCCGCGGAGTTTGTCGTTGGGTCGGGTCCGCCCGACGAGAGGGTCCGACCAAAGCCGGTGGCGCGTCCGATTCCGACTAGAGCGGATTTCGGATCAGGTTGAAGCACTTGGCCCCTCTACTGGCGTCGTGGCCGGGCCGGTCCCGGCCACCTCGATTATTTTTTGCTCCGCGCCTAACTAGTACCTCGTCACAGTGATTTTGACGTGTTGAATCCGAGGTCACAGTAGCTCTGGCAAGTGTTTTGGATCAACGAGCAATTCGATGCTACGGGCTGCCCTGGGTTGCCTTCTGATGAAGCCTGCGCGTTTTCGAGCGTCACCACCATCTGGTGAACGGAAGGCGGGGTGACTTGAAAATATTGCTGGATGTCGGCCTCGGCCGGAGGCCGGCGATGCAGGCGCGTATAGAGGTGGATATACGCTAGATATTGCCCCTGCTTGGGCGTGAAGGTTTTTGCAGAGGGACTCACGCCGGCCATCCGATTCAGTTGTTCGTCCCTGCCTCGATCGAGGAGGCACGGATGAATGTACGCTATCGGGTCGAACTCAGCTCCCGCCCTTATGACCGACTTTTGCTTTAGTACTCGTGGGCATTTGCTGGCATCAGTTCTTGTAGCTACTCGCGCATGTAAAGACGGGACCAAGCCTTCTTATCGAAATAGCCAAGACGTACCTTCCTTCCCCTCCGACGACGCCCGGCCCGGTAATCGCGCATATAGGAGCGCATCCAAGCTTTCTTGTCGAAGGCCATTGTCCAGCCCCGTCACTTCAAACATGAGATCACCGACCGCCAGATCGCTAATGTAACGTAAGACCCGCCTCATACACCCGCGCGCTTACGTCACCTGCTTCACCATGCGAATTTTTTGCATTGAAGCCCAGCACCAGGCACTGTGGCACAAGCGAAAAGCTTCACCAAGCGTTGTAGTTTTCCGACCGCGAAATCGAGATCGGGACCACCCTTTCTCTTAAAGGGTGTTTTTTTCTCTTAAAGGGTGTTTTTTGTTTCTCGTTAGGACAATTTCACGGGCACCATAGTGTCGTCAGGTCCTTCTGCGCCGTGCGGCGGCGGCGCAGCGGGCGGGATTGCGCCGCTGTAGGAGCCAAGATAATGGCCGACGACGACGTCACCAATGTGTATGATTTCCTTGACGCCCTTGGGGAAACGATCGCTTCGTCTGACCCGGCGAAGCGCGAATTGCTTGCACAGACGATCGACGCATATAGCAACGACTTTCCTGATGACTTCTATTGGTCAATCAGCGCGCAAGCGCCGCTGCTCTTGGCGAACCTCATGATGGAAATCGATTCGTCCTGTCGGCCAGAGGCGCAGTCTAAACCGCGTCCTGCCATTCGTCTTGTTGACAGAAAACCGCGAGACAAAGAGTGACCGCGGGCTCGGCGCCATCGTCCGTGCGGCGGCGCCTGAAGAAACGACCATGCGAAAACCCCTCGCCCCGCCTCGCACCTTCACGGTCGCCGACGCGCACGCGCACGCTGACCGCCTGGAGCGGAATCAGCGCCCACAGAGCGACCAGGCCATGGCCGCGAAGCTGATCAGGGCGTTAATTGCCGGCCGGGCCGCCGGCGACATCATCGTGCTGCGGGACGATTAGCGGCCAGCCGAAATAACACATGGCCGTGCCGCGTCGCGGCCACGCCGACCCGTTCCGAGGATCAGCGCACCGGCGGCGCTCGCAACGACGGCTGCGTCAGCTGCGTGGGCTTGCGCGCCGGGACCCCGGCCGGCGACGGCAGGGGTGCCGAGGTCCTCTCAAGAGCACCCTGCTGGATCGCCTGCAACTTGGTAATGTCGGCGGCGAGCTTGTCGACGCTCTGCCGCACCACAGCGAGACCGCGCGATATCGCTACGAGCTGATCGGAAGAAGCGCCGACGGGCGCTGCCGGCGGTGCCAACCAGCCAAAGTGTGGGGACCAGCTAGCGATCGTCTCTCTGGCCGCGCCGCCGTAGTACTGCCAAGCCAAGGTGGCAGCAACACCAATGAAAAAATCATCAGGAAGCGGGCGAAGGCGAACGGGATTACGTTGCCGAGCCACAACCGAGCTCTCGAGATCAGGTTCAGTTCGGTTGGGTGAAGAGGCGGCTCGTTCGGTGGCTCGACGGCCAAGGGGCTTTTGGAGAACTCGGATCTTTTGGAGAACTCGGATAGAGCGGAAGTCAGTCCGGAACTCATCGGCATCCCTCCCTCTGCGGCTGAACTGACGCAGCGGGCCATCATGGTGTGACTAGGGCGCGAGGAGAGCAGCCGCGGGGCATAAATTGGCGAGACGGGCGAGCGGAAGCCAGCGTGCAACTCGGGCTGCCGCGGCCCTGATGGATCGCTGGTAGCGTCAGCGAACCTTGCCGTGCTGCTGGCGCAGGAAGTTTTCAGCCTCTCGCCTTCCGGCCTCCACGCAATGATGGCTGACGTTTTCGGGGACCAGACCGACTATCCAATGTTTACTCAAAATACCCTTCCCATCGTCCGGTGCATGCCTCGGTTTCTACCAAGATGCGCCTGTCGCCGCTCCAGCCGGCGGCAAATTCAGGGATACTGCATTCCATGCGGGAGGTCATATTTGCGCGCCTTTCCTCAGTGTGTGCGCTCAGCTCCGCCTCACCAAACGATCGCATGGCACTGGTTAACCAAAGGTTAAGGCACGGACGCCATGATATCCGGTGTCAGGCACTTAGCTATTACGCGCGGTTCGCGGTCGCGGCGGCACCGCGGTCGAGCGCATCCTCGATCGCAAAGGCCTTACCTCCTGCGCCTGAGAAGAGCCTTCCATTCGCAATCGAAGATCTTGAAGGTCCCCTCGAACCGATCCCGGATGAATTGTCCCCTGAAGGGCTGAAAACCTATCGTCGCCCCAAACGCGCCTGCTTCGTCAACAGTTCCGTTGATGTTGGGCGCATCGCGCTCAAACCTTGCTTGGCCTAACACAACCTGCCCTTCAACGGTGAGCTTAACAACGGCTCGCTTGCATCGTTCACCGGTTGACGTTGCGGTACCGGTCCATTCGCCGTCATATGGGCCAGCGGCGTCGGCATTGTTGAACTGCGGTAGGAGCAGCAAGAAAGCGGCCGTAGTGACGATGAGCGGGCCGTTCATCGCGAAACCTCCCTGCTGTACGTCATTCTACGGCGGTATCATGCCAAGCCTGCCGCTAAAGAGAAGCGCTCAGACTTGCACGCCTCGATCAACCGCGCGGCAACGAGGTCCGATGCAACCCGCGAGCGGGCAGAGAGGAGTGCGTTGCGTTGTTCCGGGCCGAGCATCATAGGTCCGGGCATCAGTGCCCGCAGCGGCTTCTAGCTGATGACCGCTTGCGCTCCCCCAACGGGCGGCCCGCTGTGCTAAGCCCTAGGGTGAGAGCCACGGCTTTCTTGTGTGTCCCCATTGCTACACGCCCAGGTAATATTTATCCGACCCCACTGTTGCCATATTCGAACCCATTTGCAGTCGAAGATACTCGTCGTGGTAGGGGTTGTTGCGATAGCGCAATGGGGAGGCGACGATGACACTTCATGCTCCGGCAATGTGGGTGTTTATCCTTTCACTCGTGCTCGTTGTGTTGGCGGTCGTTGGCGTCTTCGTGGAGATACCATATCTCTCGATGTACGCATTCTGGATTGCTGTTTTAGCCTATGTGGTGCTGGCGCTCGGCAACTTTCTAACTCCATTGAAGAGCGCGTGAATCCATCACACGCGGCGGGCATACTTCGGCGGGAAATTTTTGGTTAGTGGGGATCGTCAACCCTGCGGACGCGCAAGGTGGGGGTGGGTTGATGTCAACTCGGGACGAAAACGATGCGATGAAAAAAGCGCGGACGCATGCGGTCTTGGACGCTGTCGAGGCGGCTGATGAAAATACGAGGCTGGAGATCGCCCGCATATTGTGCCCTGCCGGATTTGAAATTGTCGAGATTGAGGTGACCAAGGCGGGCTGGAAACATTAGGGACCTGAAACGCTGCTTATTGGGCGATCTTGCTCCCCCGCATCACGAACACAGTAAGCCAAGCACCAGGTTCCGACCAACCCCAGCGGATGGGCGTTCGTGACGCATGACCCATGGGCGGCCTGCCCGGCCCTCCTCCGCTTGACCCTTAGCGCGGAAGGAGGCCCGCACGCACGCGAGCCGGGCAGGCCACCCATGGGGCAGGAAAAGGGACAAGATGGGGAGGTTACCATGGCACAGGTGCATCATCATAACCGCGCGCGTCGAATATTGACGGCTGCCGAAATCCACGCGCTTGCCGACCGGCTGATTGCGCGGGCAGACAGCAAAATGATGGAAGGCACACCGTCGCAGCGCGCCGACTCGCACCTTGCGGCGGCGGCACTGCGAGTCCTCGCGAAGGAGCACTTTTACGACGGCGTCACACTCGACGGGTGTGAGGGAGGGGGGTGACATGGTTTTGTTCCACGGTCTTATGAGCCGCCCAAACTTCAGCTCCGCCGGGGCTCGATCGGGCGGGGACCTGTTGAAGGCGTGGCGAGGGGCAATCAAAGGGGCGGTTGAACTTTCAGAGAAAGCTTCAGTACGACTTTAGCCTTCGATCGCCCGCCGGCCGGCGTTCGTGATCCGCACGCGGTCTACCTGGATCGTCCGGCTGCCTCTCATTACGGTCGCGGTGACGACTGGGCTCGCCCCCCGCCGCCCTAGCGCCGCCTGTGCGCCGGGCCGGGCGCCCCCCAGGTTCTGGTGCCTTCCCGAGCCCGATGCATGGGCGGGCGATCTATGCGGCTTCCCTGGGCAGCGGCTCGTTGGGATTGGCCATAAGGTGCCTTGCCCGCATCGCCGACTGAATTGATTTATTTGAACGGGACAAGTCCCGACCTGCCTCCGGCAGGACGCCGCGCGCAGCCACCGTCAAGGATGGCCGTCGCGCGAACGGTTCCGCACGACCAGACCTTCCAGGCCATCCTTGACGGTGGAGAGCACGGTGTCATGCTGGTGGCAGGTTGGGACGACCCAGTGCGATTTAATGGTTGCTACACGCTCCCACGCTTGATCAGGCCCTCGACTTGATGCAGTTTGCCGGACCGTTTGCCCCCATTCTCCTCGGCCAACCCCAACTAAACCACAGCGCATCGAGCACAATCATGTACGTCGCCGCCACGAAGCGTCTCACTCACCAAGGGGCCAAGCACATGGCCGCCGTCGCGGTGGAGCGCGCGCAGAGGGCCGGCATCGCCATTGCGGTGGCGGTTGCAGATGCGGGCGGACATCTGGTGGTGCTCGAACGCATGGACGGCGGGCGGTTTCACACCGTCCACTCGGCCACCACCAAGGCGGTCTGCGCGGCCTCGAACAAGCGTGCGACCTCGGCCCGGGGCGCGCAGGCGCAGCCGCTCGATGTCGCCCACGCGATCGGGCTGGCGCTCGCCGCGGGCCCAGAGCGGTGGACCGCCATGGAGGGCGGCTTCCCAGTGATTGTCCAGGGGGAATGCATCGGCGGCGTCGGGGTCAGCGGCGGCGATTGGGAGACTGACGCCCGCATCGCGCGCGAAGCGGTCGAGGCGATCGGCGCAGCGTGGTCCCTGTAAAGCCGGATAGAAACAGAGCAGGGAAACAACGTCATGACGCAATCGAAACCAGGACCGGCGGACACCCGTAAGCTCCGCGTCGCGGTGGTGGGTATCGGCTGGTGGTCGGACGTGCTGGCGGATGCGGCCTTGCGTTCCGATGCCATAGACATCGCCGCCTGCTATACCCGTTCCGACGACAAGCGGGCCGCGTTCGCGGCGAACTACGGCTGCCGGGCCGCCGCGAGCTACGAGGAAATTCTCACCGACCGCGAAATCGAGGCGATCATCAACACCACGCCGAACAGCGTGCATCTCGCCACCACCCGCTCGGCGGCCGAGGCCGGCAAGCACGTGTTCCTCGACAAGCCGATCGCCAACACGGTCGCGGAAGGCCGCGAGATCGCGCGCGTCTGCGAGGCCGCCGGCGTGGTGCTGGCGCTCGGCTATCAGCGCCGGCGCGAGAGTCATTTCCGCTGGATCAAGGCCGAGATCGACGCCGGCCGCTTCGGCAAATTGGTGCAGGCGGAATGCAACATCAGCCGCGACCGGCTCGGCAAGATTGATCTGTCATCATGGCGGTATCAGGCCGCCGGCATGCCAGGCGGCGTCATGCTGCAGATCGGCATCCACTACATCGACGTGCTTGAAATGCTGATCGGGCCGGTCCGGCGCGTCTGCGCCGCGTCGGCGCAACTCGTGCTGCCTGGCGACAATCCGGATGTCGCAAACCTCATCTTGGAGCACGAGTGCGGCGCCATCTCCAACCTCACGGCGTCCTATGCGTCGGCGTCGGAATATTACATGATGAACATCTACGGCAAGGAAGCGAGCGCTTACTATGACCTCTTCGACGGCCTGCGCTACCTGCGCCGAGGCGAGGCGGTGCCGCGCGCTGTCGCGATCGCGGCGAACGATACCATCCGTGAGGAGCTTGACGAGTTTGCCGCTTGCATCCGCAACGGCAGCAAGCCTGAAACCGACGGCTGGTGGGCCTCGCGAAACTTGGCCGTCGTGACGGCGGGCATTCAAAGCGCGCGCGAAGGCTGCGCCGTCGATGTGGCACCGCTTGCGGCGGGTTAGAGATGTTTCGATGAGGTTGACACCAACAATGTCGTCAACGCCCAGCTTGACAGGCGATGACACGAGTAGCGCATTGGGTGGGCGAAGCTTGTCATCGCGGTGGCCGGGACAAGCCCGGCCACGACCCCTGTAGGGGTGCCTACGTGACAGAACGCTATCGCTGGCGGCTGACACGCTGCCGCTGCTGTTGCCACTGCAGGAATTCGCGGAACAGCGCCTCGCGCTGATCCGCCGACGGCTGCACATTGCCGACGCCTTTCTCCTGCAGGAAGGCCGCGAACTCCGCGGCCGCTCCGGCCTGTTGCGTATTGACGCCATTGGCCTGGCGAATTCGCTGCAACATCTCTTCTGCCACGCCCCAACGGGTCCAACCCGGCACCGTCGCGGCCAGATTGACGTCACGCCATTTCGGATGCCGCGGGGGCATCTGGAATTGCTCAAACTTGGTGAAGAAAGATTCGACGAATCTCTGCACCTTGCGGTAGCGGTCGGTATTTTTCTGCCAGTTGAATACCGCGAGCACTGCCGGCACCGCGATCGTGTCGGCCACTTGGCCCGGCGGAACCAGCCCCGGATATTCCTGGCTCGTAAACTCGCCCAGGGCGTACAAATCCTCGTAGGTCTTGGTGAACGGAATTGGAACCAAGTGGAGGCCGGCATTTGCTGGAATCTTCGCAAAGAAATCGATCGGCTTATTGATCACGCGAACGAGCGCCGCGATTTCCCCGGACCTGAGCTTTTGCAGCGCAAGCGGATTGTCGAGATTCGTCGGTTCGACTTGCACACCGGCCCGTTGGAACACGATCGATCCGGTCAAGCTGGACGCGCTGCCTGCCGGTCCGAAATTGACCTTCTTACCCCGTAAGTCGCCGAGACTGTTGATCTCGTTACGCGCCAGGACGTGCATTTCAGATGTGGGCAGACGTATGATGTAGTTGATGCGGTTCTCGAGATTAACCGTCTTGCGCTCTGTGCGGAAATACTCGAACACGTCCGATTGGGTGATCGCCACATCGACGCCGCGCAGGTAGAGAAGATCATCGAGGTTCGACGCCGCCCCATAGGTGACGATTGGAAGAATGCGCAAATTGTCGCCGTCATCGAGAACCTGCGCCAGCTCGTCGGCGAACGTCATGTTGCTGCCGGACAGCAAGCCGCCTGCGACCCCGACCGTCCACTGGTTCTTGCGCGCCCGCAGCTCGGCGTCTGGCCCGCCTTGTTCAAGCGATTTCGGTATGGCTTGGGCCTGAACCTGCGTCGGAAAAGTTGGACCGAGCGCGCTCACTCCCAACCCGACGCCTACGAATGTGCTGGCAGCCCACAATGCCACCCGTATTTTTCTTTGGATGTGCATTTTTCCCCTCCTACCCATTGATCCTGATGCGCGAGTTGCTCCCCTTTTACTCGCAGGCATTGTCGTACCTCAGAGCTCCGTCAATTGTGTGATGAGATTGGGATCAATATTCAGTTACCAGTCAAAATACTAACGAAGTTATTCCACAATTCGACTGCCGATACAGCAATATATTTTGTGTAATTTAGTTTGCGCAACAGATTTTGTGCAGTTGATTTTTAGGAAATCGCGACAAGCCTGCAAAAAACTCAAAACTCAACCCCGTTTGGGGCTTGTGGGCTCCGTTCACGCCCCTTCGGCTTCGTCAGCGACCGATTTGCGATACCCGAATACCCAAGCCAACGCCTGGACCGCAAGCAGCAAGCCGAGCACGGAGGTCAGCACGATGAGGGAAGTGTGATCCGCGAACGTCGCATAGCTGCCACCCGACATGGTGAGCGCGAGGCGCAGGTTCTCTTCGAGCCGGTCTCCAAGCACGAACGCGAGCAGCAGTGGCGCCATTTCGTACCCGAACTTGCGCAGGACGTAGCCGATGCCGCCGGAAATCACTGTGACCCAGATGTCGAAGGCCGAAAACGCCACGCTGTAGACCCCGATCACCGAGATGATCAGGATGATGGGAACCAACCACGCATAGGGAATGCGCAGCAGGTTCACAAAGATTCCGACCAGCGGCAGGTTGAGGATCAGAAGAATCACGTTGCCGATATACATGCTCGCCACCAGGCTCCAGAACACTTCCGGATGGTCGGTGAGCAGGAGCGGGCCGGGTTGCACGCCGTGGATGGTGAGCGCCGAGAGCAGCAGCGCGGTCGCCGGGATCGATGGAATGCCGAGCGCCAGCAGCGGGATCATGGCGGTGCCGGTGACGGCGTTGTTGGCGGTCTCCGGCCCGGCAACGCCGGCGATGGCGCCGTGGCCGAACTCCTCGGGATGGCGGGAGAACCGCTTCTCCACGGCATAGGACACGAAGGTCGAAACGACGTGGCTGACGCCGGGGATGACACCGAAGATGAAGCCAATGATCGAGGCGCGCCCGATCGCCGGAGCGGAGTCGCGCACGTCCTTCATGCGCGGAATCAGATCCCTGAACTTCGGCGTGATTGCCTTGATGGTTTCCGTCTGTTCCAGATTGAGCAAAATTTCCGAGATGCCGAACAGGCCGATGGCGAGCGCGGTGAACGACAATCCGCCCGTCAGCGTCGTGCTGCCGAAGGTCAGGCGGGCGACGCCTTCGAGATGGTCCAGGCCGATCGCCGTGAGCAGAAGGCCTAGCACCACCATGATCGTCGTCTTGAGCCGCGAGCCGGCGGACACCACCGCGATGACGCTCAACGCCAGGAGCAGCAGCACGACCTGGACCGACGGGCCGATTGCGATCATGACCTTGGCGAGCGGCGGCGTAATCAGCATCAGACCGACGATCGAGAACGTTCCGCCGACGAAGCTGCCGACCGCTGAGACCATCAGCGCCGGCCCGGCGCGGCCGCGGCGCGCCATCTCGTAGCCGTCGATGCAGGTGACGACGGAAGCGGCCTCGCCCGGAATGCGCACCAGGATCGACGTGGTGGAGCCGCCGTACATCGCGCCGTAGAAGATGCCGGTCAGCATGATGATCCCGATTTCCGGAGGCTGATGGAACGTCAGCGGCAACAGCAGCGTCATCCCGGCAAGCGGACCCAGGCCCGGCAACACCCCGACGATCGTGCCCCACAGGCAGCCGATGAAACAGTAGAGCAGTCCCTGCCAGGACAGCGCGATCGCGAATCCGTTAACCAGTTGGTCGAAGCTTGTCATCACCCTATCCGTTCACCTGCGCCAACCGTTCCCACACCGACCCGAACGGCAGCTGCAGCCCGAGCGCGACCTGGAAGAAATACCAGCAGGCCGCCATGCCGACGACCGCCGCAACGCCCGCGGTCACGGCCGAAGTCCGGGCGACCAGCACAAGAAGCACGGCGCCGAACAGTCCCAGCGTCACATACGCGCCGAGCGGCTCGAACAGCAACGGCACGGCCAGCATGGCCGCAAACACGATCAGCACGTCGCCGTGCCCGAGTTCGACCGTTTCCCCGGAATCCGCCCGCAGCCACTCCATGACCGCGATGATGCCGCCGAGCGCAATTGTAGCCAGGCTGAGGGCGAGCGGAATGAAGCCGGGGCCCGGCAGAGCAACAGTGCCAAAGTCGAGCAGCGAGGCCTGCCACCCGAAAACAAGGCCGGCGACGACCAGCACGGCGGCGATCCATATCTCGCCGCGGCGGACGCTGATCGCCTGGAACAACACCTGTCCGGCGTCACTGCCGACAGGTGCCGGATTGTCTACATCACCGCTCATCGAAAATTCCCGTTCGTGCCGTATCCCTTCGCCCTCCCGGCTGCGAGGGGGCAAAGGAGAAGGAACCCGATCCGTGGCCGTGACGCGCAGCAGGTCAAAACGTGGCGGGCAAAGAAGCAGCCGGTAGCCATGACCAGCTCCCGGAGCCTCGTGCGCTCTTAAAGCATCCTGCTCCTGGAAAGCATACTGCTCCCGACGCAGGGCAGAGGCGCGCACCGCTGACCGCTAGTGACGCGGGTTCGATCGCCAAGCCCGCGCTCCGACGTGGTCGTTACTTCTTCTTCAGCCCAAGCTCGTCCATGAGCCGAGCCAGCCGCACATCGTCGCTGGCGATGAGCTTGTCGAAGTCCTGCGCGGGCAGATAGGCGGGCACAAAGCCGATAGTTTTCCCCGCGTCCTTGAACGCCTGCGCTTCAACCGCCTGCCTGATGGCGTCCTGCAGCTTGGCGACGACCGGCTTCGGGGTGCCGGTGGGAACCGCAATGCCGCGCCACATGTCGAGAGCGACCGAGAAGCCCAGTTCCTTGGCGGTCGGAATGTCCGCGAAGATCGGGTCGCGCTTTTCGCCGAGCACGGCCAGCACCTTCAGATCGCCGCTCTTCACGTGCGGCACCAGCGCGGCCGGCAACTGGACGACCCCTTCGATGCGGCTGCCGAGCAGGTTGACGACGGCCTGCCCTTCGGTGAACGGCACGTTGATGATCTTCGCGTCGGACGTTCCGAACAGGGCCGACGCCACGAAATGGGTGTGGCTGCCAGTGCCGGAATTGCCGATGCGCACTTTGCCGGGATTGGCCTTGGCGAAGTCGATGAACTCCTTCAGCGTTTTCCAAGGAGCGTCGTTGCGCACCGCGATCGCCGGCGTCTCGACGCTGACCCGCGCGACGGCGTCGAAGGCCTTGTAGTCGAACGCCATGACGCCCGAGTGATAATTCGTCGACACCGAATTCGAATTCCAGATGATGGAATAGCCGTCCGGCCTCTGCTGCTGAATGTAGCTGTAACCGATCGCGCCGCCGCCGCCGGTGCGGTTGACGACCGGAACTGGCACGCCCAGGGCTTTTTCCATGCCCTTGGCAAGTTCACGCGCCGTCACGTCGGCGGCGCTCCCGGCGCCGAACATCACCGTCATCTCGACCGGCTTGCCTGCCGGAAACTGCTGGGCAACCGCCGCCATCGACACCATCATCACCGCCGCGCCTGCCGCAGCTCCAACGGTCCGCGCTATCATACGCATTCGCTCCCTCCACCACGGTTCACTCAAAATCCGCTCTCGCTCTCAATGCTGGAATCCGAACGGATGCCGTCGTAGCGCCTGGCCGGGGAACCTAGCCCGCAGTGCGTACACAATTTCTGTCCAGAGCAGCAATCGAAAGGCCCCTTGAAACTCAAGGCTTTCTTCGGCTCACCCTCACCCATCAAGCCTCAACGCATTGGCGGGCGCATTCATTCCCGATTGCGTGTCGGAATCATGGCAGCCGCGTGCATTTTTTTCGTTTGGCTGATCCGGCCAGGATCATCGAATGAATTTTGAGCGATGCTGCGCCACCGGGGCCGAAAGCCAACGCCGCACCCTCACGCCGGCTGCGGCGCCCGGCGGATCATGCCGCGCTGGGGATTGTAGCCGAACACAGCGAGAAGGAAAAATACGACCGTCGAGGTGCCGACGACCGTAGCTGACACCCACTCAAAATCGCCATAGAGCGCAAAGCGGATCAACTCCACAGCGTGCGTGAATGGGTTCGCCAGCGCCACATAATAAAGCGCCTCCGACCCGCCCTCGCGCAGCTTCCACAGCGGATAAAGCGCCGAGGAGATGAAGAACATAGGGAACATCACGAAATTCATGGCGCCGGCG
>WNFJ01232981.1_pt2 | contig 13468 bp, 14 predicted proteins | sample 5400461 | NCBI WGS metagenome assembly WNFJ01 (sample SAMN13153349, study PRJNA577476) | soil metagenome | isolation source: 115 cm saprolite on Douglas fir-dominated hillslope | place: USA:California | collected 2013-09-17 | reverse complement strand
CCCTTCAAATCTTTCTCTAAAATAGAAGTACATGTCGGTGGGCTTCTGCTTCCACCTGAAGTCAAGGCCGTCAACGACGAGCGTTTCTTTGAAGATCCGATAAGCCGGGTCGCGAACATAATCGCGGGCATAGGGAGCCAAGCCCATGACTTTGTATTCATGTTCGTTGGGTTTCATGCCCAGCAGCAGCGTCATCCAGCGATAGATGCGTGCTAGATTGCACATCGCGGTGCGGCGAATCTCTTTGATGGCCCCCGATTCGACGACGCTGATAGTTGCATTACAATCATCGCCCCAGGAATCAGCCGTAACTATCGCTGCCTTGCGGTCGTCGCGCGGGGACGCCATGTAAGCGTAGTACGCATGGCCAGTGTGATGGTCGATCAGCCGGATTTTGCTTTTCGGAATTCCCAACTGGTCGACTACGAGGTCAATGCGCTGCTCGTTAAATGCCGTCGCCCATTGTTCCTTCGGCGTGTGATTAAGAAAATCCAAACTGTAGGGCGAGTGATTGGAGTCTACCTCGAGGTATTGTTGCGCGAATTCCCAGTAGTCGATAGAGGCGTTCTCGTAAAGTTTAGGTTTCCAGTAATGGTGCATTTCGGTGATGTAATCACCAATTTTGAAAGTGGTCTCGCGCTTGATTTTTACGCCGATGGGGTCAGTCTCTTTGGTGGCGAGAGCGACCATGTCAATCTGTTCGGGCGCCACATTCGACTCTTTCAGTATGTAGTCTATGGCTTTCGCCGGATGGCACAGATCGTTCTTAATCCGCGTAAAGCGTTCCTCTGAAACGCTACTGACGACTCTGCCCTCGATCAGCAGCGCGGCACTCGCATTATGCCCGTCGTGTATTCCCAGAATAATCACAAATAAACCCTTCGCCTTGGTACTTTCACCTATTCCGCAGTCTTATTGATTGATCCTAACCAGATTTACACCCTGAGGATTCGATTACCTGACATCAGAGGTGACGAATTGAACTCAAGCAGTTACCTATGAAATTCATTAATAGTCTAAGCCCTGGTCGGCGTCAAGCCAACAGCTCAAGCGCAATTATCGTGTTGACGGCAATGTCCGTGCGGGCCACGCGGCCTACCAGCTCGGCTCTCATCGAAGGGGGCAGGCCCGTTCCCGGCCGTTTGATGGCGATCATTTCTTCGGTCAGGATCGTTCCCGCGGGAATGTCCCGGGCGGCGATGAGACTCTTGCGCGCGACCGCGGCGGTGTTTGTTTCGATGCGCGCGGGCTCTTTGCGTCCATGTCCCAGCGCTGCTTCGGCAGCGCGAATTCCCTCTACCATCATCCTTAGCTCATCGGGTTCAAGCGAAGCGTGATGATCCGGACCGGGTAACGAGCGATCCAGAGTCAGGTGCTTTTCGATCACGCAAGCACCCAGAGCGACAGCCGCGATAGCCACCGCTATTCCAGGCGTATGATCCGAATAACCAACTGGCGCACCAAAAGCTTTCTCCATGGTCCCCATCGCGCGCAGATTTGCGTCTGCCGGATTCGCCGGATAACTACTCACACATTGCAATAGAATAATGTTGTGGTTGCCGGTGGATTCAATTTCGCTAACAGCCGATTCCACTTCTTTTAGATCCGCCATCCCGGTAGAAATAATCATCGGCCGGTTTTTTCGAGCCAGGTGAGAAAGGAAAGGCAGATTCGTGATATCCCCGGATGAAACCTTGAAAGCGGCTACATCTAGTTTCTCAAGCAGCTCAGCGCTTTCCTCGTCGAACGGCGTAGAAAGAAAAAGAATGCCCTTCCTCTTACAGCGGTCCATGAGCCTTCCATGCGCCTCCGGGGAAAGCTCGAGGCGACGAAGCATCTCGTACTGAGACTCAGTGTCCTCAGTTGTCTGCTTCTGGTACGCAGCCTTTGGCGCATCGCGTGTGACTAACCGTTCTGCGACGAAGGTCTGAAACTTTACGGCATCAGCACCTCCTTCTGCTGCCGCATCGATCAATCCCAGAGCTTTTTCGAGATCGCCGTTATGATTCACACCTGCCTCCGCGATGATAAAGCAGGCTTGGTCAGGGCCAACCTTATGTCCGGCGATTTCAACCGTCGCTACCATATGGTCCATCCACCATCCACTACTAAATTGTGACCGGTTACGTAAGACGAAAGATCGCTCGCCAGATATGCCACCGCGCCTTTCAGCGGAGTTCGTGCGACATAACGAGTCGTAAAGCTTTCCGCCTGGTTTCGACAGACTCCGCCAGGAGTGACGGCGTTTACGCGAACCTCCGGGGCCAGGACTGTCGCAAGCCAGCGAGTCAACTGTAGTAGTCCTCCCTTGCTGGCGGCGTAGGCGGCCGGATTACCCATGCTGGTACCTTCGTAGAGACTCATATCGGGTCCGGCCAGTCCGTAAATCGACCCGATATTGATAACTGACCCGTGAGCAGATTCGGCCAGGGCCCGCGCGCACACCTGCGTCAGTACAAATGGTGCAGTCAAATTGATCTCGATCGCCGTGCGCCATGCCCCGGAACTTTGTTCTGAGAATGGAGCGACCCATCCTTTCAGATCTGATGTTCCAACCATAGCCGCGCAGTTGACGAGTATATCAAGGCGTCCCAGGCGATTCAGTACTTGACTACTGATAGATCGGACCGCTTTTTCATCGGATAGATTGATCGGCAAGGCAAGTGTTTCGACGTCAAAGGTGTCGTGAATTCTTTGGGCGACATCGTTCGTAGAATCCGGCTCAAGATCCAGCACTGCGATCGCACATCCTAACTCGGCCAGGGTTTCGCCCAGAACAGAACCTATATGTCCGGCGCCGCCCGTCACCAAGCCAACGCGTCCGCGCAAATCAGCTAACTCTCGAAGTGATTTCATCGCGTCTTCTCATCTGCACTCACGGACTTACTCAGTAGAAACTCCGCGAACTGAAAGTCAAGCTCCGTATCAATGTCCAGGGCTCGTTCCGCCGGCACTACTACGGCTTTGACCTTGCCATCAAATATCGATTTGGCACCTAGCACGAAGTCGGGTCGCGCAGCATAAGCAACTGTGGTCACATCATACACGGGTGGCGCATCCTGTCTTCGATGAAGCGTTCCTTCAGGCTGAATCACCAACCGCGCATTTCCGCCTTCATCTAACGAGACCATATTAAAGTATGGGCTTCGCTCCGCTGGTTTGACGGTAATCACAATGTCCGCATCGCTCTCTCGCAATGCCTGGACGCAGGCGTCTATGTCTTGAATTGCTCGCAGAGGCGATGTGGGCGGAATAGAAACGAATACCTCTATTTCGGGAGCGCCGTTTTCGCTGAGCGTGCGCAAGGCATGCTGCCATGCCAGCCACTCAGGCGACTCGTCACCAGCAAGCTCGGGCGGCCTCATGAAAGGAACCTCGGCGCCATATTGTCTCGCGACTGAAGCGATTTCGACGTCGTCGGTCGAAACTATCACTCGATTAATTATCTCGCTGACCAGAGCCGATTGAATCGCGTGAGCGATCAGCGGTTTCCCTGCGAGCAGTCGAAGATTCTTGCGCGGCACGCCTTTGGAGCCCCCGCGCGCAAAAACTGCTCCGACAACATAAGAGTTCATATCTCTATGGCCCGTTGCTCTTCGGACGACCGTCTGACTGCCAGGGCGATCTCCAAGACTCGGCGCCCATCATTTCCATCTATGAGCGGAGTCGCATTTCCTTTGATGCACTCCAGAAAGTGTCTTAGCTCAGCAACATACATTTCGTTTCGATCAATATCGCGAACCGGACCAAGGTCCTGCCCGGTGCGATTCCCTGCTTCAAACAGGTGCACGCGGTGAGATTCCCAATCCCACGTTATTGTTCCCTCGGTCCCACTGATTCGACAAGTTCGTGTTGCCGGTTGCTGGATCATATCCAGATGAATACTGCCAAGCGCGCCGTTGCTGAACTGCAAAATGATCTCCGCGGTATCTTCGGTGTCTATCTCGAGATTGCTGAGGCGAGCGACTCGCGCCATTACCGAGGTCACTTCTCCCATTAGCCAGCGAGCATAGTCAAGCTCGTGACTTAGTTCCAGGACTACGCCACCACCAAGCTCATTTCGCGCACTCCCGGTAGCGCGATAATCGGTCCCGGGACGCCAGTCGGGAAGGAACTGACCCACTTCAGCGCGCATCGTCAATACCCGCCCTACCCGTCCATCGTCCAGGGCTTTCTTGATCAATTGCAGCGGCTCGTAGAAGCGAAGGTTGTATCCAACCATGAGCACGAGGTTCTGCCGGCGACATAGCACCAACAGATCGGTGATGCCTTCAAGCGTATGGGAGAGGGGCTTTTCAATGAAAAGATGAACACCTTCCCGCGCCATTGCCAATGCGGTTGGAATATGAACCGATGCGGGGCTGGTGATCACCGCCACATCAGGTCTGGTTTCGAGTGCTTCTTCAACACTGTAGACGTGGCGAGCCGCCAAGCCTGGTAGCTCGGGAGGACCGTGACTCCGTGAGCGCTGGTGCCAGATCGTGAGGTTGGCCCCAGGTTCGATACGTCGCAAGTTGGTGAGGTGTCGTCGGCCTATGCTGCCTAAACCCGCGATAAGAATGTTCATCTGAGGTTATCAGACCGTCAACAACCCTGACTCACAGAACTTGGCGATCGAAACTTTTGGAATCAACGGTCGAGCGAATAGATTGCCTTTATCAACCGCATGGTTTGCAATGAATCTTCAAGAGACGGCGAATCCGACGGCCGTCCGAGAGCAGCCGCAACGGCCATTTCCGCCTGAAGCCTGAAGCCCGGTTTGAATTCTTCGTCCCAGTGATGGACCGGCACGGGTTCCAGGGTTCGCTGGCCGGCGAGTTGAAAGGTGGCGCGCTCCAAAGGTCGCATCTCCCATCGCTTCTGAGCGGTGCTAACGCTAACGGCCCATGGAGCGGGCGCGTTCCAGACAGCCTCATAGAGTCCAATATCGCCACTATCGAATTCAATCCTCGCCACAACTACGCCCGGACTTTGCGCCTGCCATTGAAATACGGGTTGAACCGTTGTTATCCCACCGCGTCCCAGGACACGAAAATAATCGATGATATGGATTGCGTTAGCGTACATCCAATTGTCTATGACGACCGCAGGATGTCCATAGGCCAGAGCCTGGGCCTGGTCTTCCTGATCCTGCACTTTAATAAACCGCCGTTCGTTGCCGTTGGCAAGGTCGGACAGCACAGCTCGGGTGCTCGAGTTGAATCTCCGGTTCAGCGCTACGAAGACTTTCCGGTTCTTCGCTGAGGCGGCCGCGTGGATATCTTCCGCATCAAGGACATTAAAGCCTGCGGGCTTCTCAAGCAGCACCGTCCACGGAAACTCAAAGCAGGCGCGGCTGACAGGGTTCATGGCGGTTTCAGACACCGTAACGACAACCAGATCAGCCCGCGTTCCTTCGTACAGCTCGTTAACTGAATCGTAAACGCCAGGAATACGAAATTCCAAGGCGAGCGACTCAGCTCGCAAACGTGTGCGGCTATGCAACCCGGCAATGGTCACGCCGGGAACGTTCGCGAAAGCTCGGATGTGCTCTCGCGCCATACTGCCGGCGCCCACGATGGCGACCTTGCAAATCTTCGGCTCGTCTTCCAACCGATCCTCCTCCAACCCCACAAAAATGAGTTGGCGTGTCCGCCTCAAGCCCAGGGAAAAATTCGGTTCAAGGGCAGATCGCCGTTCGGTCTTACCGGCCTATGGCCATTCTCATGCGACACGTAAGCCGCTACCAGAGCCGCCACCGCCATCCGGCCATCTTCCCCCGACGGCGGATTGTCCTCATTTAATAAAGCCTCAAGAACCGAGCGTGACGGGCCAACCGCGTCGGCTGGCTTGCAGCTCAATGACTGATCTAGACTCGGCATCCCATAGCGCGTGGTCGGCAAGTTACGATACTGATCTTCGCGCGCACTCAAGTGCATCGTCCCCAAAAGTTCGTCAACGACCAGTCGTCCGTGCGGGCCGGAGTAGATGGCCATGAGTCCGTGTCCCTGGTCGGCACTGATATCCATGTAGAATCGCTTGCCGCTCGCGGAGGTAACCCTCACGGATCCGGCGCGATCTTGAAATTGCGGCCCGCGAGGATTGGGTACCTCTTCGGTCGAGAACCACGCCGTTACCACCTCAGGAGCTTCATCGGCCATATAGCGAAACATTTCAAAATAGTGTGTCCCGTTCATTGCCATCCCCATATTGCCGGCAACAACCGTCACGCTGCTGAGGCCGCCGAAAGCGTCGCTCTGAATAATCTTCTTCGCTTTAGTGTATTGTTCCATGAAGCGCATCTGATGATTAATCGCCAGTCTTACGTCGTTCTGCTTGCACGCGTTGAGCATTCGATCGCATTCGTCGAGAGAAACTCCCATAGGCTTTTCACAAAGAATGTATTTCGCTCCCGCCTCCGCGGCGAGACAGGTGTAATAGCAATGCATAGGAGCAGTCGTCGCGACTATCACACATTCAGGCCGCGTCTGTTTCAATAGATCTGATGAGTCTCTGAAAAGTAGCTCTGGAGGGATTGCATGCTCCTGACCAGCAGTTTCAAGAGACTCCGAGCTTTGGTCGCATACGCCTGCCAGCTCCAGACCAAGCTCGCGCACCACTTGAATGTGCCGCCGACCCATTCGCCCCACCCCTATGATTGCTGCTTTCATAACTTACTGGTTGCCTCTTAATTTCCGATTAGTCGAAGTCAGCAAACCAGCTCTTCAGACGGTTCGGTTATGGCACGATAGATGGGCATGAAATCCGCGTGGTACGGAGAGGACGGCCGCAACAAGAGCGGCAGTGTGATTTCCACTCGTTCACTTTGATCCAACGCACGCAGTGCCTGCCAAACTGGCCGTGCGCCCGGGAGGGATCGCATAAGCCGGCGCAGGCCGTTAGGTCCTGTTGGCTTGGTCAGCGGCACCTTCAACCCCGCACTCAGGTACTGACTGAAGGCTTTCTTGATGATCTCTCGCGCCTCGGTAATCGCAATATCTTCACCGCGGCGGAGTTGCTCCGCCAGGCAATCCCGGAATCTCTCGTACTGTTTTCCCCAATCCGGAGTCCCAATCCATTCAAACACGTCCAACACCTCATACTCCTTCGCCGCAAAACCCTGCCGTACCAGGTACAAGCGATCGAGCTTTTTAGCCTTGCCATGAATCAACGATAAGCAACTGTGTAAGAGTTCGCTGAAATACAGGTCCGCGTCGATACTTATCATTGCCTGATAGCAGCTCCGAAATTGTTCTGTGCGGTGGATTGAGTAGAATGTCGTTGAATAATAATTCAGGTGATCCGTCAACCGGGCCGACCCGTTGCTGTGATCGATCGTGCGTTGATCGTACCGATGTACCTGCTCCACCTCGCCATGTGCCAAGCCAGACTTGGTCGTAAAAATCGCGCTGTCTCCATGTACTACTGCGTAATCAGGATGAGAACCGAGGAAGGAGAGAGCGCTGTCGACCGTAGCAAGGACGAAAAAATCATCGTCGGCTCCCACTGCCATATAGGGAGTACTAACCAGTCCAACAGCCTGGCTGAGCTTAGCAGTGAATTGGGTCTGAGGATCATAAGGCTTGTAGTCGACGTCAAGGTCTCTTGCGGCGGCCTTAATTACATCCTTGCTGCGGCTTTTCTGTTCCGGGTCGCTTGAATCCGCGATTATTAGTTTGTGACTAAAACGCTGGTCACGATAGTACCTTAACAATCTGGCAAGAAAGTCAGCGCGGTTCCTGGTTGGGATTACGACGGTAAGCAATCTATTCACGCTATGAGCCAACGACTCCCGCCAAAACGACAATCTACTCGGTCAATGAATCCTGAATCAATCACACGTTGGAGATCGGGCGGGCCAGTCAGTCGCGCTCCTTAATTAACTTCGCAGGTACGCCTCCCCATATGGAGTAGGCCGGTATTCGCCCGTTGACGACGCTTCCCGCGGCAATCACGGCACCTTGCTCGATGTGCGCGCCATCAAGTATCACACTGTTGGCGCCAATCCACACATCATCCTCAATGGTAACGCCCCCTCGCGAGGGCGCGAATCCCTGGTTACGTATGAACACATCGCGCCGCGCAATCGCATGATTGGTCGGCATGATCGATGTGCCGGCTGCGATAAGCACATAGTTACCGATTCTAATCCCGTTGCCAGAGTACAGACTGCAATGAGGGTTAAGGTAACAATGCTCGCCAATAATGATGTCTCCCGCGCCGCCGATTGCCCGAATCACAACGAATTCAAATATCTGCGTATGCGCACCGATGACGATTCGCGTATCGCGAACAGAGGGAAAGATACGCGCATCCGGGCTTACATTAGCTTGAGGAGAAATATTACAGTTAGGCAATTGCTCCATCTCAACAAACCTACGGCTTCAGTATCAGTCCTTGTCCGGTCGGCAGCGACAGGATCGGCACACCCCTTTGGTCGGCAAACCGATCAAAGGCGCGCTTTTGCACAATATGTCCTGCCCACCCGTAATCATCAAGCAACATTGCGGCACCGCGAACCATTCTGTCCCAAAAGAACTCAGCTGCGGCAATCTCCGGCTCAGCGCAATTCATATCAATAGATAGATAGGAGATCTTTTCAGAAGTGACCTGGCTAAGCGTGTCGGGCACAACGCCTCTCACGATTACGACATTGTCAAAAGGTCGAAAGCTCGCCTTTACTTGCTCGTAACATTCCTCGTAACCACCAGGAGTCCTTCCCAGTTCCCTTTCTTCATGCGAGATGTATTGGTCTGCCAATCCTGAGAAGGTATCCAATACGTAGAACCTTTTCTTCAATTTCTGGAAATCGACGTAGTGGGCAACGGTGAGCGCCAAGCCACCTTTATTGACCCCACACTCGACGAAATCGCCTTCCAGATCCTTAGCTCTTTCGGCGGCCCAACAAGCAACGTGGGCTCTCCAGTGCACTTTCTTATCTCCCCATGAACCCGTATTCTCGCCCTTCTGATAAGCGCGAGCGAATCGCTCCTCCTTCATAAAGTCACAGTTATGCTCCGTTGCCAAACCATCCTGAGCGTAGACGAAATCGCTCATGAGCTGGTACGAATCAGGATGATTGAAGAAATGGGCCAACTGCACTGCGCGCGTTGGCAATTTCTTTAGCAGGAAACGCTTTGCCGGGCTCATTCTTCAGCTAATCTCAAAGCGAACTCTGTCGCTAACTTCAAACTCGCGGTACAGGTGCCGTAGAAGGCTATTGATTTGCGAAGAGTTTCTCTTGTCCAACCAGAGATAGCCGTCATACATCTGAACCTTATCGCTTTCGACGTGATAGATGAGTTCATATCGCCGCGCGGCGCCGGCGGCAACTTCCATAATCTCTTCCCATCGCTCGGTGGGGGTCGAACTCCAAAACCAGCGCATCCAATCCGCGAGCCAGGGGAAAATCGAATAGTTCAACAACAAGTCGTCCGTCTTGCTTACCACTTCGCAATGCTCTCGGATGAGTTGCTCTCTTACCCTCGCCTGCAAGGTGGCAGGCATTTCATAGATGGTCTGAAAGCCGTACTCGGCACAGACCTGCGCCGAGGGGTCGGGCTGAATTGCCAGGCCATGCTTTGCTGCCAGTTTTTTTGCCACCTCGGCGGTTTCTATTCGCGGCGCGGCAGAGATGGTAATGATCATTATTTGACTCTTAGCAAATGGCCCAGCGGGTTTAGCGAGAGAATATATCTCTCTGCGTAACGAACATCCGGCACAAACGAGTCGGTTTCCTCGAGGAAGGCCCTTGCTGCTGCCTGAGGCCCTTCATTGGGAACGGGATGCCATTGCATCACATCGTTGAGCGAATCCTCAACGATGTAGTAGGATCCCACATTCACCAATTGCGAATATAGTCGCAACTCACTCAAAACGTGATTCTTCTCATGATCTGAATCGGCAATGACCAGAACTTTCTTTCCCGCTACCCGATCATGAACCTGCTGGAACACATCGGGGGATGTGCTGCTGCCTTCGACATAATTAATCCGGGGATTGTCAACAGATTTGACTTTGGCAAGGGAAATGTCAATTCCGATTATCGTGCCGTGACCAACCAGATCACAGATGCTCGCGTAAAAGTGGGACGCTCCCCCAAACATCACGCCCAGCTCAATAATAAAATCCGGACGTTGGCTATAGATCAATTCCTGGTATATCCAACAATCAAACGGCGACTTTAAGATGTCATGGCCCAACCACTTCTGCTGCAGTTCAGGAACTCCATAGCGATATGCCTGGTGGATGTAGTGATGGTGATAGAGCAACCATTCCCGCAGAGACATATCCGATAAACGTTCCAGGTTTGAAGTTCTGGAAAATAAATTACTAACGGCTCGAATGTGCGGATTGTAGTAAAGCAATTTGGGATGAATGGCCTCCGCGTCGCAGAACTCCTTTCTGGATTGGGGCGAATCCAGCGTATTGTGATCGAGCAGGAACCGGACGTACTTCTGGCTGATTTCCTGATCCAGCGGGATCTCAGGCGACATATCTTCGGCCATTTTCTAAATCCTCCAGTATCCGGCGCATGAAGGTCAGCAAGTATTCATTCAGATTCATTGTTGCTGGATGGTATTCATTCAGGGATTGATACTCAAACGCTGACGACTGTTCCTGCCCGGATGTTTCGGGTCTTTCAACCTGGCATGGCTCGCCCGTCAGGTCCTTGTGTAGGCCGGCACACTTGAGCGCGAATTCATAAACCGAGAGGGTTTCCTGCCCCAACGGGTTGATAATGGTGTAGTGGACCTTGGCCTCATCATTCCGATCCGATCCGCGGGCGGTGAGGAACCTTTCTACAAATAGAGCCAGATCTTCCGTACCGACGAAGTTCCGTCGCTGCTCGCCGGACGAACGCAATACTATCTTTCGATGATAAATGGCTTCCAGTGGAAACGAATAGGGAATCAGACTCCAACGATCGAATGAGTTCATGTTGCCGGGCATGCCGAAGACGGCGTTCGGCCGCAGCGTCAGGACCTGCGTAGCGCTACTCGAATGTCGACGCAGGATCTGTTCAGTAGCGTAGTGGGCAATGGCATAGTCGCTTAGAGGATTCGCCGGTGAAGCCTCAGAAATGCGCCCCACCTGGGGTCCATACACATGCGAGCTGGAGAAATATGCGATTTTCGGGACCTTGCATGTGACCGCTTGCCTCACCAAAGCTGACGCACCGACGGTGCTTTGTATGTAGGCTGCGACAGAATCTGATTTGAAGTCCTCGTCGGTTACCCCCGCACAGTGAACCAGGGCCGCGAAGCCCCCCAAATCAATCTCGGCCAGAGACTCTGGTTTTGCGAGGTCAGCCTGAATCTCACACTCTGCACGCCGCCCGAGCCGTACGGCCTCGTACGAGTGCGACAGGCGCTGATATATGGTTCCGCCTATCAGACCAGTAGATCCGGTTAAAAGAATTCGCTTCATACAAATGGTGACTCGAAAGAACTGAACAACTCAAGCCGCTCGTCGCGAGTCGACAGCGAGGGAGACTTCGTTGGCCATTGAATCTGTAAAGTCGGATCATTCCAACGCAGACCACCCTCAGCGCTGGGGGCGTAAATTCTGTCCACCTTGTAAACCACTACGTTGTCATCCATCAGGGTGCAGAAGCCGTGTGCAAACCCCTTGGGGATGTATACTGCCCTCTGATTTTCGGCCGACAGTTCTATTGAATCCCACTGACCGTAGGTGGCTGAATTCTTTCGCAGATCCACAAAGACGTCGAAGATAGCTCCGACAACTACCCGGATTAACTTTGCCTCTTCATGCGGCGGTTTTTGAAAGTGCAGCCCACGAATGATGTGACTTCGGCTGGAACGCGATTGATTCTCTTGCAACCAGTCCGTTTGCAAGCCCCGTTGCGCAAAGAGGGCCCTATCATAGACCCGCATAAAGTATCCGCGATCGTCGAAATAGGGCGTTGGAATGATTGCATATGTGCCGGGGAGCCTGAGAGAATTAATTTCCATATAAGAAGTTCTGGTACCAGGAGATGGTACGTGACAATCCTTCATCCAGCGTGAATAGTGGAGACCAATTTAGCATTGCCCGCGCCTTGCCGGCTGAAAGATACTGATGCCGGATCTCATTTGTCGCCTGGTTGTGAACGTCAGGTTGAAGATCACTACTCATAAGTTTGAGAATGCGCTCTACAATCTCAGTAACCGTGACTTGTAGTTCGTTTGAGAAGTTGAAGGCCTGGCCACGCAACTCAGGAGTAGCGGCAAGTCGTTCAGCGAGGAGCAGGTAGGCCGCGACTCCATCCTCTACGTAAAAATAATCGCGAACATACTTTCCATCCGAACGGATAAGCGGTCGTTGGTTCCGCAAGATTGAGCGAATGGTGCCGGGCACGATGCGGTTCCAATTCAGATCGCCACCGCCATAGAAGTTGCCACAGCGGGTGATCGCTACCGGCAAGTCATAGCTTTTAGCGTAAGTATGCGCAATGAGGTCGGCGCAAGATTTACTGACATCGTAAGGATGCCGGCCTTCGAGTGGAGCACCCTCGTCGTAGGGCAGATTTGAATTTTCGCCATAGGCTTTATCCGACGACGCCAATACGATCTGCTTCACCATAGGACTTCGACGACACGCTTCCAATAAGGCCCAGGTGCCTCGTATGTTGGTGTCAAGCGTAGATACGGGATTCCGGTTAGCAATGCCAACGATGGTTTGCGCGGCGAGATGGAATACAGAATCGATTTCGTACTCGCCCAGCACCCGCTCTAGTAATTCCTGATCACGCACATCGCCCCGCACTACCTTGACTCTCGCGATCAAACTCTCCTGGACCAATTCACTGTCAGGCACCCAGTCTCGGACCAGGCAAACCACGTCGGCACGGAAAGCTGCGAGGCGTTTCACCAGACAACTACCCAGGAGACCGGTAGCGCCCTTGACGAGAGTGGGGCGATCAACCCAGAAATCGGTTACTTCCATACTTTCCATGGGGCCTGTTTCTCCTGCCAAAGGCCCTCCAACAGGCGCTTATCCCTCATAGTATCCATGCACTGCCAAAAGCCGTCGTGGCGATACGCGACGAGTTGCCGATGAGCAGCTAATTGCCGCAGCGTGTCAGCTTCCAAACTGTCGTCATCTCCGTCGATGTAGTCACACACTCCCGGCTCGAAGACCAGGAATCCGCCGTTGATCCATCCTTCACCGGTTTGTGGTTTTTCAGTGAACTCCGCGACCAAATCCTCGTCGAACGTAAGACCCCCAAAACGGGCCGGCGGGCGCACCGCGGTCACGGTAGCAAGTCGTCCGTGAGAACGATGAAACTTAAGCAGGGCCTGCAAATCTACATCGCTAACACCATCGCCATAAGTCATCATGAATGTACCGTCATTCAAAGATGGCTGTAGTCGTTTGATCCGGCCTCCGGTGTTTGTTTCCAGACCGGTATCCATCAAATGCACAATCCAATCTTCAACCTTCTTGTGTAGTGGTTCGACCTTCCCAAGAGCTAGATCGATGGTCA
>WNFJ01422927.1_pt1 | contig 13472 bp, 11 predicted proteins | sample 5400461 | NCBI WGS metagenome assembly WNFJ01 (sample SAMN13153349, study PRJNA577476) | soil metagenome | isolation source: 115 cm saprolite on Douglas fir-dominated hillslope | place: USA:California | collected 2013-09-17 | reverse complement strand
GGGCCGGAGAAATCAGAACCATCAAGCCGTCCTTGAAACCGGCGTCCCGAAGTCTCAAGGCACCCTTGAGGGTGGTGTCCAGCCTGATCCTCCGAGATCACATGTCGTCTGACAGAACCACGGGGATCCTATCAGTCCGGGCTTTTGACCCCCTGTGACCGCCGGGAGGCGGCTACGGCCGGCGCAGAAAGCTCGGAATATCGAGATCCTCGTCCTCGTCGGCGTCGAAGACATAGGTCGGCTCCCGGCCGGGCGAGACCTCCCGTACCGGCTCCCGGGCGTAGATCGGTTCGGGGGCGTACGTGGGCTCCGGGCCGCCGAAGGGCTCGAGGACATAGTCCTCGCCCTCGACCGGCTCGAGCTCCAGGACCCTCGTGTGCTGGGGAGACTCGATCGGCTGGGTGATCCAGCGGTCGAAGCCGGAGGCGATGACGGTGACCCGGACCTCGTCGCCGAGCTGGTCGTCCACCACGGCACCGAAGATGATGTTGGCGTCGGGATGGGCGGACTTGGCCACGATCTCGGCAGCCTCGTGGACCTCGAAGAGACCGAGGTCGCTGCCACCGCAGATGTTGAGCAGGACGCCGCGTGCCCCCTCGACGGAAGCCTCGAGCAGCGGGGACGAAATGGCGTTGCGGGCCGCCTCGGCCGCACGGTTCTCCCCGCGGGCGGTGCCGATGCCCATCAGCGAGGAGCCGGCGTTGGTCATGATCGTCTTCACGTCGGCGAAGTCGAGGTTGATGAGCCCCGGGGTGGTGATGAGGTCGGTGATGCCCTGGACGCCCTGCAGGAGGACCTCGTCCGCCATCTTGAAGGCCTCGAGCACCGAGGTGGTCTCGTCGCAGACCTGCAGCAGGCGATCGTTGGGAATGATGATCAGGGTGTCGAGTTTGTCTTTCAGGCTCATGATGCCCTGCTCGGCCACGACGGCCCGCCGCCGCCCCTCGAAGGAGAAGGGCCTGGTGACGACCCCGATGGTGAGGGCGCCGAGGGACTTGGCGATCTCCGCAACCACGGGAGCACCGCCGGTGCCGGTGCCGCCGCCCTTGCCGGCAGTGATGAAGACCATGTCGGCGCCCTTCAGCACCTCCTCGATCTCGTCACGGTGCTCTTCGGCTGCCTGGCGCCCGACTTCCGGGTCCGCCCCGGCGCCGAGGCCACGGGTCAGGTTGCGGCCGATGTCGAGCTTGACGTCGGCGTCCGACATCAGGAGAGCCTGCGCGTCCGTGTTGATCGCGATGAACTCGACCCCTTTGAGGCCCGAGTCGATCATCCGGTTGACCGCGTTCACCCCCCCGCCGCCGATCCCGGCGACCTTGATCACCGCCAGGTAATTCTGAAGGCCCATCGCCATGTCCCACCTCCGGGATCTGCAGTGACCTTTAACCATGAAGTAAAGGTCGATAGAAGGTTCTATTGAACCTGTTGTTGAGCAATATAGTCGCGGGTTGAGCAAAGGTCAACTCGTCTACAAAAAGACCACGCTGATGAGCGGGAGTTATCAGGTGTTTACCCAGGCGCCCCTCAAGGCGCCGGGCGAAAGAAAGATCGCTTACCCAGAACTCATCTGGGCGATGCGGCCGGATGGGTGGGGCTCCGGACGTCGATCGATGCGTACGGTTTGCCGGTCGCCAGCAGGGTCATGACGTCGTAGTTCTTCTCCCCGAGGCTGCCGGGCGTGCCGTAGATGATGGTGGTCCGGTCGGTCAGGATCACGCTCAGCAGGTCGGGGGACGGGGCGTTCACCCAGGCGAGCCGGGGCTTCAGGTCTGGGGGGAAGGCGTCGAGGAGGCCCACGGCGGCAGCGAAGCCGCGGAGGGCCAGACGGTCGCCGGGATAGGAAACCGTAAGCGGCAGGGCGGCAATCAGCGGGTAGCCGGCTCCGCCATCCTGGAGCACGACACCGGAGTGGTCCACCAGGTAGGTATGAGCTCCCGCTCCCGCCTGCACCAACGCCGCCGGCGTCCGCTCCCGGACGGAGATCCGGATCCGCGACGGCAGGACGTGGGTCACCGTTGCGTCCGCCACCCAGGGCAGGGCGCTCACCCGAGCCGACACCGCAGGGCCGGAGACCGCCGTGAGCCGCATGCCCGGAGCGAGGGCCGCCGCGGCCTGCACCTGCTGGATCGTGGCGTGGTGGTTGCCGGTGACCTGCACGGTCTCGAGCTTCAGCCACGAGGAGTTCCAGACCGCGAACGCAGCGCCACCCAGGGCCAGGGCGGCGCCCGCCGCGATGAGGACCCGCCGGGGCTTCACGGCGCTCCCGGACCTCCGCCGGCCCGCAGGAGGTCCGGCTGCTCGAACGAGCCGATCAGGCGCACCTCGGGCGTGAGCAGGACGCCGGTGCGCTCCAACACGGCCGCCTGCACTTCCACCAGGAGCCGGTGGACGTCCTGGGCCGTGGCGCCGGGGCGGGCGAGGAAGAAGTTGGCGTGCTTGTCCGACACCTCGGCCCCGCCGGCGCGGTGCCCCTTCATGCCGGCCTCCTCGATCAGGCGGCCCGCCGAGACGCCGGCGGGGCTCCCGACGGGGGTCTTGAACATTGACCCGGCGTTGCGGGCCTCGCCGGGCTGGGTGGCGGCGCGGTGGTCCCGGTAGCGCTGCATGCGCAGCGCGATCTCCCTGATCTCGCCGGGCGGCGCCGGTGTCAGGGCAAGCCGGGCCGCGCAGACGACGTCGTTGTCGTCGAGGTTCGTGGACCGGTAGCGCATCCCCAGCTCCGCGGCCAGAAGGACGGCCGGGGCGGGCTCGCCGAGGCGGTAGAGGCGCACCCAATCGAGGACCTCGGCCAGCGAGGAGCCGTGCGCCCCGGCGTTCATCCGGACGGCGCCCCCGAGGCTGGCGGGGATGGCGACCGTGAACTCCAGGCCGCTGAGGCCGCGGCCTGCGGCGCGATTCGCCAGCCGGGGCAGCGGCGTGGCGCCCCCGGCCTCCAGGCCGTCCCCGCTGTCGGCGATCCACTCGAATCCCTTGCCGAGACGCACGACGATCCCCGGATACCCCCGGTCCGAGACCAGCATGTTGCTGCCGCGCCCCAGCGACAGGATCGGGAGGCGGGACGTGGCGGCGACCGTGGCGGTGGCAACGAGGTCCGACTCGTCGTGGGCCTCGACGAGGATCGCTGCCGCTCCCCCGAGGCGGAACGACGTGAAGGCCGCCAGGGGCGCGTCGACCGTGACCTCACCCCGCACCGAGGACCGAAGGGCCGCAGCGGCGTCGGCGGCGCTCACCCCGGCTCCGTGTCCGCCCGCTCGGTGTCGATGATCCGCTGGGGCAGGGTGGTGATGTCGCCGGCTCCCATGCTGAGCACGAGGTCCCCTGCCCGCAGCTGGGCGCTGACATAGCCGGCCGCCTCCTCCAGGTGGGGGAAGTAGGCAACTCGCCGGCCCGGCCGTGCCTCGGACACCGCGTCGACGATCAGTTTTCCGGTGACCCCCGGGACCGGCTGCTCCCTGGCTCCGTAGACATCGGTCACCACGACCACGTCGGCCTGCGCCAGGGCCGCGCCGAAGGACCGCCACATCGCCTGGGTCCGGCTGTAGAGGTGCGGCTGGAAGACGGCGATCACCCGCTGCCAGGGGCCCCAGCGGGCGGCCTCGAGCGTGGCGGCGACCTCGGTCGGATGGTGCGCGTAGTCGTCGAAGAGGTCGGCGCCCCGCACCGTGCCCCGGTACTCGAAGCGCCGGTTGGCCCCCGCGAACCCTGCCAGGCCCTCGGCGACGGTCTCCGGCTCCAGCCCGAGGGCCAGACCGGCGGCGGCTGCCCCCAGGGCGTTCTGCACGTTGTGGCGGCCGGCGACCCGCAGCTGCACCGTCGCGGCCCGGCGCCCGCTGATCGTGAGGGCGAAGCTCGACCCTGCGGCGCTCGTCTCGACACCGTCGGCGGTCACATCCGGGGAGCCCGCGAGGCCATACGTGATCAGGCGGGCGGCCCGGACGGCAGGGGCGAGCGCCAGGGCGCGTGGGTCGTCGGCGCACAGGATGACCGTTCCGGTTGATGAGGCAACAAACTGCTCGAAGCCGCCGGTCAGGGCCTCCATCGTCCCGTAGTGATCGAGGTGGTCCTCCTCGACGTTGGTCACCAGTGCGATGTCGGGGGCGAGCCACAGGAAGGACCCGTAGGCCTCGTCGGCTTCCACGACCGCCAGGTCCCCCAACCCCAGCCGGCCGCCCGGGCCCCGATCGGCCAGGTCGGCACCGAGCAGCCAGGTCGGATCGAGCCCGGCGGCCTGCGACAGCGTGGCGACCATGCCGGAGGTCGTCGTCTTGCCGTGCGTCCCGGCCACAGCGACGGTGCGCAGGCCCTGGACGAGCAGCGCCAGGGCCTCACCGCGGGGGATGACGGGGATGCCCGCCGCACGGGCTGCCAGGAGCTCGACGTTGTCATCGGGGACCGCGGCCGAGGCGACGACGAGGTGTGCCCCTTCCACCCGGCGTCGACGGTGACCGATGTCGACGGTGACGCCGAGGCCCCTGAGCGCTCCCAGCACCGCCGATTCCCGCTGGTCCGAGCCGGAGACCTCGTAGCCGGACTCGCGGAGCACCCGGGCGATGGCGCTCATGCCAGCTCCGCCGATGCCGACCAGGTGCACGTGGCCCCGCGGGGGGACGCCCTTGGACGCCAGCCCCATCGCCTTGCCCGCCGGCGCGGCGTTCACCGGCGTGCTGCCACGTCTCGAACCAGGTCCGCCAGCGCCTCGGCAGCCTGGGGCCGCGCAAACTCGTGGACGGAGGCGCTCATCCGCTCAAGGCGGGACTCGTCGAACAACAGGTCATCGACCAACTCTCCCACCGATTCGGGCGTGCAGTCGGCATCGAGCAGGAGCACCACTGCCTCACTGTCTACCAGAGGTTGAGTATTGGCGCGCTGATGGTCTGCCGTGGCATACGGATAGGGCACGACGACCGCGGGCAGCGAGGCCGAGGCGATCTCGAACAGGGGGGCGGCCCCCGCCCGGCAGACCGCCAGATCGGCAGCGGAGTAGGCCAGATCCATCCGGTCGGTCGACCCGACGAGCCGCCAGAGGACGCGGTCGCCCGGCAGCCGCAGATCGTGCAGGCGCGCCTCGGCAGCGGGGAGCTCCTTCACGCCGACGAGGTGCAGGACCTGGAGGCGCCCGTCGCCCCGCCAGCGCTCGTAGGCCCCGAGGACCGCCTCGTTGATACGGCGGGCGCCCTGGCTCCCGCCGAAGACGAGCAGCGTGCGGCGGCCCGCCTCCAGTCCGAATACAGCATGGGCCTCGGACCGGTTCGCACCGCGGTGGCCCCGGTCGAGACCGGCGAGCTCGGAGCGGATGGGGTTGCCGACCAGCGTGACCGGAGCCCGGAACCAGCGCTGCATGCCCGGGAACGACACCGCCACCGCCGCCGCCCACCGACCGGCCAGGCGGTTGGCGACCCCGGGGATCGCGTTGGCCTCATGGAGGACGAGGGGAATGCGTAGCATGGCCGCCGCCGTCGCCACCGGGATGGTCACATAGCCGCCCGTCCCGACCGCGACATCGGCCCTCGCCCGGCGCAGGACCCGAAGCGCCCGGACCGTGGCGGCCGCGCCCTTGGCTGCGGCGAGCAGGTTGCGGGGGGACGCCGAACGCCGGAACCCGAGGACGTCGATGCCCTCGAAGGCGATCTCCTGCGCCCTGACCGCGGTCGCCTCGGGACCCCCCTGCCGGCCAACGATACGGACGTCCGCCGCGCCGGCCGCCGCGCCGGCCGGCTCACCTTCCGGACGCTTCGTGAGTGCCTTGGCCAGCGCGATTGCCGGAAAGATGTGCCCTCCGGTCCCCCCGCCCGCAATGACGACCCTCAGGGGCCGGACGGGTGACGCCGGGGCGGACGACCCTCTCCGGGGCACGGCGCCGTCCACGACGCTCAGGGCGCGTCCGCCCCGGGTTGGCGGCCACGCCGTGCGATCGACAGGAGGATGCCGATCGCCGCCATCGTGAGCACCAGCGAGGTGCCCCCGAAGGAGATCATCGGCAGCGGGACCCCGGTGATCGGCAGCATGCCGGTCACGGCCCCGATGTTGATCACCGCCTGGATACCGATCCACGCTGTGATCCCGCCGGCGACGAGGAAGCCGAAGCGGTCGGGCGCCTCCCGGGCGATGCGGACGCCGAGGTAGCAGAAGAAGCCGAAGGCTGCCAGCACGACCAGGGTGCCGATCAGTCCGAGCTCCTCGCCGAGGATGGCGAAGATGAAGTCGGTGTGGGCATTGGGGACGTAGGACCACTTCTGCCGGCTGGCCCCCAGACCCACCCCGAACCAGCCGCCGCTGCCGAGGGCGATCTGGCCCTGGATGATCTGGTATCCGCCCTTGAGCGGGTCGGCCCAGGGGTGGAGGTAGGAGGCGAAGCGTGCCCGCTGATAGCCCTGGGTGAAGATCAGCCCCGCGGCCGCCACCGAGCCGGCGGAGACGAGGGCGCCGAGATGGCGCATCCTCGCCCCGGCGAGGTAGAGCACCGTCAGCACCGCAGCCGCGGTGATGATCGTCGTCCCCAGGTCGGGCTGGGCGATCATCAACAGGCAGGCCAGGGCCGTCATGGGGATCACGGGGATGCAGAGCTCCCGGATGTCACCGACGAAACCGCCCTTGCGCTCGAGCACATGGGCGGTGACGAGGATGAGGGCAAGCTTGGCGAGCTCGGAGGGCTGCACCGTGACCGGGCCGAAGGTCAGCCAGCGGCTGGAGCCGCCGCCGCTGACCCCGATGCCGGGGATGAGGGCCGCCACGAGGCCGGCCAGGGTCAGCCAGAACAGCGGCCGGGCGAACTTGCGCAGGCGGCGGTAGTCGAGCCGGGAGAGGCCGAGCAGGGCAACGAAGCCCATGGCGGCTCCCACGAGCTGCTTGCGGAAGAACAGGAACGACGAGCCGTAGGTCTTGAAGGCCTCGACCGAGGATGCGGAGAGGATCATGACGAGTCCGATCCCGATCAGGGCGGCGCTGGTGGCGGCCATGAGGCGGAAGGTGTTGCCATGCCGGAGGGTGGCGGCGACCGGGTGCGCCTCGGTCGGGGGCGGAGCGAGCGTGTCGCTGCTCAACGCACACCCGCCCGGGCAAGGCGCCCAACCGCGGCGGCAAAACGGTCGCCCCGCTCCGAGTAGCTCGTGTACTGGTCCAGGCTCGAGCACGCCGGCGACAGCAGGACGGTGTCGCCGGGCACCGCCCAGCCCGCCGCCGTCTCCACCGCCTCCTCGACGAAGGCCGCCGTGGCGAAGCGGACGCGCCCGGCGAAGAGGCCCTCGAGCTCGGCGGTCGCCTCTCCCATGGCAACGACGCCGGCCAGCCGGTGGGCGTGCTCCGCAAGGACCGACAGGTCGAGGCCCTTGGCCCTGCCACCGGCGATCAGCACGACCCGCTCCAGGCCCCGGAGGGCGCTGAGGGTGGCATGCGGGTTGGTGGCCTTGGAATCGTCGATGTAGCGGACGCCATCGATCTCCCCGATCAACGTGCTTCGGTGTGCCAGCGGGGAGAACGCTGCAACCGCAGCGCCGATCACCTCCGGTTCCACTCCCCATTCGAGGGCCGCCAGCGACGCAGCCAGCACATTCTCAAGGTTGTGGGGTCCCACCAGCCGGATTTTCTCGACCTCGACGATCGATGCCGGCCCGGCAGACCCCTCGGCGACCACCCTCCCCCCTTCCACCCCGGCGGCCGCGGCCAGGGGGCGGCCCAGGTGCCGGGCGGCGGCGTGCACCGACGCTAGGTCTCCGAGACCGAAGGCGGCGGGCCGCGCGGGGGCACCTGCGGCGATGCCGAGCGCCCCCCGGTCCGCAGAGCCGGCGATGAGGAGATCCTCCGCCGTCTGCACCCGCCCGATCCTGGCCTTGGCCGAGAGGTAGTCGTCGTAGCCGGCGTGCCAGTCGTAGTGGTCGTCGGCCACGTTCAGGACGATGGCAATCGACGGCCGGAAGGTTTCGGAGAAGGCGAGCTGGAAGCTCGAGACCTCGCAGACGATGACGTCGTGGGATCCTTCGACGGCATCGACCAGCGGGTAGCCGATGTTGCCGGCAGCGACGGCGTCGAGGCCCGCCGCTTGGAGCACCGAGGCGAGCAGCGTGGTGGTGGTGGTCTTGCCGTTCGTACCGGTCACGGCCAGCACCGGCACGGAGGCGAACCGCCACGCGAGCTCGATCTCGCTCCAGACCGGGATCCCCCGCTGCACCGCGGCGGTGATCACCGGGTTGGCGGGGGGCACACCCGGCGACACCACCAGGGCCTCGGCCCAGGCGGCGATGCCCTCGCCCTGGCCTCCCAACTCGGTGACGACGCCGAGGGTGGCAAGCCCCGCAGCCACGCCGGCGAGGTCAGGGGTGTCGCGGGCCTCGGTGACCCGGACCTCGATGCCGGCTCCGGCGAGCAGCCGGGCGGCCGCAGCACCGGAGCGGCCCAGGCCGACGATGCCAGCACGCCCGAACGGCAGCGTCATCCGGTTCATCCCACACCTCCGCGGGCGATGAAGTCGGCATAGAACAGGCCCAGCCCGAAGGCCACGAACAGCCCCGCGAGGATCCAGAAGCGCACGATGACGGTGAACTCCGGCCAGTCGAGCAGCTCGAAGTGATGGTGCAGCGGTGCCATGAGCAGCGCCCGCTTGCCGAACACCCGGAACGACACCACCTGCAGGATGACCGAGCTGACCTCGATCACGTAGAGGCCGCCGATCACGATGATCAGCAGATCGGTGTTGGTGAGCAGCGCGAGCGCACCCATCGCCCCGCCGAGCGCGAGCGACCCCGTGTCCCCCATGAAGATGCGGGCGGGCGCGGCGTTCCACCACAGGAACCCCGCCGCCGCCCCCAGCAGGCTGGCCGCAACGATCGAGAGGTCGAGCGAGTGCGGGGTCATGTAGCAGACCGATGCGGCGACGAACTTGCCGGTCGCTCCATCGACCTTGCACACGTGGCGGAACTGCCAGAACGTGATGACGACGTAGGCCCCCATCACCATGGCCGCCGATCCGCACGCCAGGCCGTCCAGGCCGTCGGCGAGGTTGACACCGTTCGAGGATGCCGCGATCACCGCGAAGACCCAGAGCACGAACAGGGGTCCCAGGGCGATGCCGAGCGGCCGGACGAAGGACACCTGGGTGGAGGCCTGGGTGTAGTGGTGGGCCAGCAGGGCGAAGACCACGGCGAGCACCGCCTGGCCGGCGATCTTCCACCGCTTGCTGAGCCCGAGGGAGCGCCGCTTGTGGACCTTGATGTAGTCGTCGATGAACCCCAGCGCCCCGAGGCCGACGACGATGAACAGTGCGAGCAGGCCGCTGGCCGTGAAGGGTGCCGACCTGTGATGCGGGATGTGGGCGGCGGCGTAGGCGACGACGGCCGCGCCGATGATGACGAGGCCCCCCATCGTCGGCGTCCCCTTCTTGGCGACGTGGGCCTTCGGGCCGTCCTCCCGGATGCGCTGGCCGATGCCCTTGGCGCGCAGGATACGGATGGCCACGGGGGTGCCGAACAAGGCCAGGGCCAGCGACAAGCTGGCCGCGATCATGAGACGGGTCAACTGGGTTCCGCCTGGACACCCTGACGAGCGACCAGAGCCCCGAGGCGCGGGGCAAGCCGCTCCAGGCCCGCCACCCGCGATGCCTTCACGAGGACCACGTCACCGGGCCGGAGGTCGCCGAGCGCCTCCAGGACGCCATCGAGGCCGGCCGCCTGCGGCGCGACGACGACGTCGCCGAGCCCTGCGAGCCTCGCGCCGTTCGCCATGGGTGCCGCTCGCTCGCCGACGATTACGAGGCGGTGCGCCGACTGCGCCGCCAGCGCCCCCGCCCGCTCGTGCTCCAGCCGCTCGAGGTCCCCGAGCTCCGCCATGTAGCCCAGCACGGCGAGGAGCCTGCCTCCCGGCGGGACCATCTCTGCACAGGTGCCCAGGGCGGCGGCCACCGAGGTCGGGTTGGCGTTGTAGGCGTCGTTGACGACGACGACGCCGCCCCGCTCGGTCACCTCCATGCGCCATGGCGAGCTCTTCGCCCGTTCGAGCCCGAGGCTCACCTCGTCGAGCGACATGCCGAGCGCGAGCCCGGCGGCGGCTGCGGCGAGGGCGTTGGCGACCTGGTGGCGGCCGGAGATGCCGAGAGTCACGTTGCGGTGCTCGCGGCCCCGGACCAGCCGGAACGAGGGCCGGCCGAAGGCATCGAGCTCGATCCCCTCCCCACGCAGCCAGACCCTGGCTGGGCGAGCAGCCCCCCCGGCCAGTCCGTAGGTCAGGACCTCGGCAGCAGTGACGCCGGCCATGCCCGCCACTGCGGGGTCGTCGGCGTTCAGCACCGCCACGCCGCCCTCGGGAAGCGACGCCACCAGCTCGGACTTGGCGGCGACGATGGCGTCCACCGATCCGAACTGCTCGTAGTGGCTCACGCCCACGTTGGTCACGACGCCGATCTGCGGGCGGACATAGGCGCAGAGGTCGCGGATCTGCCCCGGTGCCCTCGCCCCCAGCTCGCACACGAGCACCTCGGTGTCCTCGCGGAGGCTCAGCAGCGTCAGCGGGACCCCGAGCTCGTTGTTGTGGGAGCGCTCGGCGGCAACGGTTCGGAACTTCACCCCGGTGATGCCCGCGACGATGGGGTCGGCGACGTCGCGCACCCATGCGCCGAGCGCTCGCAGCGCCGCCAGTGGATCCTCGACCACCAGCACCGGCCCCAGCGCTGCGCCGGCACGGCCCTCCACCGGGCGCGTCACCATGGCCGCAGCCGCCCCGGCACGCAGCGCCGCCTCGACGAAGGCATGCCCGTCGGCAAACTCGCCCGGGAGGGCCACGAACAGGTCTCCGGGCGCCACCCGCCGCGAGTCGACGGAGATGCGGGTCACCGGGGTGGCGCCGGCGCCTCCCACGAGGGTCGCGCCCGAGATCCGGGCCACCTCCCCGAGCGTGAGCCTCATCGCCTGCCGTCGGTGCCGGCCAACCGCCGCAGGGATGCCGCGGCAACCCTGACGTCGTCGAAGGCGATCACACGGTCGCCGACGCTCTGGCTGGTCTCGTGACCCTTCCCGGCGATCACGACCACGTCGCCGGGGCCCGCCCCGGCGATCGCGGTGTCGATGGCTTCCTCCCGGTCCGTGACCAGGTGGTACCCGAGCGGCGGAGGGGCTGGCACGATGCCCGCCTCGATCTCGGCCATGATCGCCTCCGGGGCTTCGCTGCGCGGGTTGTCGGACGTGACGAAGACCACATCGGCGTGCTCCGCGGCGGCCCTCCCCATCAGCGGTCGCTTGGTCCGGTCCCGGTCGCCGCCGCACCCGAAGACAGCGATCACGCGGGGCCGGCCGCCGGCAGGCCGGGTCAGGTCCCGCGCGGCGGCGAGCACCCGGCCGAGGCCGTCGGGGGTGTGTGCATAGTCCACGACAACGGCGAAGTCCTGGCCCTCCTCGACGAGATCGAACCGCCCGCGGATGCGCTGCAAGCCCGCAAGGCCCTCAGCGATCGCACCGGCCGGCGCGCCGAGCACGGCGGCGGCCACCGCCGCGCCCAGCGCGTTGGCGACATTGAAACGCCCCGGGATGCGGACGTGCAGGGGCTGGTGCAGCGCCCTCCCCGCGACGGCGCCCTCCAGCCAGAAGCTGGACCCGGCAGGCCCCGTCTGCACGTCGCGCGCGCACACGCCGGCCTCCGCGTCGAGCGCGTAGGTTACGCAGGGCACGTCACGCAGTTCACTCACCAGACGAACTCCATAGGGGTCATCGACGTTCACCACGGCGAGGGCGGTCCTCTCCGGTACGAAGAGGGCACGCTTGGCACGGTAGTAGGTCTCGAGGTCGCCATGGTAGTCGAGGTGGTCCTGGGTGAGGTTGGTGAAGATCGACACATCGAATTCCGTGCCCTCGACCCGGCCCTGGGCGAGGCCCACCGAGGTCACCTCCATGGCGCAGAATCCCACTGCTGCATCGACCATCCGGCGCAGCAGCCGCTGGAGGTCCGCCGACTCCGGCGTCGTGCGGTTACCCGGGGCCGAGCCTCCGGCAAAGCGCGTCTCGACGGTGCCGATCAGGCCGGTGGCTGCTCCTGCCGCGGCGAAGATTGCGTCGAGCATGTAGGTCGTGGTCGTCTTGCCGTTTGTGCCCGTCACCCCGGCCAGGACGAGGCTCCGGCTCGGGTGACCGAAGAAGGGGCCCGCCACCAGGTTCATGGCTGCCCGTGCGTCCTCGACGACCAACTCCGGGACCGGGACATTGAGCACGCGCTCGACAACCAGCCCAACCGCCCCGGCCGCCACCGCAGCCGGGGCATGACGGTGGCCGTCGTCGACGGCTCCCGGGCGGCAGAAGAACAGGCTCCCGGGCGACGCCCGGCGGGAGTCGAAGGCGAGGTCCGTCACCTCGGTGGCATCCTCGCCCGGCTCCAGACCCCGCACCTGCAGAGGGCGGAGCAGGGCGGCGATCTCGGAGAGCCGCATGCGGGCCCAAGCATCGCGCACGCCCGCGCTCAGGCACTCACTCTGCGACGCCGGGGGCCATCGGAACGTCTCCGGAACGAGCCGGGCCCGGGAGGGGTGTTCCCCCCGGGGGGAGAGGAGTTCCTCCCCTCATGGGAAGGACCGGTCCCGGCCCGATCCCGAGACGCTGCAGGGCGTTCTGCATGACGATCTTGAACGTGGGGGCGGCGGTGGACCCTCCCCAGATGGGCGTGGGATCGTCGAGCACGACACCGACCGCCACCTGAGGATTGGCCGCCGGAGCGAACCCGATGAACGACGCCGTATAGCCCGAGTAACCCGCTCCCCCCGGGATGGGCTTCTGGGCCGTGCCGGTCTTGCCCGCCACCTGGTAGCCGGGTATGGCCGCAGCGGCGCCGGTACCGGTCGACCCCCCGACGACCTCCAGCAGCATCGACCTGAGGGTCTGGGCGGTCTCGGGTCGGATGACCCTGCGGGAGAGCGGCGCAGCGGCCGGGCGCAGCGTGCCGGAGGCATCCCGCTCGCCCTCGACGATCCGGGGCTGCACCCAGACCCCCCCGTTGGCGACGGTCGAGTAGACCGACATCATCTGCATGGGGGTCACGGCAACCCCCTGCCCGATGGCGGCAGTCGGAAGCTGGGTGGCGGACCAGGTCCTGGCAGGTGGAAGGATTCCGGACGACTCCCCGGGCAGGCCCACGCCCGTCGCCTTGCCGTACCCGAACTTCTGCAGGTAGCTCGGTCCTTGCCCACCCGCAGGCCGACCTGGATGGTCCCGACGTTGGAGGACTGCTCCAGGATCTGGGGCAACGTGAGGTTGAGGACCTTGTGCGGCTCCGCGTCGTGGAAGGTCCTGTTGGCCAGGTGCAGCGTGTCCGGGACGGACATGACCTCATCCGGGGACACCACCCCGGACTCGAGCGCGGCAGCCGCCGTGATCACCTTGCTCGCCGACCCGGGCTCGTACACGTCCTGGACGGCCCGGTCGACACGGGAGGCAACCGTCGACGTCGAGTACGTGTTGAGGTCGAAGGTCGGGAAGTTGGCGAGACCCAGCACCTCCCCCGTCGAG
>WNFJ01231632.1_pt1 | contig 13474 bp, 15 predicted proteins | sample 5400461 | NCBI WGS metagenome assembly WNFJ01 (sample SAMN13153349, study PRJNA577476) | soil metagenome | isolation source: 115 cm saprolite on Douglas fir-dominated hillslope | place: USA:California | collected 2013-09-17 | reverse complement strand
TCGCCGTAAATGCCAAATGTTGACTCGTGCTTAAAAAAAGCTAGTGCAAAAGCATCGTCAATTCCATACTTGACTGAGTTGGAATAGAAGCTATCTCCTTGTCCGTTTGCTGGTGAATTGGCAATTGTTAGGATGTGGTTAATAAATGTGGCGCTAAGTGAAGGGCTGCCAAGTACTGAATATGAATTGTCGGCTTGCTGCTGGGATGTCTTTCCCGTTTCAAGGTATTGTATTGTATTGCGTGGGAAAACTTTCCAGGGTTCCCAATTGCGGGGGCTGCAATAACTATCAGGCATACAAGGACAATTAACAAAAAGAGGCTTTCTAGTGCTTTCATGCTTGTATCTCCTATGTGGGAGTTGCCAAGCGTGCTAAAATGAAGCTGCAAGCCTGGGACTCCTTACGGTGGTTCGGGTAAGCTGCTAGCGGTTAAGGTGTCGAAACTATGGCCGCTAGTAACCAATACACTAATACATTAATGTGCTAATGCTGTATTGTGACAATGAAGTGTTTTAGGTGGTAAGCCTTTTTTATACCTGTTGTTTCCTCCTCGCTGGTACCCTTTCAACTAATCAGATTTTCTAGAATGGTTTCAGATTGATTAGAAAGATAACAGCTCCTCTACCGTAACCACGCCGATCTATCTTCTCATCAAAAAGCACTTCAGCTCGATCACCAATAATCTTAATGATCGTTCCAACCTTCCCGTTGAGGAATGGATGTCGCTGATTATTGACAACTTTCACATGATCGTTGATTTGTAGCATCCTTCACTTCCTTTCGGTATTCTGAAAATACCAGTTAGTTGCAATTTGCTTGCAGTGTGGCACGAACTTCACTTAGTGGTACTTCAATGCCTAAGGCGTTCTCGATATAATCTTTTACTGTAACTCGTTGGGACTGTCTTGTATGATATCTGTGTTGATACCATATGTTTCAAGTACTTCCTGTATTGCTCCAACTTTGGGGCTTTCAATACCGGCTTCGGCTAAAGCGTCCTGTGCATTCATGATGGCGAATATTAATTTTGTGTGCTCTTCCGGCGTATCGGCTGCTGTTGAGAAGTCTATCGTCATCTCTCTCCTTCTTGGTTTCTGTATTTATGGATTTTCGTAAATGTGGATTTCCGTACTACTGGTTTCCTTTTGCGTCAAGAAACATCTCTAGGGCTTGGGCGTATACGCTGCCTATGGTTTCCTTTTTGTGTGTGGCTACATAAACTTTGACTCTTCTTGATAGGCTCTCTTTGATGATGATGGTCTGCTTGTGTGTTTCTCCTTCTTCCTCCGTATTTACGGGTTTCTGTACTTCTGTAAGTATGGGTTTCTGGGTTTCCGTACTTACGGATTTATTCTTTTTTGTGCTTACGGGTTTTTGGCGTGTCGGTGGCTCCTGGCTGATTGGTGTTTCTTCTACTGGTGGCGTTTCCTCTGTTACCTGGGTTTCTGGTGTTGCTTCTTTTTGCTCCTCTATAAATGCCTGCGTGTATGCGCTTGGCCTTCGTTTACTTCCTGCCATTAGATTGTAACCTCTCTTTCTTGTAGTAACATTTTTGTCATTCTATCCCAATATTCCCCTAAATTTCTGTCTAGAGTTGACACATCCGTTTTGGCTGTACAAGCGTCGTTGTACTTGGTACTATCTTTTGATGGTTCTGGGTATACTTGATTGCCATAAATATCATTTATGACTCTGAGTATATCTACATGGTGTCCTTTCCTCATGTCGTAAAGTGTGGGTAGTATCCTCCATATCTTTAGACCCTTGTTAAGCTCGCTTTTTTGGACTTCTCCTATTGTCCTTCTAATAAGCTTTAATGTTCTTTGGGCTGCAAGTTCTGTTTTAACTGGAATTAGTACTTTGTTGGCCGTTGCAAGAGCGTTAAGGGTAAGGACTCCTAAGCTGGGGGGACAATCCAGCAAACAATAATCGTGTGAGTAAAAAGTGAGGACTTTTGCAAGTCGTTTGTGTGCGTTTGGTTTGGGTGGTAGTTCAATCTCTGCTGCTGATAGTTCGTCATGGGCGGGTAACAGGTCTATCAGCTCACCTAGTTTAATAAGGGGGATTTCTTCCATGTTCATGATTGCATTGTAGATGGTGATTTCCTGTTGGTCTGCTTTCTCTGCGAGAAAATATTCTGTAAGGCTTCCTTGTGGATCGAGGTCTACAAGTAGCACTTTGTAGCCTGCTCTGACTAGGGCGGCTCCTAAGTTTACGGTGGTTGGTGTTTTCCCTACTCCGCCTTTTTGGTTGGCGATTGCGATAACTTCCATGCGTGAATAGTTCCCTTTCTGTATTTATGGATATTCGTATTTCCTTAAATATGGACTTATGTATTTCCATATTTACAAATATCCGTATTGCTGGTTTTACGTTTTATCGTATTTATGGATTGTTGTAAATACGAATTTCCGTACCTAGAAAAAGTATACCTAGAAACTGCTGGGAAGTCAAGGAAAATAAGGGTGATTTTGCGCTCCTGGTGGCAAGGCTTTTATTTTGCCGTAAATATGGATTTTCGTACTTACAGATTTATGATTTTATGGAATTATGATTTTTCGTATATATGTATTATCATAAATATGGATTTCCGTATATACGGATTTATGGTTTTCTGTAAATACGGATTGCTTAAAATGGTAAAGCGTAGGGGCTGGTTTGAGGCTGTGGCCTTCCTGCTTACCTACGCTTTGGCTGCTCACACGATACAAAAAGATGTTATCCGCAAATTGATAACGGTTTCATATGGTGTTATTTCTATTCTCATCTTGAGAGGAAAACGGTGTATAGACTGCGTGATATTTGCAATCTTGAGTGCATCGGCTAAAGTGTCCAGTGGGAAGGGTGTATTTATGAGAGCAAGTTTTAAATCTGCGTCGTATATCTCCCTAACGGTGATAATATCTTTTGCATCTTTAAATAATTTGTCTCTTAAATACTGACAAAAAGCATTAATTTGCTCTTCTGTCGGTGGCTCTTCCCTGTCAAGAAAAATTAGGTTTACTTGGTCGTTGTACTCTTTTGGGTTTCTTAATTGCTGCTCTAGCCATTTGATCGCTATGTTGATTTGACAACGGAAACTAGGCAAAAAATCAATTTTACTATGAGTAACCATGTATATCCTCTTTTCTGGTGAAATGTGCTTATATTCTGCAAAAGTGCAAAACTATGGGATTATATCAAAAAGAGGACAAAATGTCTAATTAGAGGTTAATGTTTATTTGGGTCTGGAATACCTGTACCTTCGTGCAAGGATTTAATGCTCTTTTCGTGTTTTTGTACTTTCGTGATGATTTTTGCATTGAGATTGATAATGTCCGCTCTGATTTCTAGCTTTGCGGCTTCTTGATTTTCTTCTAGAGCTTCGGTGGCTGTGGGTATTTTTGTGTCCAGTCGCTTCCCTAATGCTTCAAGTACTTGCTTGGTTGCTATTCTCTCACGAATATCTTTTTGACCTTCTGCGAGGGCTTCTATAGCTGTATTTAGGCTGGCTAGTGCTGTGTCCTGGCCGTCTAGTCTTTTGTTGATTGGTTCTAGGAGTTGGCCTAATGTTTCTAAAATCTTCTCGTCTGTCATGGGTGTATTGTAGCATTTGACTATAAGAATTGAAATGTTTATTTTATGTGGTTGGTGTGTCTGTGTTGGGTAACAAGTTAGTTATGGAAATGAGGAGTTAATCTATCCAGTGGCGGCTGGTGACACGAACGTTTGTACTACCCCAAGTTGCTGATGGTGCTGGCGGCTGATTTGGTAAGAATTGCCAATTTGTTGAAAATGGTTTTGTGAGCTGTCATTTTTTAAGCTCGAACTGTAGCGGCCTGGTCAGCTCCTATTTTTCAATCCATTGGTGATTTTTGTATTTGGGTATTTATTATCTCATAGTCTGGGGGCTGCTCCATCTTATAGTGATGCGCTGCAGAAGATTTCTAGCCTCGGGTACTTCTAGTAGTAGCTTTTCTATGTCGCACAATAAACAATTTACGGAATAAGATTATTTTTGAGGCTAGGGGTGTTATATTTTCTCTGGTGGGCTGGGTCGCTCTTCGAGGTCGGTTATGATGGTGGTTACTTCCTCCTGAGTTATGGCGGTGGTGCTTTGTATCCTGTTGAGCTGGTGTTTGATGGGTTCTAGTTTGGCGTCAAGTAGTTTACTGATGAGAGGGATAGGGAAATCAGTTGTCATTTTCTGTATGAGGTCTGCTATATTGTCTAATTGTCGTTGTTCTTCTTGTTCAGTCATTTTGATGAAAAATAATCATGGGATGTAAAAACATTATAAAACTTTTTATCTGGTTGTAAAGATATAAAAGGATTTGTGGTTTTATTGAATAAGTATAGTAAATGATTATTAAAAGAGTATTAACTATTAAAGGATAGAAAAAATGGTACGCCTATATATAAACTATTATTGCATGAAAAATAAGAAATTATTAAATAATTGGTAGTAGCCTCTATATAGGCGTGTAAGAGTAACCACAAGTAGTGAGCATCATTTCCCCTTCGGGCTTGTCCTCCGTTTCTGACAACTTCTATCAAGAGTAAGCAATTATAACATACTTTTTAGGTGCTAGGCTGCTTTTCCTGTGGGTGCTGGTGGTGTCGGGTGTTTTTCAGCGTATGAGGCGGCTAATCTTAGTATGTTGATTGCCTGTTTCTCAGCGTCGGGGTGTGCTGAGTAGTCGTGGTTAGTGGTATAGTATTGGGCTTCTTCTTTACAAAGGGAGAGGATGATGTTGGTGTCTCCTTTGGCTGCTTGAAAATATGGTTTGTATGATGATCGTATTTTTTCCTCGTTTGGTTTGCCTCTGTGGTGCCGCATGGTGTGTTCAATGCCTTTTTGAAAATAAATGGGTAGTATGTCGGGGTTGGTTATCCATCCGTTTTCGATGCCTTCTATTAGGTCAGATGAGCCTGGCTTGATAGATTTCCAGTATTCGAGATCGTTATAATTCTTGTCTGGGTCTGGTTCTCTCGATTTTACTTTGTGCGCTACAGATTGCGGCATTTGCTCTATTTGTGGCTGTTGCTGTAAAGTCGCTCCTGGTGCTGGCTCGTGATTTTGTTGGGGTTCAACCTTTACGGGTTTGTATTCGTATATGTCAATAACGTAGTGCTTGGGCTTGGCTGTGGGCGCTGGCTCCTGCTCTTGTGCTTGGGCTTGTTGATAGGCAAGTTCGGCGGCTAGGGCTTCCCTTTTTATTGTTTCTTCTTCTGTGTCTTCTGTAGGTAAAAATGTTAGTAAATACTTTTCTTTCATGGTAAGTAACCTATAGCATATTTTGCTTGGTTTAGCAAGTAGGGGGTTTATATGTCTTTAATTGGTAAACGGTTAATTGATGCTGTTACGCAAGAGGCGGAAAAGTTTAAGAAGAAACAAGATTTAAATCCTGTAGGTGAGAAAGTTGGGAAATATGAGAAATATTTTAAGGATGGGCATAAATATGTGTATTCTTTAGAACAGCTTGATTTTGTATTATCGGCAATAGAATATTACTTGACTGAGGATATTATAGAGGAAAGGATAAAAAATGAGGATGAAAAGATAGCGAAGATGCGGGAGGAAGAAGGAGAAGCGTATGATGAGGTTTGGAATAAAAGTGAAGAGGAATTTATTAAAAGTGATGGTAACTCTGGGGGTTGGTATGAGGTAAATCATTGGAGATGGGACAAAAATGGGAGAGCTGGTCATATGACGTATTACCTACGGGGATATGTCGGTGTACTATCTGAGGAAATGACGTTTAAAAATGATGAAGAAACAAATCAATTTTTCTGGGCGTTTGGTGACTGGTCGGCGTATATGCTGGGGGTTCCGGCAGGAGCAGCTATTAAAAAAAGAAAAGCCATTGAAAAAGTAGAGGGTGTATTAAGAGAGTATGCAGAAAGCCAAGTGATTGACGGGTTATCTAGTGAGGAAGCAAAAAAGTATATTGAATTGCGGGTAAAAGATGAAATGAGGGCAGTTGAAAATACTATTAGTTGGCTGCGGCCTTATTTGGATGAGTTGGTAAAGCGATGAGTGAGGACTACCGATTAATTCGGGAATATAACGAGAAAATTGATAAAGGCTATGGATGGCTACATGAGTACCACAAAAGACTTGAAAATAGACATTCCTTCTTAGATGAGCCTAGAAAACCAGTTGAGAAGAAAAAGCAGTCTGTTAAAGAGACTGTTTTTGATAGTGATGTTACTCCTGTTCGATCTGTTATCCCTCTTCCTATTCCTGAGTCTGCTTCTATTGTCCTTGGTGATGTTACGAATGAAAAGTACAATTTGACAGGAGATGAGGTAAGAGTAGATCAAAAAGGATTATACGAGGGTTCTTTGATGGTGGGCGCTCCTGGTTCTGGTAAATCCTCGGAATTGGTAAATGCTATCTGTCAACAAGCTGCTCTAGGTGATAGCCTCCTTGTTTTTGATCCTCATGGCGATTTGTGCATTGACGTTATAAGGCGTGTTTCTCCTGGTAGAGTCAAAGATATATATTTCCTAGATTTAACGAAAAAGCAGACTCCATTTGGTTGTAACATTTTTGCGGGTGCGATTGGTTTGAATGAAAATGCAAAGGATGAAATTAAAAACCTAGTTGAGCAAGCATTTACTGATTTATCCCCGTCTGTAGCTGGTGGGATGTATTTTGAGGATATTATGAGGAATATTATAGGTGTGATGGTTGAAAATGAAAAGATGCTTTTGAGACATGTCCCTAAATTTTTGATTGATGAGCCGTTTCGTTTGGAGTGTTTGGAAGAGGTCAAGGATAGAGATATTCGTGATTTCTGGTTAGATGAGTATGGGCGGTGGTCTGCTTCCAAGCAGGAAAAACATAGTGAACCGTTTTTAAACAGAATTAAAAAGTTGCTGGGGGATAAATATATTAGTGGTGTTGTTAATCAGCCTGGGCGGTGTATAAACTTTCGTGAGGCCATAATAAAGCGACGGATTATACTTATTAAACTACCTATCAATGAGTTAGCAACTGAGAAAGCATCTGAAATTGTCGGGACGTTTTTAATGGCTATGGTGTACTTTGCTGTGTTCTCATTTGGTAATTTGGATAAAGAAAAGCGTCCTGGTGTAACGGTTGTTGTTGACGAATTTTATAACTTCATTTTGAGCGGAGAACGATTTGAAAAACTGCTTAGGCAAGGGCGCAAATTTGGGGTTAAATTGTTGCTGGCAGGGCAAGATTTAGACCAGTTGGATAAGGAACGGCTAAAGGGTGTGAGGTCTGCGGTGCTGAAAGCTAATGTATTGATGTCTTTTAGTGTTAGTGAAAAGAGTGCTAAAGAGCTGGGCGGTTCTTTCCCTGGTCTGCGGCGGCGGCCAACAAATTTTTATCTTGATCCGATTGACCGTATGGATGGACCGGATACGCACGATGATATAAAGGATTTTTATAGACACTGGATAGCTCGGCTATTAAATGCTCCTGGTCGGATGGTGAAAGCTGACGGTGTTGAGATTTTGCCTGTGTATGACTTTGGCTTTGGGGACGTTTCGTTTAATCCTTTTGAAAAGGATAAATTGATTAGCAGATTGAAAAACTTTTTCTATGATGCTCAAATAAATGAGGCTGTTTCTGAGGAAAGAAAACAAGAATTGCTGATTGATTGGTGTCGGCTTAGCGGCGGTGTGCGGATGGTAAAGGAAAGGGTAGCGGATGATAGTATACATCGGGCGCTGGCTGCTGAGAAGGAAGGATTTGATAGGTTGTTGAGCGAGAAAAGGAGAGAAGAGGCGGGGCTTGATGATACGTTAAGGCGTAAAATGCGGGATGTTGAAAATGAGGTTAGGGATGAGGTAAATAGAATTAATGCTGAACTTGAGACAGAGAGGCAAAAATTGCAGGTAGCGGAAAGAGCATGGAATATAGAAAAGGGGAAGAAAATAGAAAATGCTGATTTAGTTGGTGGGAGTGTGCGCTTTCGTTTTGGACAAGACGGGCTTTTTTCTTCTACCAAGTATATGACGTATGAATTGTATATAACAAGTAGTTGGGGGAGAACAAGACAGGTAAAACGGGATTGTATAGAGTATGCGGCTAAATTTGGTAAAAGTGCAAAAAGAGAAATAGAGGCTTCTTGGATTATCTGGGAAAGATGGAAAAGTTTATATGAGGACTTGTGTGATAGGAGGGAAAAGGTTAAAAGTTTAGAGGAAATGAGAAATGATGTTGTTGATAAAGGAAAAAAGCTAGTCAGTGATTGTAAAAATGGAATGGATATTAAAAAGAATATTTATGCAGAAAAGGTTAGCTCTTGCAAGGAAAAAGTTATGGATTTGGAAGTAAAAAGTTTAATTGATGTGGAAAAGGTTGATAGTAGATTTGAGGCTGCATTTAATAAATGCTTGGCTGCTCTGATTGCCTATCCTCTAGCCTCGGATAGTGATGTTTCAATAGCTGATGTTATTCAAGGATTTAATAAACGCTATGCGGTGGTAAAAGTTGGGAATGTAAGTCAGTTTATGAAAACGGTGGATATGGATGGTGTGCATCCTGACTTTGCTCAGCGTATAAAAGAAATTGAAAAGAGGACGTTTGATGAGTATTGTATGAACCGTGAGGATGTTGAGAGGGCTATAGAGGCCGTGTTTTCCTCTGATGGTGGTGTTAATGCTCCTTTGACTAATCGGGCGGCTCCTGGCCGTCCTGGTGGCGATAGCGTGGGCGCTGGTGGTGCTGGTAGGAAACGAGGGAAGGGTAAACGTGAGGTAGCGGGTACTGGTGAGTCCGGGAGTGATGCGGATTTTGAGGAATGGGGCGCTCTTTAACCTTGCGTTATGGTGGCTGTTTGCTACAATAAGGGGGATTTATGGTACAAGTTAGGAAAAAATTAAAAGATAGCGGGTTTGTGATTGATCGGCGGTATCATCGGATATTGGAAGAGGCATTTTATAAACTATATATCCTGACTCCTGACCAAGTATGTAGGCTCCTGTATAAAGCTGGCGGTGGTAGCCTGCGGGGTGTTGAAACTTCATTGAAGAAATTATTTGAAGAGGGCTATTTGCATCGGTTCCCGTTGCCTACGGGTAAAGGTGAAAGTCCGTTGGTATATACAATGACAAAAAAATCTCGTGATTATCTGATGCGGTGCGGTGCGGCTAGTGAGGACATTTATTATATCCCCTACGGTGATGAGGAAAAGAATTATGGTGTTTTAATGCATTTATTGGAATTGAATGATTTCCTCATTATTGCTCTGTTAGCTGAAAAGCATACACAAAACGTAAGATTATTTGATTTCCAGCATGATATATATTTGAAAACTAAGCCGTTAATAGTGTGGACTAGTGATAAAGATTGTTTTGAGGTTGTGCCTGATGCTTTTTTATATTTTAAGATTAAAACTAAAGAAGAGAGAGAAATAACGCTTGGTGTGTGGTTAGAGCTTGATAGGGGTAATCATAGTGTAACAGCATTTAAAAGAAAATTTAATCATATTCGGGTAGCTGGTCAAAAAGGTGTGATTTATGAGACATTTGGAGTTGATAGAATATGTTTTGCTTTTGTAACTCCGACAGGTGATGACAGGGTTGAAAAGATGCGGGTTTGGACAAGGCAAGAGTTATTAGGTAAGGATAGGAAAAAGGTGGTGAGTCCGTATGGAAGGAATAATATGAAATTTAAGTTTTTGGCGGTTCCTACATTGAAAGAGTGGAATAATATAAATGTGGCTGATAATTTGGTAGATAGGTATACTGTGAGGAATATATTGATAGGGGATATGTGGTCAGTGGCGTTTACTGGTGATGATGATGGTATGCGTGTGCGGTTGCTTGATGGTGGTGGTAGTGATAATGTTGGTGAGGCTGGTGCTGAGTATGAGTGATAGGTGAGTATGGTAGCTGTGTGGTAGTGTTGGTGGCTGTATATATAAGTAACCCCTAGTGCTGCGGTACTCACGTAAAAGTTGCGTTCCTCGCACTAGGGAACCCGTCCAGGAGAATTTGAGTACTTTTTGTCCCCGTTTTTGTTTTTTATTCAGTATTTTTTGAGGGTTATAGTTATCCTTCGGGGTGCGGTAGCCTTGTCATGTCATGGGTGGGGTTCCCGTGGCATGACAAGAGATCCGTATGCACGTCGAGTGCATAGGCGCAAGCGTCGAGCTTGTGTTACTGGTGGTGGACGGGGTCGGGAAATCTGAAGCTTAGAAAAACATGCCGGTGGCTTGTTTTTGAGCGTAAGATAGCGGAGCGGTTGCCGACCCCGTCCTAAAGGGGGGAATTGTTAATATAAGACAATTTTCAGGTTTTGAGTACATTTTTTAAACTATGCGTAGTCCATGACCATGTTCACGCTATTGATTAAGCTATAGTCTGCGCTATTGGATAGATTATTTTTACTCTGGTTTTGATCTCATTTTATGCCTGTTAAATTTGTATAGAATTGTATAAATTTTAGTTGTTGTTTTGTGTCTCATAGAAAATAAAAAATTTTGCACGTTTTTTCTTATATATAATATATGTATATAGTATATATATTAATAATTATCTTTAGATTTATTTATACTTCCCGTACCGATTTACATCGGTATCCGAAAAATATTTTTTATTAAAATGTTTGTGCTGGCGTGTTCTTGTCGGGTGAGTTGCTCAGTCAACGTCTATCTCAACGTAGTATTCATAGCCAGCGAAAATTTAGAGTTATCCTATCAGCTTAGCCAAGACGGGCAATTATGTTTTAGGATAACAAGTAGGGTAAGAAAGGAATTAAAGGGGTATTGGGATTTGACAACTAGAAGGTTATTTGATAGTATTCTCATACAACGAAAAGAATTAAGCGGTTTATGTTTTCCAAGACAAGCCGCTTTTTTCTTGTTTATTAACTTGTTAAAGCAGTTTCTATTATCCTAAGTACTAAAACTTATGTCAAGAGAGAAAATGATAATGATGTGTTAATTGATGATTTGATACAGTTTGTTTGCTCCTGCTCCCATAGTGGAATATGAGAGCAAGAGCTTTTAATAAACAAACTGTTATTTGATATAGAAGGTAGAACCAAATACATCTTTTTTATCCTGTTCATCTCGGATACTAATTAGATCGTCTGAAATTTCTAACAATTTCATTGATTTAGCCAGTTTCGAGATTGACATAGGTTTTTGAAATATAAGCGTGTATTGGTAAGTTTTCTTATAATTCCTCTTCTTCTTCTCGTACTTACCGAATATTTGGCTTTTAGCTTCCTTCCATAAGCTGTTTAAAATGTTTATATCTATCACCTCCTTTCATATTTAGTTTTTAAAGATCTTGATACATACTGTTTATGTATCTACAGTTATTGTATATTAATATGCATTAGTTGTCAATAAGCAAAATGTAGATTGATCTACAGTAAATGTATGTTAAATGTATAATAATGTTGATATATTGACAATATATGAATATCTGCTAATATATATTTATATGATGAAAAGCTATTTACATTTACGACTAGCTGAAAGAAAAATCTCGAGAACGGATTTAATGAAGTTGGCGGGGGTTGATATTCATACCTTGTCTGGTCGGTTTCCAGAAGAGGCAACTTTACAGAAGATTTGTAACGCTTTGGGTGTGCGGTCAAGTGAGATTGTGGAGGTTGTCCCTGACAAGCCACAAGAGGCAATTAGCGGGGGGAATGATGAAAAAAGTACAGATAGCAAGCCACAAAAAAAGCGGGGCTTCCTGGGCTTTAGATGACCTCTAGCGGCTGGCCTTCCTGGGCGTTGTATGACCTTACAGCCATAATCATTATAACTTTTACTATAGGATGTTTGCCGAATTGCTGCTATAAATTTAACAGTGTGCGAGCTGGTTTCTACCTGGTGTTTGCTAACTTTTTCTTGTAGCCGTGGGCTACACTGTTGGGCTGTCGGCTCCTGGTGGTGGTCTGTTTGGAGTGGATCGGCGGTGGCTGTGAGATGACAAGTTACATACAAGTTAGGTAGCTTCGTATTTTGTAAGGTACACAATGGGGCTGTTTCGTAACCTATGGGATGTTACGTTTTTGCCTGCTGGTACTTTGGGGTGTATGGTTCGCTCCTGGTGGTGCTGGTGACTGATTTGGTAAGAATTGCCAATTTGTTGAAAATGGTTTTGTAAGCTGTCATTTTTTAAGCTCAAATTGTAGCGACCTGGTCAGCTCCTCTTTTTCAATCCGTTGGTGATTTTTGATTTTCTTGTACTCCTGGCTGGGATGTCCTTTAATGTCAAAATTATTGATATTTATTCAATTTATGAGATGATCGGTCATTCCCTTGCATTTTTGAATACTATAGGTTACAATTTGTCTGTAGTTGTTTTATTGGAGTGTTTCTAATGTTGCTGACACTAAGGACATACCGTACTAATCTCGGGTGGTCACTAACAAGGCTTGCTAAAGAAGCAAAGCTTGCGCGTGGTGCTGTGAAAAATGCGGAAGATGGTAGCATGATTAGAGCGGAAACGGCAAAAAATATTGCTGATGCCTTGACTAGGGCAATAGGTAAAGAGATCTCGGTGTCAGATATTGAGGGTTTGAATATTCAGTAGTGCGGTTTAATAGTGGGGTGGTTCCGTATTAGGGGTTAGCTGGTTCTGAGTTTGGCGACCTGTTCCAGCTTTCCCCCTCCCAATTCGACCGGAGAGTATACGGGTGTCGTTTTGCGTTCGCAAAATAACACAATTTGTATATATATTCTACCTGTTCGGGCTTGGGCTGTCAATGCGGGCTGCTTCTGTTGATAGTCTAGGCCTTTTTTGTGCCTAGTTTGGAAAAGGATGTTATATGAACGATTTATTAACTGTTTCTGAGGTAGCCGACATTTTGCGGGTGGATGATACAACGGTAAGGCGTTGGGTTAAAAATGGGGTTCTTGNNGGGGGGCTTCGTCAATCGTACAGAATTAAGCGTGAGACTGTAGAAAAGTTGCTTGGTGAGTCTACAACACAAGAATAGAATTTTGTTAGTTTTAGCTCAATGTGAGCAAAGGAGAAAAATATCATGGGTTTAGTACTTACTGGAATTGTCAACGGCGCTCGTCCTGTGGCTGGTACTGTGCAGAATGGGGATAGAAAAGGAGAGGAATGGAAGTTCTTGAGCATGGAAATTGTTGACCCTCGCTATGGGAAGGTATATTCTTGCCAACTTCGGGACAAAGACCCTCAGTTTAACGAGCTGGTCAATGGGGACAAGATGGCTAAGGAGTTAGCGGGTCATAAGGTCAAAGTTACTATTATGGCTATCACGGCGGGTGAGCGGGATATTGAGGATAAGCAGACTAAGGAGGTGAAAACGATTATACAGATTAGGACTCAAATCACTAATGTCAAGGATTTGGGTATTCCTAATGATGACGAATAGGGCGTGTGTCTATGCTTGCGGCTGCCTCCTGCTCCTGGTAGGGGTGGCCGCTTCTTTTCTGAAAGGAGATAAAACCTATGGGCTGGTTCGGTTCTGTGAAAAATTTTGTTATGGGTACTGCTAACGCTCCGGCTGCTGGTGGTG
>WNFJ01505803.1_pt1 | contig 13475 bp, 8 predicted proteins | sample 5400461 | NCBI WGS metagenome assembly WNFJ01 (sample SAMN13153349, study PRJNA577476) | soil metagenome | isolation source: 115 cm saprolite on Douglas fir-dominated hillslope | place: USA:California | collected 2013-09-17 | reverse complement strand
AAGCCTTCCTTCTCCGTGCGGAACTGCACGTCGAGCGGCGGCAGCGTGGTGGGATCCGGGATGAGCCACGGCTCCGAGCCGTTGGCCAGGAAGCCGTCGGAGAGCACGATCACCGGCACCATGTACTTGGCCGCGATGCGCACCGCCTCGTAGGCGATGTAGAAGCAGTCGCCCGGTGTCGCGGGCGCCAGCACCACCACCGGCGACTCGCTGTTGCGGCCGTAGAGCGCCTGCATCAGGTCCGCCTGCTCGGTCTTGGTCGGCATGCCGGTGGAGGGGCCCGCGCGCTGGATGTTGAGGATCACGAGCGGCAGCTCGGCCGTCACCGCGAGGCCGATGCCCTCGCCCTTGAGGGCGATCCCCGGCCCGCTCGAGCACGTGACGCCGATGGCGCCGCCGAAGGCCGCGCCGATGGCCGCCGTCACCGCCGCGATCTCGTCCTCGGCCTGGATGGTCCGGATACGGAAGCGCTTGTGCATCGCCAGCTCTTCGAGCACGCCCGAGGCCGGCGTGATCGGATAGGCGCCGTACACGATCGGCACCTTCGAGCGCTCGGCCGCGGCCAGCAGGCCCCACGCGAGCGCGCGGTTGCCGGTCATCGCGCGGTAGAGTCCCGGCGCCATCTCCGCCGGCTCGACGGTGTACGCCTCCTCGAAGAACTCCGCCGTCTCGCCGAACGCGTGGCCTGCCTTGAGCACGCGCGTGTTGGCCGCGGCGATGTCGGCGTTCTTCGTGAACTTCTTGCCGATCCACTCGAGCGTGGGCTCCAGCGGCCGCGTGTAGATCCACGACACGAGGCCGAGCGCGAAGAAGTTCTTCGTGCGGTCCTTCTCCTTGGTGTCGAGCTTGAGGTCGGCGATGGCCTTGTGCGTGAGGCCGGTCATGTCGACCTGGTGCAGACGGTAGCGCTCGGCGAGCGCGGGATCGTCGAGCGGGTTCTGCGCGTAACCGGCCTTGTCGAGGTTGCGCTTTTCGAAGGCCGCGGTGTTGACGATCAGCAGGCCGCCGGGCTTGAGATCGCGCAGGTGCACCTTGAGGGCGGCCGGGTTCATCGCCACCAGGCAATCGAGGCGGTCGCCGGGCGTGTAGACGCGCTGGCTGCCGAACTGCAGCTGGAAGCTGGAGACGCCGAAGAGCGTGCCGGCGGGAGCGCGGATCTCGGCGGGAAAGTTGGGCAGGGTCGCGATGTCGTTGCCCGCCCACGCCGACTCGGTGCTGAACTGCTCGCCCGTGAGCTGCATGCCGTCGCCGGAGTCTCCGGCAAAGCGGATGACGGCGCGTTGAAGCTCGCGCCGCGCCTTGGCTCCCTTCGCGGGCGCCGCCGTCTCGCTCATCGATCCCCTCTCCTGAGCCCGGTCGTCATTGTCCGGGCCTCGCACGCACAGCCCCCGTGAGTCGCGTCCCGTCGGGATTTGCTCTGAGGCCGCCCGCCGTACAACGGCTTCGATAGGGCGTGCTTCATCTTATCGGACGCGTCCCCATTCAGCAAGGTTGATCCAGTGGTTAGACCACTGGAGACCGTTATCCAGCGTCCATTTCATGCGGGCGCTTGAGCGTATCACTCGGGGGTAGGTTCAGGACCGCCTCCGGGAACAGCTGCGCCAGCCAGCGGATGACGTCACTCACCGTTACGATGCCGACGGGGCGCCGATCGGTGTCGACCAGCGGCACTGTGCGGAAGCCCGCCACGCTCATGCAGTGCACGGCGTACCCGATGCGATGGCCCGCGGTCAGCGCCTCCGGGTTCGGCGTCATCACCTCGCGCAACGCGGTGAGGCGCGGCTCGCGGCCGGCCCCCGCGACGCGCGTGAGGACGTCGCGCTCGGTCAGGATCCCGGTCAGGCGCCCGTCCCGGTCTACGACGAGCACGCACGCCTGCCGCCGCTCGAGCATCCGCCCGATGGCCTCTTCGACCGTCGCCGTGGGCGGCAGGCAGATCGGCTCGGCGGGGCCGAGGGTGGCGATGGTGTCGTCGAGGAGGACGCCCCGCATCTCCTGCAGTTCGCCCTCGATGTCCTGCGCGCGATCGTCGAAGTCCGTCATGAGGCTCCTCCCACTTCGTAGAAGGCTCAGCGCTCGCCGGCCGCGACCTGGGCGGGCGCGGCACTCGCTTCCTTCAGCATCTCGACGAACCGGCCCGCGGTCGGGGTCAACGGCTTCTGTCGACGATAGATGATTCCCACCGGCCGCGCGAGGTCGGGCACGCCGAAGGTCACGGCGGTCAGCGTGCGGATGCCCGCTTCCTTCTGCACGGTGTGACGCGGCAGGATGCTGACGCCGGCGGCGATGATGATGGCCTGCTTGATCGTCTCGATGTTGTCGAACTCCATGACGATGTTGGCGCGGGTGCCGTGCTGCCGCAACGCCCGGTCGATGGCCTTGCGGATCGGCAGCGCCCGGTCGAAGGCGATGAAGCGCTCACCGTTGAGGTCGGCGGGCATGACGAGCCGGCGACGCGCGAACCGGTGATTGGGATGGCACACGACGGCCATCGGCTCCACGCGCAGCGGCACGACGGTGAGCGAGCGGTCCGCCGGCGGGTAGGACATGATCCCCAGGTCCACGTCGCCGTTCGTCACCGCCTCCACCACCTTGTGCGGGTGCAGGCACTCGAGCTGGACGTGCGCCTCCGGGTAGAGCGAGGCGAACTGCTGCATGGGGCGGCTGACGTCGTGCAGGCCGACGGAGTAGATGGCGGCCACGCGCACGGTGCCGTCGAGCCGCGCCTTGACCGCGGCCACCTCCACCTTCGCCTTCTCCCACGCCTCCAGCATCGAGCGGCACGCCTCGTAGAGCGCCTTGCCTTGCGGGCTCACCGCAAACGGGCGCTTGGTCCGATCGATCAGGGTGGCGCCCACCTGGGCCTCGAGCTGCTGGACGGCCTGGCTGGCCGCGGACTGAGAGACGAAGTTCTGCTCGGCGCCTTTAGAGAAAGAGCGCAACCGCACGACGTCGCAGTACAGGCGCAGCGTCTCCAGGTGCACGGCCCCACTCTACACCATTAGCAGGGCTGATACATACCATCCGTCTTTTCGCTGCTGACTAATACTGATTCCTCCGGTAGTATCGTGCAACTCTTCACAAAGGGGACGGAGCATGAAGGAGCAGGCGCCGCCAGCGTTCGCCGACCAGGTTCCCGCGCAAGGCCTGTACGACCCCGCACACGAGCACGACGCCTGCGGCGTGGGCTTCGTGGTGGACATCAAGGGCCGCAAGTCCCACGCGATCGTCCGGCGGGGCCTGCTGGTGCTGATCAACCTCCTGCACCGCGGCGCCTGCGGTTGCGAGCCGAACACGGGCGACGGCGCCGGCATCCTGCTCCAGGTCCCCGACAAGTTCCTCCGCAAGCAGTGCGGCCGGCTCGGCATTCCCCTGCCCGGCCCGAAGGACTACGGCGTGGGCTGCGTGTTCCTGCCGCGCAACGCCGTGCAGCGCGAGAAGGTCCAGGGGCTGATGGCCTCGATCGTGGCCGAGGAAGGCCAGCGGCTGCTCGGCTGGCGCGACATCCCCACCGACGACCGGCTGCTGGGCGCCAGCGCCGTCAACGTCGAGCCGCACATCAAGCAGGTGTTCATCGGCCGCGGGGAGGCGCGCGACGCCGCGCATTTCGAGCGCAAGCTCTACGTCATCCGCAAGCGCATCGAGCACGCCGTCGAGGCGATGGACTTCTCCGAGAAGCGCCTGACCTACATCCCGAGCCTCAGCAGTAACACGCTCATCTATAAGGGCATGCTGTCGGCCGACCAGATCGAGTCGATGTACCCCGACCTGCTCGATCCCGACATGGAGTCGGCGCTGGCCCTGGTGCACCAGCGCTTCAGCACCAACACGTTCCCGTCGTGGCCGCTCGCCCACCCCTACCGCTACGTCGCGCACAACGGCGAGATCAACACGCTGCGCGGCAACATCAACTGGATGCGTGCGCGCGAGGCGCTGTGCCGGTCCGACGTCCTGGGCGACGACCTGGCGAAGGTGCTGCCCGTCACGCGCGAGGGGCTGTCGGACTCGGCCACCTTCGACAACGTGCTCGAGTTCCTCGTCATGAACGGCCGCTCGCTGCCGCACGCGATCCTCATGATGATTCCCGAGCCCTGGCAGCATCACGAGTCCATGAGCCCGGAGCGGCGCGCGTTCTACGACTATCACTCGTCGCTGATGGAGCCGTGGGACGGTCCCGCCTCCATCGCGTTCACCGACGGCACCGTCATCGGCGCCGTGCTCGACCGCAATGGGCTGCGGCCCTCGCGCTACTACGTGACCCGTGACGACCTCGTGGTCATGGCCTCCGAGGTCGGCGTGCTCGACATCCCGCCCGAGAAGGTGCTGGTCAAGGAGCGGCTGCACCCGGGCAAGATCTTCCTCGTCGACACGGCGCAGGGCCGCATCATCGACGACGACGAGATCAAGGCGCAGCTTGCGGCGGAGCACCCGTACGGTGACTGGCTGCGGCAGAACCAGGTGCGGCTCGAGGACGTCGCGGCGGCGCCCGTCACGGAGTCCGACCACGCCACCGTGCTGACGCGGCAGATGGCCTTTGGCTATACGCACGAAGATCTGCGGATGCTGCTGGCCCCCATGGCCAGGAACGGCGAGGAGCCGATCGGCTCGATGGGCACCGACACCTCGCTGGCCGTGCTCTCCGATCGGCCGCGGCCGCTCTACGACTACTTCAAGCAGCTCTTCGCCCAGGTCACCAACCCGCCGCTGGACCAGATCCGCGAGGAGCTGGTGACGGCGATGGAGTCCACGGTCGGTCCCGAGGGCAACCTCTTGAAGGCCGAGCCCGGGTCGTGCCGCCAGATCGTGCTCAAGGACCCGGTGCTGTCCAACGAGGACCTGGCCAAGCTCGCGCACGTGTCGGAGCTGGGCTTCAAGGCGGTCACGCTGGCCATGCTCTACCCGGTTGCGGAGGGCGCGACCGGTCTCGAGCGCGCCCTCGAGGCGCTGCAACGGCAGGCTCGTCGCGCCATCGCCGACGGTCACAACGTCGTGATCCTCTCCGACCGCGGCGTGAGCCGGGCGCAGGCCGCGATCCCGAGCCTGCTGGCCACGGCCGCCGTGCACCACCATCTCGTCCGCCACGGCGAGCGCACGCGCTGCGGCCTCGTCGTCGAGACCGGCGACGCGCGTGAAGTCCACCACATGTGCCTGCTGATCGGCTATGGCGCCGGCGCCGTGAACCCCTGGGTGGCGTTCGAGACGCTCGACGATCTCATCCAGGAGGGCGTGCTGGCCGGCCTCGACCGCGCCAAGGCCGTGAAGAACTACATCAAGGCCCTGAACAAGGGAATCCTCAAGGTCATGGCCAAGATGGGCATCTCGACGCTGCAGTCCTACTGCGGCGCGCAGATCTTCGAAGCCATCGGCCTGAACCGCGCCGTGGTGGACCGGTACTTCACCGGCACCGCCTCGCGCGTGAGCGGCATCGGCATCGAGGTGATCGCCGAGGAGGTGCGGCGCCGGCACGCCGCCGCGTATCCCGAACGGCCGGTGGAGAAGGCCGAGCTGGACTGGGGCGGCGAGTACCAGTGGCGGCGCGACGGCGAGCACCACCAGGTGAACCCCGACATGATCGCCAGGCTGCAGGCCTCCACGCGCTCGGGCAGCTACGCCGCCTTCAAGGAGTACAGCCGTATCGTCGACGACCAGAGCCGGCATCGGTCGACGCTGCGCGGGCTCTTCGCGCTCAAGCCGGCCGGCCCGGCCGTGCCGCTCGACGAGGTCGAGTCGGTGGAGTCCATCCTCACGCGCTTCGCCACCGGCGCGATGTCGTACGGCTCGATCAGCCAGGAGGCGCACGAGACGCTCGCCATCGCCATGAACCGCATCGGCGGGCGCTCGAACACCGGCGAGGGCGGCGAGGATGCGGCACGCTACGTGCGCGACACCAACGGCGACTGGCGCCGCAGCGCGGTCAAGCAGGTGGCCTCGGGCCGCTTCGGCGTGACCAGCGAGTACCTCGTCAACGCAACGGATCTGCAGATCAAGATGGCGCAGGGCGCCAAGCCGGGTGAGGGCGGCCAGCTGCCCGGTCACAAGGTCTACCCATGGATCGCCAAGGTGCGCTATGCGACGCCGGGGGTGGGATTGATCTCGCCGCCCCCGCACCACGACATCTACTCGATCGAGGACCTGGCGCAGCTGATCCACGATCTGAAAAATGCGAACCCCCGAGCACGCATCCACGTCAAGCTGGTCGCCGAGGTCGGCGTGGGCACGGTGGCCGCGGGCGTGGCGAAGGCGCATGCCGACGTCGTGCTCATCTCCGGCCACGACGGCGGCACCGGCGCCTCGCCGCTCACCTCGATCAAGCACGGCGGCGTGCCGTGGGAGCTCGGCCTGGCCGAGACGCAGCAGGTGCTCGTGCTCAACAAGCTGCGCGACCGGATCGTCGTACAGACCGACGGCCAGATGAAGAGCGGGCGCGACGTCGTCATCGCCGCGCTGCTCGGCGCCGAGGAGTACGGCTTCTCGACGGCACCGCTGGTCGTGCTGGGCTGCATCATGATGCGCGTGTGCCACCTCAACACCTGTCCCGTCGGCGTGGCCACGCAGGACCCCGAGCTGCGCCGCCGGTTCGCGGGCAAGCCCGAGCACGTCGTCAACTTCTTCCGCTTCGTCGCCCAGGAAGTCCGCGAGCTGATGGCCTCGCTCGGCTTCCGCTCGATGAGCGAGATGATCGGCCGCGCCGACTGCCTGGACGTCGCGGCCGCCGTGGACCACTGGAAGGCGCGCGGTCTCGATCTCTCCTCGATCCTCTATTCGCCCGCGATGCCGCCGGAGGTGGCGCGGCGCTGCGTGGTGGCCCAGGACCACGGCCTCGAGAAGTCGCTCGACCACACGACGCTGATGCCCGCCTGCCGTGACGCCATCGAGCACGGTGCGCGCGTGGAGCTGTCGCTGCCCATTCGCAACGTCAACCGCACCGTCGGCACCACCCTCGGCTACGAGGTGACGAGCAAGCACGGCGCGGCCGGGCTGCCGGAGGACACGATCAAGGTTCACTTCACCGGCGCCGCCGGCCAGTCGTTTGGCGCCTTCCTCCCCCGCGGCATCACGTTCACCCTCGAGGGCGACGCCAACGACTACTGGGGCAAGGGCTTATCGGGCGGCCGGCTCATCGTGCACCCGCACCGGCGCGCGACGTTCGTGCCCGAGGACAACATCGTCATCGGCAACGTGGCGCTCTACGGCGCCACCAGCGGCGAGGCCTACGTGCGCGGCGTGGCCGGCGAGCGCTTCGCGGTGCGCAACAGCGGCGCCCACACCGTCGTCGAGGGCGTCGGCGACCATGGCTGCGAGTACATGACGGGCGGGCGCGTGGTGGTCATCGGCAAGACGGGACGCAACTTCGCCGCCGGCATGTCGGGCGGCCTGGCCTTCGTGCTCGACCTCGACGGCGACTTCCACCGGCGCTGCAACCGGGAGATGGTCGACCTCGAGCCGCTCGACCAGCCCGCGGACGTGTCGCTGGTGGGCGAGCTCATCGATCGGCACGTCACCTACACGCACTCCGCGCACGCCGCGAAGATCCTCGCGGACTGGCGAGCGATGCGCCCGCGCTTCGTCAAGGTGACGCCCAAGGACGAAAAGCGCGTGCGCGCGGCGGAGAACAAGGCGCGCGCCGAGGGGCGTGCGCCGACGTTCGCCGAGCTGGTCGGGGCCACGAGTGGGTAAGGTCACCGGGTTTCTCGAGATCCAGCGCAAGAAGTGGCCGACGCGCCCCATCGCCGAGCGCGTGCACGACTGGAAGGAGGTCTACCTTCCCTTCCCGGTCGAGGATCTCCGCAAGCAGGGCGCGCGCTGCATGGACTGTGGCGTTCCCTTCTGCCACCAGGGCTGCCCCCTCGGCAACCTGATCCCGGACTGGAACGACCTCGTCTACAAGGACCGCTGGCGCGACGCCATCGAGCGGCTGCACGCGACGAACAACTTTCCGGAGTTCACGGGACGGCTCTGCCCGGCGCCGTGCGAGGGCTCGTGCGTCCTCGGCATCAACGACGACGCGGTCACCATCAAGGCCATCGAGGTCTCGATCATCGACCACGCGTTCGAGCACGGCTGGGTGGGGCCCGAGATGCCGTCCACGCGCACGGGCAGGAAGGTCGCCGTCGTGGGCTCGGGACCGGCCGGCCTCGCCGTGGCCCAGCAGCTCAACCGCGCGGGGCACGCCGTGATGGTGTTCGAGCGCGCCGATCGGATCGGCGGTCTGCTCCGTTACGGTATCCCCGAGTTCAAGATGGAGAAGAAGCATCTCGACCGGCGGCTCGGCCTGATGGAGAAGGAAGGCGTCGTCTTCCAGACGAACGCCCACGTCGGCGTCAACGTGCCCGTGGCCGACCTCAAGCGCGACTTCGACGCGATCGTGCTCGCCGGCGGCGCCTGCGCGCCGCGCGACCTGCCGATCCCCGGCCGTGAGCTCGGGGGCATCCACTTCGCGATGGACTACCTGACGCTCTCGAACAAGCGCTGCGAGGGCGACACGGTCCCGGACGAGCAGTTCATCAGCGCGCGGGACAAGCACGTGGTCATCATCGGCGGCGGCGACACCGGCGCCGACTGCCTGGGCACCGTGCATCGCCAGGGCGCGCGCTCCGTCCACCAGTTCGAGCTGCTGCCGCGCCCGCCCGACGCGCGCGCCCCGGACAACCCGTGGCCGCAGTGGCCGAACATCTTCCGCGTGTCCTCCGCGCACGAGGAGGGCGGCGAGCGCGTCTACTCCGTGTCCACGCAGCGATTCCTCGGCGAGGCCGGTCGCGTGAAGCAGCTCGCGGCGCAGAAGGTCGAGATGCTGCGCGCCGGCGGCCGGCTCGACTTCAAGCCCGTGGCCGGCAGCGACTTCACGCTGCATGCCGACCTCGTGCTGCTGGCCATGGGCTTCGTCGGTCCCGAGAAGCCGGGCATGCTCGCCGACCTCGGCGTCACCCTCACCGACCGCGGCAACGTCGCACGCGACGCGAGCTGGATGACGAGCGTGCCGGGAGTGTTCACGTGCGGCGACATGCAGCGCGGCCAGTCGCTGATCGTGTGGGCGATCGCCGAGGGACGTTCGTGCGCGGCCGGCGTCGACCGCTGGCTGATGGGCGCCACCGAGCTGCCGGCGCCGCTGTCCTGAGCTGAGCGCCTCTCCCCTCTTCCTGCTCGTCCACGGCGCCGCCAACTCGGCGCGCGTCTGGACACACTGGCGCACCGCACTGGCCGAGCACGGGGTGACGTCCGAGGCGATCGATCTGCGTGGCCACGGCGGCGGAACGCCTTCCGACCTCGCCCACGCCTCGATGGCCGACTACGCCGACGACGCCCGGCGCGCGATCGACCAGCTCGCCACTCCCCCCGTGCTGGTCGGCTGGAGCATGGGCGGGCTCGTCGCGCTCATGGCCGCGGTCGGCGGCGGCGTACGCGCGTGCGTGGGGCTGGCCCCGAGCACGCCGGCGACGAAGCGCGATCCGGCAGCGCCGCTCCGCCCTGGGCTCTTCGGCCCCGAGGCCTACGGCATCCTCGATCGAGACCCGGACCACCAAGATGCGATGATGCCCGATCTGGATCGCGAAGAGCGCCTCGTTGCCCTCACCTCGCTGGGACCGGAGTCACTGCTCGCACGAGATGACCGGCAGGCCGGCATCGTACTCGGTCCGCTGCCGTGTCCGCTGCTGATCGTCATCGGCGCGCGCGACGCGCAGTGGCCCCGCAGTCGCTACGCCGACCTGCCGCTGGTGGCCGACTGGCTCGAGGTGGACGCGTCACACTGGGGCCTCGTCCTGAACCGGCGGTGTCTGCGCGAGCTGGTGCCCGCCGTGCTGGTGTGGGTGGCGGGTCAGGGCCTCAGGTAAGCGTAGTGCTCGCGGGACTGCAGGCGCGCCACCTCGGCGACGCCCGAGGGGACGAGCGTCGCGTCCGGCACCACCCGCGTGGCGTCGATGCTACGGCGCTCCAGCGTGAAGCGGCACACACGGAACTCGACCCCGCGCAGCGCCAGCTCGTCGATGTCGGTGACGAACGCGGTCCCGCCCGGCGTCTTCGCCTCCTTGAGGAGGAAATCGATGCCGCGCCCGTGGGCGACCACGACGATCCTGGCCGTCGGATCCGCCGACAGGTGATGGCGGATGTTCGTCAGCGCGCGCACCGCCTGCTCGACGCCCTCGTTGAGGTGGTAGACGACCTTCACCGGTTCGGCGGCGGTGGCCGGCAGGAGCGCGGCGAGCAGCAGGGCCGGCACGGCCAGGGCGATCGTGCGCGTCCTCATCGTCATCCCTCCCGGAGGAGGCTCAGCGTGGCGCAGCGCTCTGCCAGCGCACGTGCCCCACGAAGAAAGGACCGAGCGTCTGGAGGTACTGCGAGGTCTGGGCGGTCTTGCGCATCGTCTGCACGAGGTGCGACAGCGGGTGCAGCTCACGGCCGATCAGGCCGATCACGAAGTCGTTGTCGTGGACGTCGAGGCCATGGCAGGCCAGCCGCACGTCGTGGGCGAAGTCGGCGTCGCCGTAGGCGCGGCCCAGGATCGAGTGCTCGCGGATGATCTCCCCCTGCTCCTTCGGCGACAGCCGGCCGAAGGCGCCGGTACGCCGCAGCGGGTACCAGATCGCCCACGGCCACGCCGGATTCAGCACGGTGCGCCGGGGCCGGAGGAAGAGCCACTCCTCGAGATCCTGCTCGAAGCCCGAGGTGTACGTGCGGCCGAGCATCGTCAGCTCGGGGCGCTGGGGCAGGCCGGCGAACGGCTCGGCGTTGAGCAGGTCACGATAGGCGCCGACCAAGGCGCTCGGGTTCTCGCTCATGGCCAGCACGCCGACGCCGCGCGGGTCGTTGACGTCCTGATAGAGGACCGCCGCGAGGCGGCTGCCTTCCAACGCGCTGACGAGCGGCTTGGGATCGGTGCAGCCGCTGAACACTTGCAGCTGCATGAAGAGCCGCCGGTCGGAGACCTGCTCGCCGGCGCCGCGCTCGCGGACGTCGGCCTTGAACGGCTCGCTGCCCGAGTGACCGGCGCCCGCGCTCACCTCAGCCGCCTCGCGTGTGCATCTCGAGATGCGGATCTCGCTTGAGGCCGCCGACCTGGACGAGCGGCGAGCGGCCGGCCATCGCCAGGCGCTCCTCGGCACCGCGATCGGTGCGCGCGCTCCAGCCGCCCGTGACGAGCGCCTTGAGCTGCGCGTTCGACGCGCCGCCGCGCAGCGGCCCGCGCAGGTCGATGCCGCGCATCGCGTAGAGGCAGAGGTACCAGAGACCGTCGGCGGTGAGCCGGCTGCGGTCGCAGTCGGCGCAGAACGGCGCCGTGGTGGACGCGATGATGCCGAACACTGTGCCGTCGGGCAGCCGGAAGCGGTCGGCCGGCGCCGTGGAGGCCTCCACCACCGGCTCGATCCGGCCGTAGCGCCGCGCGAGCACGTCCAGCATCTGCGTGCGGCTCATCACCTGGTCGGGCGACCACCGTGTGGCGCCGCCCACGTCCATGTACTCGATGAACCGCACCTCCGCGGGCACGCGCCTGCCGAACTCGATGAGGTCGGCCAGCTCGTCGTCGTTCACGCCCCGGATCACGACGGTGTCGAGCTTGGTGTTCGTGAAGCCGGCGCGCGGCACCGCCGTGATGCCCTCGAGCACCTGCGCATGCGTGGTCCGACGCGTGAGCGCGGCAAAGCGCTCGGGCCGCAGGGTGTCCAGGCTCACGGTGACGCGGTGCAGCCCGGCCGCTCGGAGCGCCGGCGCTTCCGCGGCCAGGAGCACGCCGTTGGTGGTGATGGCGAAGTCGCGCAGGGCGGGCTTGGCCGCCAGCATGGTGATGAGGCGCGGGAGGTCGCGCCGCAGGAGCGGCTCGCCGCCTGTGAGGCGCACCTTGTCGACGCCGAGCTCGATGAAGACGTCGACCAGCCGGCTGATCTCCTCGAACGTCAGGATTTCCTCGCGCGGCAGCCAGACGTACTCCTCTTCGGGCATGCAGTAGCCGCAGCGCAGGTTGCACCGGTCCGTGACCGAGACGCGCAGATTCCGCAGCGAGCGGCCGCGAGTGTCGACGATCGCCGTTGCCATGTCGGTCAGGCCGTCCCCGCCAGCGCCGGCTCGCCGGCCAGCGTGCGCTCCCACTCGCGGACCAGCCCCGCTTTCTTCACGCCGACGTCGAAGTGGTCCCACGGCAGGCGCTCGCCGACCGGCCGCTCGCGCGTCGTGTAGAACGCGGGGTCGCCGTCCCACTCGCGCAGCGCGCGCCGCCAGTCGCCCTCCAGCCGCGCCGCCAGCTCCAGGAAGTCGCCCACGCGGCGGTCGCCGCGCGCCAGCAGCGCCTGCAGCGCCGCCTCGCGCGGGTTCTCGTGCAGCACGCGCACGTTGGAAAAGGTGCGCACGCCGCGCTTGATCGTCTCCAGCTTGACGCTCAGCGACTCGGCGCCGTCGAAGGGCGCCCACTGAAACGGCGTCCACGGCTTGGGCACGAACGATGAGATCGACAGGGTCAGCTTGCCGAACGGCTTGCCGGTGGGATCCAGCACGCGCAGTCGCTCGAGCATCCGGCCCGCGAGGTCCGGGATCGCCGCCACGTCCTGGGGCGTCTCCGTCGGCTGGCCGATCATGAAGTAGGTCTTCAGATTTGGAATGCCGCGCGCGCGCACGAGGTCGCAGGCAGCCATGAGCTGCTCGTCGGTGATCGCCTTGCGGATGGCGCGCCGCAGCCGCTCGGTGCCCGCCTCCGGTGCCATCGTCAGCGTGCGATGGCCGCCGCGCGCGAGCGAGGCGACGAGGTCGTCGGTGAGGCTGTCGGCGCGGAGCGAGGAGATCGACAACTCCATGCCGTTGTCCTCGACGACCTTCAGCAACTCGCCGATCCACGGATAGTCCGAGACGCACGCGCCCACGAGGCCGATGCGCTTCTCCCCCTGGGCGGCCAGCTCCGCGATGGTGGCGCTCAGGGCAGCCACGCTCCGGTGCCTGACCGGCCGATACACCTGCCCCTCGAGACAGAAGCGGCAGCCGCGGCCGCAGCCCTTGCCGACCTCCAGCAGCGCCATGTGACCGTACTCGGCGTTCGGCGTCTTGACGGCGGCGATCGTGCGAAACGCGTCGACCTGCTTGAGGCGGCGCTTGCTTACCACGGCCGGCGCACCCTGCCTCGGCTTCACGTCCGCGACGGTCCCGTCGCCCGCGTAGCTGACGTCGTGACGCTCGGGGATGTAGATACCCTCCAGCCCGACGAGTCCGTCGAGGAACGTCTCACGCTCGCGATAGCCCTCGCGGTACGCCTGCATCAGCTCGCCGACCAGCTCCTCGCCCTCGCCGACCACGATGAAGTCCATGAACGGGGCGATGGGCTCGGGGTTGGAGAAGGCGCAGACGCCGCCCATCAGGATCAAGGGGTCGTGCGCGCGCCGGTCCGCGGCGCGCAGCGGGATCCCGGCGAGCTCGAGCAGGCGCAGGACGTTGACGTAGTCGCCCTCGTAGGTCACCGAGAAGCCGATCAGCTGGAAATCGGTGAGCGGGCGCTGCGA